>Ga0256405_10004535_pt1 | contig 25830 bp, 22 predicted proteins | sample RumenRJG_02DNA_FD_189096 | JGI IMG/M metagenome (GOLD analysis project Ga0256405, IMG submission 189096) | Bovine rumen microbial communities from Lethbridge, Alberta, Canada - RJG_02 | ecosystem: Host-associated > Mammals > Digestive system > Stomach > Rumen | place: Canada: Alberta... | reverse complement strand
TGACGAAGGAGACGTTGGGAGGGATAGAGTGAGCGGAAGCGAACGGAACCTTCCGGAGGCGAGCTACCGCCTGCGCGAAGCAAAACAAAAAAAGAAGGCGACCAATAATCACTTATTAGTCGCCCTCCTCCGGACGGCAGGCAAGGCCGTAAGCCGGTTTCTGTTTTTAAATCTGCCATTTATCTGCGCAACCTACCCCCTGGCATCGGACGGGCAGCCCTCATCTGCCAGTATATTTGGTCTTGCAGGCCCTGTCTCCGTACCCGGCCGGCATCGCTGACGGCCGTCGTGGGCTCTTACCCCGCGTTTTCACCCTTGCCGGCATCACGTCATCGAAACGAGGTGACGGACGCAAGGCCGGCGGTTGTTTTCTGTTACGGTTTGAATAAGATTGCTCCCATCTGCGCTTTCCGCAGCAGGGTGCCCTTTCCTGTCCGGACTTTCCTCACCATTGCTGGCGCGGCAGATCGTCTTGCCTGTTGTTTTTCCGCCGCAAAGGTAAGAAAAAAATCCGACACCGGGCCGCGGACACTTGAATCCTCCCGAATAATTGTTACCTTTGCCTTCCGGAATATGAAAAAGTATCTTCTCATCATCGGCCTGGTCCTGCTTTCCCTCTGCTCCTGTGCGGACGGGAAGGTCCGCCAGTACCGGCTGCAGGTTGTCAAGGAGTATCCGCACGACACCCAGTCTTACACGCAGGGTCTTTTCTTTGACGGGGGTACATTCTATGAGAGTACGGGCCAGTACGGCGAGTCGACGTTCCGTACCGTGGATCTGGCGACCGGCAAGGCCATCCGCAAACTGGACTTCGGCCGGAAGTATTTCGTGGAAGGGTCCGTCATCCTCGGAGACGACCTGTACATCCTGACCTGGACGAACAAGGTCGCTTTCGTGTATGACGCCAAGACACTGACATACAAGCAGACGTTCACCTATCCTCGGGAAGGATGGGGACTGACGACCGACGGGAAACAGCTGATCGCCAGCGACGGCAGCCAAAACCTGTATTTCATGGACCGGCAGTTTAAATTGCAGAAGACCCTGCCCGTCACCCTGAACGGCCGGGCGGTCAACCTGCTCAATGAACTGGAGTATATCGACGGGAAGATCTGGGCCAACGTGTATACTTCCGACCTGATCGTGATCATCGATCCCAAGACCGGCGCCGTGGAAGCGACGGTCGATTGCACGGGCCTGTTGCCGAGGCAGTTGCGGGACAGCCGGACAGACGTGCTGAACGGCATTGCCCAGGATCCGGCGAGCGGGAAGGTTTACCTGACCGGCAAGTACTGGCCGAGGCTGTATGAAGTGAAACTGGTTGAGAAATAAAACGGCCCGGCGTTACCGGGAAATGACATAACCAAGCGGGGGTGCCGGACCGGGTCCGGCTGAGATCATACCCACTGAACCTGATGCGGTCCGTACCGCCGTAGGGAAGGCTGAACCTCATGCGCACTTTGCGTACCCCTTGCATAAATGAACCATTCTATGCGAGGTTTTTATTTTTTTGCGGCTGCGGCAGCCGTGCTTCTCTGGCAAAATGCCGCCCGGGCCCAGGAGCCTGAAAGAAAAGAGCGGCTCGACAGTGTCGTCGTGTCCGCTTCCCGAGCCGGCAAGCACACGCCGGTGACGTACACGATGGTCTGCAGGGAAACCCTTCGCCAGTCCAATCCGATCAATTCCCTTCCGATGACCCTGGCCTTGCAGCCGTCCGTGGTCGTGTCCCATGAAGGCGGTACCGGCATCGGCTATTCGAAGATGACCGTCCGCGGTTCCAAGGGATCCCAGATCAACGTGACGCTCAACGGCATCACCCTGAACGATGCCGAATCCCAGGAGGTGTTCTGGGTCAACATCCCGGCCCTGACGGGCATCCTGTCCAGCGTACAGGTCCAGCGCGGCCTGGGCACGTCGGCCAACGGTGCCGGCGCCTTCGGTGCCAGCATCAACATGAACACCGCTTTCGTGGGGGCGGAACCGACTTTCTTCGCCGACCTGAGCACGGGATCCTATGACACGCGGATCGTGACGGTGTCCGGCTCGACCGGCCTGCTTCCGAGCGGCCTGTATTTCAGCCTGGCTTTTTCTGCGAACGAGACGGAAGGATATATCCGCAACGCCTGGGGCGACGCCTCTTCGGTCTTCGCCGTGGCCGGCTGGCTGAAGGGACGCAATTCCCTGCGGCTGACCTACCTGCGGGGCGAACAGGCGACGGGCATTACCTGGACGGGAGCCCCGCTGTCGTACCTGGAAACGGACCGAACCTACAATCCGGAAGGCATTTATTACGATGCCGCCGGCCGGGAGCAGTATTACCGGAACCAGTCCGACAACTACCGGCAGCAGCACATCCAGTTGAACTGGACCCATCAGTTCTCCGACTCGTGGACCTGGATCTCCACCTTGAACTACACGGACGGCTACGGGTACAATGAACGCTACAAGATGGAGAAGAAACTGTCGGCCTACGGGTTCCCGAAGGATTTCCGCTACGGTGACGTGACGGCCAAGACCAAGGGCGACGTCATTTTCCGCAAGACGATGGTAAACGGCTACTGGGTCTTCAATTCCGAGGTCAAGTACCGGGGCGACCGCCTGGACTTCGTCGCCGGTGTCAACGCCTCCCGTTATGACGGCGACCACTACGGCGAACTGCTCTGGCACCAGGCCCTGGGCAAGTCTTACGACTATGCCCCCCTGAATGTGCGCGGCACCTCCAACAACTGGTATCTCAACAATGGTCTGAAACAGGAGATCAACCTGTTTGCACGCGGCGAATATGCCCTCCTGCCGTGGCTGACGGCCTATGCGGACCTGCAGTACCGCGGGGTCCGGCTGGACATGAGCGGCATCGATGATGAGGATGACCTCCCGATGGATTTCGGAAAGACTTGGCAGTTCTTCAATCCGCGGGCCGGACTGACGGCGGTCGCCGGCGGCAGCAAGTTCTATGTCTCCGCCGCCTACGGCCATCGCGAACCCGGCCGCAGCGACATCAAGGAGATCATCGAAAGCAACAACCTCGAAGGGGGAGACCGGGAACTCAAACCGGAGAAGATGCTGGACATCGAGGCGGGATACAATTATGCATCCCGGCGTTTCAGCGCCGGCGCCAATATCTATCTGATGGAATACCGGGACATGCTGCTGGAAACGGGTGAACTGAGCCAGTCCGGCTATGCGATCAAGGACAACGTGGACCGCAGTTACCGCCGCGGCGTGGAACTGACCGCCGCCTGGATGCCCTGGGACAACCTGACCCTGGATGCCAACCTGACCCTCAGCACCAACAAGATCCTCGATTATACGAAATACTACGAGCATTATGACAACCTGGACGACTGGACGTATCTCGGCCAGGACCAGGTCCGTTTCGACAAGGTGACCATGCTGATGTCCCCGTCGGCCGTGGCGATGGGAAGGCTTTCCTGGACGCCGCTGCAGAATATCGCCCGCGGTTCCCTCCGTTCGACAACCCTTGCGCTGGATGCGAAATATGTCGGCAAGCAGTATTGGGACAATACGGAAGACGCAGACCGGTGCATCCCGGCCTATTGGGTCTCCGATGCTTCCCTGACGCATGAATTCCAGCTCGGAACGGGCAAGATCGGACTCGGCCTGCATGTCAACAACCTTTTCAACCGGCTCTATTATGCGGATGCCTGGGTCTACCGAGCTTTCTTCGATGAAAGCGGCTGGTACCAGGAGGAGGGCGTCTTCCCGCAGGCTCCGCGCAATTTCATGCTGCGACTCAGTTACCGGTTCTAGGACAGGGAGGAATCCCGCAGATGCAGTAAAGCCCGCTTCTCAGCGGGCTTTTACGGTTAGTTAGTAATGTGTTCCCCGTAGGGAGATTATTATTGGTTAGATAGATATCTCTTGCCGGCGGACCGGACGTATTATCATGTAACGTTTTAATTGCGGATGCAAAGTTAAGCGATTGTAAAACGATTTGCAAATTTTTTCGGATAAAATTATCAACAGCCCGGTTATTTCTGTGATTTAAGCAGGTTAGGACGCAGGCGTTTCGTCCGCTCCAGCGCCTGCTCGTCCTGCCAGGCACGGATCAGTTTCGGGTTGCCGCTGAGCAGGACGTCGGGCACCTTCCAGCCGTTGAATTCGGCTGGCCGGGTGTAGATGGGAGGGGAGAGGAGGTCATCCTGGAAACTGTCGGACAGGGCGGAGGTCTCGTCGGTCAGCGCGCCCGGGATGAGCCGGATGATGGCGTCGGCCAGGAGGGCGGCCGGAATCTCGCCGCCGCTGACCACATAGTCGCCCACGGAGATCTCCCGGGTCACCAGGTGCTCGCGGATGCGGTGGTCGATGCCCTTGTAGTGGCCGCACAGGAGGATCAGGTTGCCTTTGAGGGAGAGTTCGTTGGCGATGCCCTGGTTGAGCAGTTCGCCGTCCGGGGACATGTAGATGATTTCGTCATATTCCCGTTCCGCCTTCAGTTCCTCGATCATCTTGTAGACCGGTTCGACCATCATGACCATGCCCGCATCGCCGCCGTAGGAGTAGTCGTCCACCGTCAGGCGGGGGCCGATTCCGTATTTGCGGATATTGTGGATATGGATTTCTGCCAGGCCTTTCTTGACAGCCCTTCCGACGATGGAATGGCTGAGGGGACTTTCGAGCAGTTCGGGTACGACAGTCAGGATATCGATGCGCATAGTAAGTTATTTTCGATCAGTGTGCAAAATTAGTGTTTTTTAATAATTTTTTCGATATATTTGCACTTCGTATGCCCTAATATTTAGGAGACATTGAACTAACATTAACAACGAAACACCATTTACCATGAGTGAAGAATTGAATCCTGAAGTGCTCCAGCCTTCAGATGTAGCAGAAAATGTTGCGCAGAATGCACCTGCAGCCGAGACTCCTGCCACTGGATCCGTCGCTGAAAAAGCGGAGGAAGTAAAGGAAACGGTTGCCGAGGCCGTCGAAGACGCCGGGCAGACCGTTGCCGAGAAAGCGGAAGAAGTCAAGGATGCCGTCGCTGAAAAAGTGGAAGGAATCAAGGACGCCGTAGCCGATGTCGTCGAAGATGTCAAGCAGGCCGTTGAGCCGGCCGTGAATTTCGCGGAGAAATCGCTGGCGGAACTGTCTTCCCTTTTCGAAGGCCTGATGTCCGATGAAGCCCGCATGAAGAGGGCCAAGGAAGCGGAAGCCATCAAAGCAGCATTCTACAAGAAGCTTTCCAAGGAAAAGGCGGATGCCGGACTGGCTCCCGTCGAGGAACCGTCGGAAGACGGCGCCGTCGAGGAAACGGCCGTCGAGACGGAAGTTCCTGCCGGACCTTTCGAGGCCATTGAAAGCGGATTCAAGTCACTCTATAACCGTTTCCGTCGCGAGCGTGCCGAGTTCAACCGGCAGCTTGACGCCGAACGCGCCGACAACCTGGTCAAGAAACAGGCCGTCATCGAAGATCTGAAGGCCCTCATCGACCGGCAGGAGGATGCCAGTTCCTCCTTCCCGGAGTTCCGTGCCATCCAGGCCCGCTGGCGCGAGATCGGCCCGGTTCCCGTCGCCGATTTCCGCAACCTGAACGACACCTACCAGTTCCATGTCGAGAAATTCTACGACAAGGTGCAGCTCGACCGTGACATGCGCGACCTCGACTTCAAGAAGAACCTGGAAGCCAAGGAGCGGTTCTGCGAAGAAGCGGAGCGCCTGGCCGCAGACGATGACAATGTCGTCGACGCTTTCAAGGAACTCCAGAAACTGCACGAGCAGTGGAAGGAATTCGGACCGGTTGCCAAGGAATACCGCGAATCCATCTGGGAACGCTTCAAGGCCGCTACGGCTGTGATCAACCGCAAGTACCAGGGATATTTCGAAGGCCAGAAGGAAAAGCAGGTTGAGAACCTCGCCGCTAAGCAGGCGCTTTGCGAGAAGGTCGAAGCCATCGCCGCCAAGGAGAACATCGCTTCTTCCGTGGAGTGGAACAACCTCTCCAAGGAGATCGAAGACATCCAGAAGGAATGGAAGACCATCGGTTTCGCGACCAAGAAGGAAAACCAGCGTGTCTATGACCGCTTCCGTGCCGCCTGCGACAAGTTCTTCGAGCGCAAGCGGGCTTTCTACGCCGGCTTCAAGGACAGCATGAACGAGAACCTCGAGAAGAAACTCAGCCTGATCGAGAAAGCGGAAGCCCTGAAGTCCAGCACGGACTGGAAGAAGACCACGGAGGCTTTCATCGAACTGCAGAAGCAGTGGAAGGAAGTCGGCGCCGTGCCGCGCAAGAAGTCCGAGCAGCTCTGGAAGCGTTTCCGTGCAGCCTGTGATGCGTTCTTTGCCGAGCGGGACAAGAATGCCAAACCGGAAAATGACTATTATGGCAACCTCAAACTCAAGAAAGCGCTGATCGAGGAGATCAATGCCTTCGAGCCGACCGACGACGAGCAGGTGATGCGCGATGCCGCCCAGGCTTACAACGAGCGCTGGCAGGCCATCGGCTTCGTTCCTTTCAAGGAGAAGGAAGCCGTGACGAAGGCTTTCCGCGACGCCATGCAGGCGAAGTTCCCGGAATTCCGCGGCGGCCGCGGTCCGCAGCGCGGTGAGCGCCGCGGCGGCAACCGTCCCGCCCAGCGTGCCCCGATGACCGAGAAGGACCGTCTTGTCCAGAAGTACAACAAGCTCCAGCAGGAGATCGACACGTACGAGAACAACATCGGCTTCTTCGCAGCTTCCAAGAATTCCGAGTCCCTGATCAAGCAGATGCAGGAGCGCATCGAGCAGGCCAAGCAGGAACTCAAGGACCTTGAAAACCAGATCCGTTCCCTGGAGGACACCTCCGAGGAATAGCAGTATGAATGGCAGCCGGATCTTTCGGGTCCGGCTGCATAAGACTTTATATTCGAAGTGGATAAAAACAGTATTATAGGATTTGTACTGATTGGTGCGATCCTGCTCGGGTTCACCTTCTACTCATCCAAGCAAGCAAAGAAACAACAGGCCTGGCAGGCATATCAGGATTCCATCGCCCGGGCCGAACAACTGGTCCAGATGCAGGCGGACTCCGCAGCTTATGCGCAGCTTCACGCCAACGATACCCTGGCGCAGGCCTCGCCGGTTGCTACGCAGGCCGTCGCCGTCTATCGGGATTCATTGCTGGAGGCTGCCTCCGGCGCCGAGGGCCAGGTCCTTAAACTGGAAAATGAAAAACTGGCCGTGGCTTTCACCACCAAGGGAGCCCAGCCGCTGTCCGTCCGTGTCAAGGACTACACCAACTACGATCGTTCCGACCTTTACGTTTTCCGTGAGGGACAGAGCGAGATGGGGTATATCATCTATGCGGGCGAAAACATCAATACGAAGGATTTCGTATTCACGGTCGCAGAGCAGACCGATTCTTCCCTGGTCATGCGCCTCCCGTTCGCGGGCGGCGGTTACATCCAGCAGCGCTATGTCCTGCACAAGGATTCCTATATGCTGGACCATGCCCTTTCCTTCATCGGCATGGAAAATGTCATTCCGCGCAACGTCTCCGTCTATGATTTCAACTGGAAAGTGACGGTGCCGCGGATGGAAAAGGGCTACAAGAACGAAGTCCAGTATTCCAAGGGCGCCTATTACCAGAGCGGCGACAAGAAACCGGTTGAGATCGCCCGGGGCCGCAGCGCTTCCAAACGGGTCGACAGCCGTCTGAGCTGGTTTACTTTCCACCAGCAGTTCTTCTCCGCGATCATGCAATCCAAGAAGGAGTTCGCATCCGGAGACCTGACGGTCAATTTCCTTCCCGAAGAGGATCCGGACCACAACCTGATGGCCTGCGAGGCCAACATGCGTTCCGATTTCCGTCCGGGTGAGACCGTTACGGACGAGTATTCCTTCTATTTCGGCCCGAACAGCTACCGGATTCTCAAGTCCTATGACCAGAACTATGAGAAGACCATTCCGCTGGGCGGTTCCGTCGTCGGCCTGTTCACGAAATATGTGATCATTCCGCTCTTCGATTTCCTGCACCGCTTCATCGCCAGCTACGGTCTCATCATCCTCCTGATGACCCTTTTCATCAAGATCGTGGTGCTGCCGTTCGCCTTCAAGAGTTATTCCTCCAGCGCGAAGATGCAGGCAATCAAGCCGGAGATCGACAAATTGAACGAGAAATATCCGCGCCAGGAAGATGCGATGAAGAAACAGCAGGAGACCATGGCCCTGTACCAGAAGGCCGGGATCAATCCGATGGGCGGCTGTCTGCCGATGCTGCTCCAGTTCCCGATCCTCTACGCGATGTTCCGGTTCTTCCCGGCTTCCATCGAACTGCGCCAGCAGCCGTTCCTGTGGGCGGAAGACCTCAGCGCATACGATTCCATCCTCGACTTCGGTACGCGGATTCCGCTCCTGGGCGACCATATCTCCCTCTTCGCGGTCCTGATGGCTGTCTCCATGTTCTTCTTCTCGAAGTTCACGATGCAGGGCCAGACGTCCGGCAATGATCCGAATGCGGCATCGATGCGGTTCATGAGCCTGTACATGATGCCGATCATGATGTTTTTTATCTGTAACAACCTGTCTTCCGGTCTGAGTTACTACTACCTGCTTTCCAACCTGATCAGCATGGTCGAGACCTGGGTGATCAAGAAGTGGTTCGTCAATCCGGCCGAGATCCAGGCGAAACTCAAGGCTTCCGCCGGCAAGCCGGCTCCGAAGAGCAAGTGGCAGCAGCGTCTGGAAGAAGCCCAGAAGATGCAGCGCCAGATGCAGCAGGAACAACAGAAGAAAGGTCGGAGATGATAGCACAGAATTTATTGAAGATCAAAGAGAAACTGCCGTCCGGGGTACGCCTGGCGGCAGTTTCCAAATTCCATCCGGTCGAACGTCTGCAGGAGGCCTATGCGGCCGGCCAGCGGATCTTTGCGGAGAGCCGTCCGCAGGAATTGGCGGCCAAGGTACCGCAGATGCCGTCCGACGTGGAATGGCATTTCATTGGCCATCTGCAGACGAACAAACTGAAACTGGTCCTTCCTTATGCCGCTCTGGTCCAGAGCGTGGATTCCCTGCACCTGCTGGAAGCGATCCAGGCGTGGGCGTCGGCGAACCGGAAATGCGTTCCGGTCCTGCTGGAGGTCCATATCAGTTCGGATGCCACGAAACAGGGATTTGATGCAGGTGAGGTCCGCTCCATCCTCCAGCGGACAGGGGATTTCCCCGATGTGCGGTTCTGCGGTCTGATGGGCATGGCGACGCTGACGGACGACGAGACCGTGATCCGTTCCGATTTTGCGCGGCTCTCCGCCCTGTTTTCCGAAATCCGTTCCACCCGGCCTGAACTGGCTGACTTCCGGGAACTGTCGATCGGCATGTCGGATGACTGGCCGCTTGCCCTGGAAGCCGGTTCGACGATGGTGCGTATCGGGACGGCGATCTTCGGTCCGCGGGAGTACTAATCTTTTCCCAGGAGACGGACCATTTCCCGGGCGACGGCGGCGGAAGCGCCGGAACCGCCCAGGGCCTGCCGGATCCGGTCGTATCCCTGAAGCATCCGGGCTCGGTAATCCGGGTCGGTGACGAGCCGTGTCACTTCATCCGCCAGGTTCTCCGGCGTCAGATAGTCCTGCAGCAGTTCCTGAAACACTTTCTGTCCGGCAATCAGATTGCCCAGGCTGATCGCGTCAACCTTGATGATCTGCCGGCCGAGCGTGTAATTGAATTCATTGGTAGCATATCCGACTACCTGGGGCGTGCCGATCAGGCAGGTCTCCAGCGAGGCCGTGCCGGAGTTGACGACGGCGGCCCGGGCGTGGCGGACGATGCCGTGGGTCTGTCCAAAAACGACTTTCAGGTAAGATTCCCGTCCCTTCAGCCAGGGCTGGTAGTCCTGCAGGCTGCGCGACGGGGCGCCGGCGACGACGAACATCCAGTCTTTCCAGGCAGGCAGCCGGTGCATCCGGTCTGCCATGGCACTGCAAACCGGCATCATCGAGGCGACTTCCCCTTTCCGGGAGCCGGCCAGGATGGCGATCATCGGACGGTCGGGGAGACCGGCTCCTTCCAGGAATTCCGCACGGTCCTGCCGGAGGGCGGGGGAGGAATCGATGGCATCGATGAGCGGATTGCCCTTGTAGACGTAATCCACGCCTTTCCGGTCGAAGTAGGCTTTCTCGAACGGGAAGATGATGAAAAGCTTGTCGACCCAGGCTTTGAGTTTGCGGACGCGGTTCTCACGGGAAGCCCATACTTTCGGAGCAATGTAATAGAAGACTTTCAGGCCGTGCTTGTGGGCGAATTCCGCGATGCGGAAGTTGAATCCGGGATAGTCGATCAGGATGACGGCGTCCGGGCCGAACCGGAGGATGTCTTCCTGGCAGTCTTTCAGCCGCCGCAGGTGGGATCCCGCATGGAGCAGGATCTGGCTGAATCCCATGACGGCTCCTTCCTTGTAGTCCCGGACGAAACCGTCTCCCTCCTGCCGGGCCCGGTATACGGCATCCATCAGCTGCCCGCCCCAGAAGCGGATGTCCGCTCCGGGATCTTCGGCGTACAGGCCGCGCATCAGGTTGGATCCATGCAGGTCTCCGGATGCCTCACCGGCAATGATGTAGTACTTCATTACTGAAAGTCTTGGTTGAAGCCGTTATCAATAAGTCTTTTATTCTCAATATAATCCGTCTTGTCAAGATTGTCGGAGGTGATGCTGATGAAACCCTGCTCGATCAGCCGCAGGTCGGCATCGCGCCGGTTCTCGTCGTCATCGACATATTGTCCGACCATCATGAACAGTTTCTCTCCTTCTTCCAGAACGGGGTTGGAAGACTGGCCGAGCGATTCGGGGGTCACGCCCATGCGTTCGTATATCTTGGGATCCCATTCCTTGAATTCCTTGATCCATTTCCCCTTGGCCTGGTGCCCGACCCGGATGCCCCGGATCACATCGGCGGGGAGGTCGGGGAAATTGATGTTGTAGAAGATGCCGTACCGGTCCGGCAAGCCGGCCATCAGGCGCGAGAAGAGATCCGGCAGGTATTTTTCCACGCATGTGAAATCCGCGTCCCTGTGGAGGGAATCCAGCGAGACGCCGAAGGCAGGAATGCCGCAGAGGGCGGCCTCCTCGGCAGCCCCGAGCGTTCCCGAATAGCAGGCGGCACTCGAGGCGTTGTGGCCGTGGTTGATTCCGCTGACGACCACATCCGGCTGCGGGTCCATGAAATTGATGCCGTACTTGACGCAGCTGGCCGGCGTAGCATCCAGCCAGGCCCACTTGACGCCGTCCGCATCCGTTCCGAGATCCTTGTATCTGATCTGTTTCAAACCGATGGATACGGCCATTCCCATCCCGGACTGGTGCTCCTTGGGGGCGATGACCGTCACGTTGCCGAACGGCCGCATGATCCGGGCGAGGGTCTTGATTCCTTTCGAGGTGTATCCGTCGTCGTTGGTGATCAGTATATTCATGGGAGAAAATGTGTTATTCGTGTTTTGCCGTTGTAATTTAAACGATTAAGTTTATTTAATTGTTGCAAAGATACCCAAATTTCGCTATTTTTGTGCGCTTTCAGAAGCATATGTTGATTATTGTTTAACACAATTTAATAAAACAAACAAAATGGTAAAACTTGGTATTAACGGATTTGGCCGTATCGGCCGTATGGTGTTCCGTGCCGCTTATGAGAATTTCGCCGGTGAGATCGAGGTCGTAGGTATCAATGACCTCCTCGACGCTGATTATCTCGCTTACATGCTCAAGTATGACTCCGTCCACGGTAAGTTCAGTGGCGATGTCAAGGCTGAGGGCAACTATCTTGTCGTTGACGGCAAGAAGATCCAGGTCTTCGCTGAGAAGGATCCTGCCAACATCACTTGGGGCGAGCTCGGTGTCGACGTCGTCGTCGAATCCACCGGTTTCTTCCTCACCGAAGAACTGGCTTCCGCACACCTTAAGGCCGGTGCCAAGAAGGTCATCATGTCCGCTCCTTCCAAGGATGCTACCCCGATGTTCGTCTACGGCGTCAACGACAAGACCTACGCCGGCCAGAAGATCATCTCCAACGCTTCCTGCACCACCAACTGCCTCGCTCCGATGACCAAGGTCCTCAACGACAAGTTCGGTGTTGTCCGTGGCCTCATGACGACCGTCCACGCTGCTACTGCTACCCAGAAGACCGTTGACGGTCCTTCCAAGAAGGATTGGCGCGGCGGCCGCGGTATCCTCGAGAACATCATTCCGTCCTCCACGGGTGCTGCCAAGGCTGTTGGCAAGGTTCTCCCGGAACTCAACGGTAAGCTCACCGGTATGTCCCTGCGCGTTCCTACGTCTGACGTCTCCTTCGTTGACCTCACCGTCGAACTCGCCAAGCCGGCTACCTATGATGAGATCTGCGCTGCCATGAAGGAAGCTTCCGAAGGCGAACTCAAGGGTATCCTCGGTTACACCGACGAGGCTCTCGTTTCCACCGACTTCCGCAACGACGCTCGTACTTCCATCTTCGACGTCAAGGCCGGTATCCAGCTCGATCCTACCTTCGTCAAGGTTTGCGCATGGTACGACAACGAGTGGGGTTACTCCAACAAGGTCTGCGAAATGGCCAAGGTGATCACGAAGTAATTTTCGCGACTGAGCAATTTTCTGCAGAGGCTGGAACGGCAATGTTCCGGCCTCTGTTGTCTTTGTCCCGCTTTTTCCATAACTTTGCGGCCGTTTTTCAATCCAGATCATGAAATCGCTCAGGGAATTGTATAAAGTCGGCAAAGGGCCGTCATCCAGCCATACCATGGGCCCGAACCGGGCTGCGAAGATGTTTGCGGAGCGTCATCCGGACGCTTCGTCATTTGAAGTGACGCTATACGGAAGCCTGGCGGCAACCGGCAAGGGACACATGACCGATGTCGCTGTCTCCGAACCGCTGAAACCTCTAGCGCCGACGAAGATCCTGTGGGAACCGGACACCTTCCTGCCGTACCATCCCAACGGGATGCTGTTCAAGGCCTTCGATGCTTCCGGATCCTGCCTGGACGAATGGACCTGCTACAGTATCGGCGGGGGCGCCCTGTCTGAAGGGGAGGGCCGTGAGATGTCCGACTCCGGAGAAGTCTACGCGATGGGCACCCTGAACCAGATCATGGACTGGTGCGAGCGCACGGGCCGAAATTACTGGGAGTATGTGGACATGTGCGAGGGCCCGGAAATCTGGGATTACCTGCAGCAGATCTGGGAAGTCATGCAGGCCTGCGTCGAGCGGGGACTGGAGGCGGAAGGCCGGCTCCCGGGCCCGCTCAACCTGGCCCGCAAGGCAGCCATCTACCATGTCAAGGCAATGGGGTATCAGCCGAACCTGCGTTCCCGCGGCCTGGTCTTCAGTTACGCCCTGGCCGCCAGCGAGGAAAATGCAGCGGGCGGAACGATCGTGACGGCTCCGACCTGCGGTTCCTGCGGTGTCCTTCCGGCCGTCCTGTACCATCTGTCCCGGGGACACCAGTTCTCAGACCGGAAAATCCAGCATGCGCTGGCGACGGCCGGCCTGATCGGCAACATCGTCAAGCAGAACGCCTCCATTTCCGGTGCGGAAGTCGGTTGCCAGGGAGAAGTCGGCGTGGCCAGCGCCATGGCCTCCGCTGCGGCCTGCCAGTTGTTCGGCGGCAGCCCGGCGCAGATCGAATATGCGGCGGAAATGGGACTGGAACACCATTTGGGCATGACCTGCGATCCGATCTGCGGTCTGGTCCAGATTCCCTGCATCGAGCGGAATGCCTTTGCCGCGACCCGCGCACTGGATTCCGATATCTATGCGACTTTCTCGGACGGCAAGCACCGGGTCAGTTTCGACCATGTCGTGGAAGTCATGAAACAGACCGGAAAGGATCTGCCTTCCCTGTATAAGGAAACCGCCGAGGGCGGACTGGCCGCCGGCTATACGAAACGCCGTTTCTACCGCTAGCGCATCACGTTCAGGTCGACATAACCGGGAATTCCGTGCACAACGCCTTCGTCGGAGAACTGCCAGTAATCCCAGTCCTCCCGGTCGGGGGCATTGACTCCGTAATGGGCGATCCAGATGGGGTAGTTTTCCGTGATGCTCCGGTCCAGGTAATCCCGCGCGAAACTCTCGTAGGTGTAGACGATAGGGGTCTTTCCGTAATGCTTTCCGACGGTCTCCAGCCAGATTTTCAGGTCGGCGTTGAGTTTCTGCCGGGAAATCCCCCCGTGCAGGGTTTCAATGTCCAGAACTGGCGGCAGATCCCTGTATTTGAGGGATCCGACGACCCGGATGAAATGCCGGGCCTGCTCGACGGGATCCTTGGAGGTCCGGTAGAAATGGTAAGCGCCGCGGGAAAGGCTCCGTTTGCCGGCTTCCGTCCAGTTTTCCTTGAACCGGCGATCCCGGAACGTGACGCCTTCCGTTGCCTTGATGAACACGAAACGGACGGGCTGGACATCGCGGGCTTCTTCCAGGTGCCGGACGGTGTGCCGGTGGGCGTCGGTCATGACAAACAGCGAATCCCACTGGATCCCGCTGTCGTTGTGGTGGGAGATGTCGATGCCGTACTGCCAGGTTCCTGCCGGGACCCGCGCACCGCGGTCGATGGTATTGCCGATGATTTCTTCGACGGCGGGACGTGCCAGGAAGTAAAGCACCAGTCCGATCAGGATGAGCAGGATCCACGCCTTGACTTCTCTCCAGTTGACGGACAGGCGACGTTTCCTGCGCGCCGGTTTCCGTTTGACCGGCGTGCTTGTCTTCGTGCTCTTTTTCTTCGGGACTGTTGCCATGTTCCTGCAAATTTACTAAATTCGCGCAGGAACTTATCAAACTTTTTTACGTATGGATCTCAAAGGTACCCAAACCGAGAAAAATCTCGCAACCGCCTTTGCCGGCGAATCCCAGGCGCATACGAAGTATCTGTATTACGCCTCGAAAGCCAGGAAGGACGGCTATGTCCAGATCGGCAAGCTGTTCGAAGAGACGGCTGCCAATGAAAAGGAACATGCCAAGATCTGGTTCAAGCTTCTCCACGGCGGTGACATGCCTTCCACCGAGGTGAACCTGGCGGATGCCGCCGACGGCGAAAACTTCGAGTGGACGGACATGTATGCGGAATTCGCGCAGACGGCCCGCGAAGAAGGCCTGCCTGAAATCGCTTTCCTTTTCGAGAAAGTCGGTGCGATTGAGAAAACCCATGAAGAACGGTACCGCAAGTTGCTGGGCAACATCAAGGACGGCCTTGTCTTCTCCCGTGACGAGGATATGGTCTGGGAGTGCTCGAACTGCGGCCATATCGTGATCGGGAAGAAGGCTCCGGAAATCTGTCCGGTCTGCAAGCACCCGAAGAGCTATTTCATGGTCCGCGCTACCAACTATTAACCGGTTCGCCCGAAAAGACGAAGGACTGGCCCGTCAAGGGGCCAGTCCTTCGTTTTTGTATCGGTGCGTCCTACCGGGTCGACTTGAACAGGGAGAAGATGATGTTCATCAGGATGTAGGCCGTGAAGGTCATCAGGATGACGATCGACCAGTTGAAGCGGAGGACGACAGCCATGACGGCAATGATGGCGCAGATCGAAACCAGGGCCGTCCGTTTCATCCGGGTCAGGGTATCGGTCTCTTTTCCGAACTTCATGGAGAACATCGGGATTTCGCAGACCAGCAGGGCGGAAAGCAGCAGGGCGACGGCCGGAATGAACCAGACCGTTCCGCACCATTCGGCCAGCATTGTGAAGGGCTCATGGTAGACATAGTAGGCGAGCGAGCCGCAGATCATGGCGGCGGCCGGTGTCGGCAGGCCGATGAAATGGACATGCTGCCGCTGGTCGATGTTGAACTTCGCCAGCCGGAGCGCGGAGAATACAGCCAGGACCAGGGGAATGAACGTGATCCACCCCCGTACCTGGAAGGCCATGAGTTTATACAGGATCAGGGACGGAAGGACACCGAAACTGACCACGTCTGCCAGGGAATCCAACTCTTTCCCGATATCGGAATAGGCATGGAGCAGGCGGGCGGCCAGACCGTCGCAGAAATCGCATACGGCGGCTGCGAGCATCAGCAGGAAGGCCTGGTCGATCCGTCCCTGCAAAGCGAGGATCACCCCGAAAATCCCGCACAGGAGATTCATCGAGGTGATCGTATTCGGAATATGTCTTACGATCCGCATGGACTAGATGCCGAGTTTCTGGCGGAGCGCCTTCGGAAGCGCATCCTTGTGGACCATGATGTCGAGGACCTTGCCGCGGCAGAAAGCGTCGGACATATACCAGATGCCCTTGTATTTGCCGCTTTCGCCCCAGGAGTTCTTGATCATGATGTACTTGTTGCCGAACTGGTCCTTGGCGATACCGAAGGCGTGCATGCCGTGGTCATCGGTGGTGGTCTTCTCGTCGAAGCCTTTCTGGCGGTAGGCCTGGTCAGGCTTCAGTTCCTTCGGAGCAACCTTGGGTTCTTCCTTCTTGTCTTCGGCGCCGAGCCAGCGCTCCATGTCGGAACCGGCGGTGGAAGCCTGCGGGTCAAGCAGAAGGGCGGTGCCGTTGCGGGTGAAACCGGTTTCGGAGACATCGCCGCCCCAGGTGGCGGTGTAACCGTTCTCCAGCGCATAGTAGAGCGCCTCCATGAATTCGTCGATCGGGACGTTGTAGGCGGCGTCTGCACGCCAGTTGTCACAGACCTCAACCGGGAACTTGGTGTAGAACGGATGATGGGTGAAGGAGGTGAGGGTCACATAGTTGTCCGCGTCAAGCTTGAAGGAGTCGCGGTAGGTGATCGGCGTATATTTCTTTCCGTTGACGACGAACTCTTCCGGGTAAGCACCGAAATAGGCGTCCATGATACCCTGGAAACCCTGCTTCCAGGCGGTGGTCAGGGTGCCGTTCGGTTTCTTGTTGATGGCGTCTACATAAGCCTTGGCAACGGCGTCGACCTCGGCGTGGACCGGGAGTTCGGTGCCGTAGTTCGTGCCGGGCATAGCGCTCTGCGGAACCAGACCGTAATCAGCCATGACATGCTTCACGGCATCTTCGCACTGGGAACCGGCGCTGAATCCCATGAAACCGTCGACACGGATGTATTTGTCGGCGCGGTCGACATAGGAGTGGCTGACAACGAACATCTCGGAGAAGTCCGGATAGTCGGCTTCCTTGAGGTTGTTGATGCGGATGGCTTCGGACTCGAGGAAGGAAAGGGCGGAGAAGCACCAGCAGGTACCGGAACGGTTCTGGTTCTTGATCGAAGTGATCGGATTCTCCTTGACGACCGTAAAGACGAGGTCATCAGCCTTCTGGGCGGAAGCGGCGATTGGCATGGCCAGGACCGCGGCTGCGAGGATAACGTTTTTGAATTTCATATAAAACGGTTTAAAATTGTTGTCTGATGTACAAATATATGGAATATTCCTAAATTTGCAATCGCTAAATCTTAAAAAATGGTAGTTCTGTACATCCACGGCATGGGTGGAGGCGGCGACAGCCGCATTCCTTCGATCCTGCGGTCCCGGATTCCGGCCGGATCGGGCCTGGAAGTGGTTGTACGGACGTATGACTTCGATCCGGAGACCGGAGCGGCGCAGATTGCGCAGTGGGTGGACGAGCTGCATCCGGCGCTGGTCATCGGGGAGTCGCTGGGATCGCTGCAGGCGTTGCGGGTGCGCGGTATTCCCCATCTGTTTGTCTCTCCGTCGCTGAATGCCCCTTTGTATCTGGGATATCTGGCCTTTCTTGCCCTCATCCCCGGCGTGACCCCTTTGCTGGACCGGATCTGGCGTCCCAGGGAAGGGGACCGGCAGCGTCTGCATTTTACCTTCTCCATCATGCGGAAATACCGCCGCCACCGGCGGCTGGCCCTGGCCAACGCACCGGCGGCCGGCAGCCGCGATGCGTTCTTCGCCTTCTTCGGAAAAAAGGACCACTACCGGAAAAGCGGGGTCGTCAGCATCCGGACCTGGCGTAAATTCTATGGCGACAACTATGCATTGTATGACGGAACCCACTTCATGGAAGAGGAATTCGTCGTCGAAATGCTTGTTCCGAAGATTTTCGACATACTGAAATCAAAACTTTAACGTTTTATAATTCGGATTTGTTCTCCGGATGTGCTAATTTTGCACCCGGACTAACAAATCTGTGTTATGGCAACTTTCAGACAAATGGCCCTCAGCGAGGCCGTCGCCCATACCCCGGGGCGTTTCTACAAGGAAGACCGTCCGGTCTCAGCGTATTTCGGACAGAATGTTTTCGACCTGGACAAGATGCAGCGCTATCTCTCCCGCGCCGCTTACGAAGCCGTCCTCGCAGCCATTTATGCCCGCAAGAAAATCGACCGTTCCGTCGCCAACGAGATCGCGACGGCGATGAAGACCTGGGCGATCGAGAACGGTGCGACCCACTATACCCATCTCTTCCAGCCCCTGACGGGCGCGACGGCGGAAAAGCATGAAGCCTTTGTTTCCGTCAAGGACGGCCGTCCTTTCGAGCGGTTCAGCGGCGACGCCCTGGTCCAGCAGGAACCGGATGCCTCCAGTTTCCCGAACGGCGGTCTGCGCAATACCTTCGAAGCCCGTGGTTATTCCGCCTGGGACCCCACCTCTCCGGTGTTCCTGCTGGACGGCACGCTCTGTATCCCGTCGGTCTTCGTTTCTTATACGGGTGAGGCGCTGGACATGAAAGTTCCGCTGCTGCGTTCCCTGCAGGCCCTGGATGAGGCGGCGACCGACGTTGCGAAACTGTTCGACGGACATGTCCGGAGCGTATCGGCCAATATCGGACTGGAGCAGGAATATTTCCTGACGGATGAATCCCTGTTCAATGCCCGTCCGGACCTGAAACTCTGCGACCGGACCGTCATCGGCCACAATTCCGCCAAGGACCAGCAGCTTTCCGACCATTATTTCGGAGCGATTCCTTCCCGCGTCGCATCCTTCATGAAGGATTTTGAGACGGAAGCCTACAAACTGGGCATCCAGCTGGCGACCCGCCACAACGAGGTGGCGCCCAACCAGTTCGAATGCGCCCCGGTCTTCTGTGAAGCGACCCGGGCCATCGACCAGAACATGCTCCTGATGATTGTCATGAACAAGGTGGCCGAGAAGCATCACCTCAAGGTCATTTTCCATGAAAAACCCTTCGACGGCATCAACGGCAGCGGCAAGCATTGCAACTGGTCCCTGCAGACGGATACCGGCGTCAACCTGCTCTCTCCGGGAAAGACGCCGACCAAAAACCTGCAGTTCCTGACGTTCTATGCAGCGGTTGCCAAAGCGGTCCATGACCATAACTATCTGCTGATGAGCTCCGTTTGCTCGCTGAGCAATTCCTGGCGCCTGGGTGGTCACGAGGCTCCGCCGGCGGTGATGTCCATTTTCTCCGGATCAACCCTTTCCAAGGTATTCGAGAGCATCCTGCATCCCGGCAACGAGACCGAGGACGGCGCACCGGTGGATCCGATCTCGATGGTCAGTTCGATTCCGGAGATCATGCCGGACAATACCGACCGCAACCGTACGTCTCCCTTCGCCTTTACCGGCAACCGCTTCGAGTTCCGCGCCCTGGGCGCTTCCATGAATGCCGCCGGCGCCGTTTTCGTCCTGAATTCCATCGTGGCGGAAAGCCTCAAGGCGTTCCGGGCCGAGGTCCACAAGCGGGAATCCTCCGGTGAGGAGCGCCGCAGTGCCATCCTGGCCGTCATCCGGGACTTCCTTTCCTCGGCGAAACCGGTCATGTTCGAAGGGAACGGCTACAGCAAGGAATGGGCGGAAGAATCGGCCCGTCGCGGCCTGCGTTCCGTCACGGATGTGACCGAGGCCTTCAAGGCCAGCCTGGAACCCTCCGCCATTGCGATGTTCGATGCGATGCATGTCCTTTCCAAAGCGGAAGTGGAAGCCCGTTACGAAGTCGCCAATGAACTGTTTGTCAAGAAATTGCAGATCGAAGCCCGGGTGATCGGCGATATCTGTCTGAACCATGTCATACCTGCGGCGGTCAGTTACCAGAACATCCTCGTCAAGAGCATCCAGGGCACGAAGGATACCTTCGGCGATGAATACAAGACGCTCTGTCAGGCCGATATGGAGACTTTCCGGAAAATCTCCGGCTTTGTCAATGCGCTGTCCAAGGACGTCGAGGCGCTCGTCGAGGCCCGCAAGAAGGCCAACCGGATTGAGAACATGGCGGAACGCGCCCGCCTGTACGGTACCGAAGTCCGTGCATGCATGGACCGGGTCCGCTACAGCGCCGACCACCTGGAAATGCTGGTCGACGACGAACTCTGGCCGATGCCGAAATACCGCGAATTACTGTTTTTTTAGGAGATAATTCCTGAGAACGGATGCGATGTTGCGCTTGGTCCTTTCTGGATCAAGCGCTTCGTTTTCAGGGAGGTTGTCCGGCGTCACCTGCAGCACTGCTTCAAATCCGGCCGCTTCCAGTTCCGCCCGATTCCGTACTTTCCCGGCGAGCAGGATGACCCGGGACCGGCCCCGATAGCGTTCCAGAACGCCGGCCGGGACTTTCCCTGTCAGCGTCTGCGCATCCGCGCAGCCTTCTCCGGTGATGACCCAATCCGGGGCTTCCGGCAGGTTTGCCAGGTCGAGGCAGGACGAAATTCCCCGGTGCAGCTGCGCTCCGAGGGCGAGCAGCGCCCCGCCGATGCCGCCGGCGGCGCCGGCACCGCTCATGTGCGTCACATCCACGCCGTAATGCTTTTCCATGAAGCCTTTCCGTTCCGCCATCCGCCGTTCCAGTTCTTCCATCATGTCCGGAGTTGCTCCTTTCTGGGGGGCAAACACTTCGACAGCCCCGCCGGGACCGCAGAACGGCACATCCGTATCGTAGAATCCATGCAGCCGGATGCCGGCCGGTATCGTGCCGACGGCTTCCAGCAGTCCTTTCCCTCCATCGACCGTCGCGCTGCCGCCCAGGCCGACGAGGACCTCCCGGACCGGTTCCTGCAAGGCGGCGCGGAGCAACTGGCCTGTCCCGAAGGACGAAGCCAGCAGGGGATTGCGTTCATGGGGAGCCAGCAGCGTAAGACCGCTGGCGGAAGCCGTATCGAGGATGGCCCGGTCTCCCGCAATTCCATACCGGGCAAGGATGGGACGTCCCAGCGGATCGCAGCAGGGGACGGTGCGGAAACTCCCGCCGAGAAGGTCCGTAAGGATCCGGCAGAAACCTTCCCCTCCGTCAGAAACCGGGACGGCGGTTACGGCGTCTTTTGGACCGAAGGCCTGCCGGGCCGCATCTTCCGCTTCTTCGGAAGAAAGACATCCTTTCCAGGAATCGATGAGAAGAAGTGCTGTCATGTTCAACTTTTCCAATCACACACTGCAAAGATAGGCGTAAAAATGTTATCTTTGCAGAATCGCATGCAGATTTGACATGAAGAAATTGACTTATATCGCCCTGATGGTCCTCGCCGTCTTTTCGGTCTCCTGCAGGAACCGTGTCACGGGCAATCGCTTCATGACCCCGTTCGTGGCGCGTGTCCTGGAGGACACGGCCTCCTATGAGCATGGGGTCATGGCCTCCTACCTTCCGGGCGGCAAGACCGGTTCGATTGCGGTTATCGGCGAACCCGAAGAGACCGTGCTGCTGACGGAAGCCCTGCTGACCAGCGACCGTTTCGATAACATCAACGGAAAACCCGTATCGGACGGCCTCCCGGATTTTGCCGGGGAAGTGTTCGCGCCGATCCTGGATGTGGCGAATGCGCCTTATAGGGGCTATGTCCGTGCTGCCAACGAGGATTTTCTGTCGGAACTCTCCGTCCGGAATTTCATCGCAGCTCTGGATACGGCCTGCAACCTGAGTTCGTATGACACGGACCGCCTGGTCCACAAGTCCGCCGCCAAGATGGTGATCCTGTCTTCTTCCTATGCATCGGCTTACGGCTATTATGACATCGACACCCTCTGCCAGCTTGCCGGAAAACCTGTCGCCGTCATCCCTGTCGCCCAGGCCATGCTGGACCATGCCTGGGAGCGTCACGGGAACGGCTTGCATCTCGGGGTCTGGACGACGAGCGACGTCATCGGGGCCGGCGTCTGGTCCACCGTTTTCCCGCGCAGTGCCCGGGAGCATGGCGATCCGGCTGCCCGGTATGAGGCTTTCAGTCCGGACTCTTCTCATACGGTGCTGGACCGCTTCCTGGAGTTCATGCGCAAATACGCTTCCGTGGGCAAACCCGCCCGCCTGTCCGCCCTGGTGCTGGATGATCCGAGCGTCTCCGTCGATTCCCTGAGAGCCGCCGTCCAGTCCGTCATGCAGGTCGACCGTGACCGCTATATCACGTATCGCAACCTGCTGACCGATGATTTCGAGGTCATCGATCCAGCTTCGTCGGTTGCATCCGTCTGTTATTCCTACCTGCGGAAAACCAACCGTTTCACCCACAAGGTGGCTTATCCGGACGCCAAGCTGTATGCGACGGCGCCGGTCAACGGATTGCCCGAGAGTGCGTACACGCCCGACGGGTGGCTGACGGATGAGTTCCGCTACATGCGGGCCGTCAACCTCGACGAACCTTCCTACTCCCTGGTGGAATTGAAGGACAAATATATCACCCCGGAACTGCTGGAAATGATGCTGGCGGTAACCCCCAAGCTGTTTGCCCTGTATGTTCGTTAAGACCATCGACGCCTCCGAACTGGAAAAGATGCCCCTGGCCGCCTTTGAAGGGGAAATCCATGTCATCGACCAGCCCGGTCCGGAGTTCGAAAAGGCGGTCCGATACCTCAAGACCAAGAAAATCATCGGATTCGATACCGAATCCCGACCGTGTTTCAGCCCGGACCAGCCGCATTACGGCGTCTCCCTGCTGCAACTCTCCGGTGCGGAGAAGGCCTTCCTTTTCCGGGTCAAGACCCTGGGTATGCAAAGGCAACTCTGCAGCATCCTGTCCAATCCGGCCATCTTGAAAGTGGGAGCGGCCGTGACGGACGATGTCCGCGGCCTGCAGAAATATGCCAAGTTCCAGCCCGCCGGCTTCGTCGACCTGCAGAAGATCGTCTGGGAATACGGCATCAAGGACAAAAGCGTCAAGAAGATGGCCGCCATCATCCTGGGCGTCCGGATCTCCAAGACCCAGCAGTTGTCCAACTGGGAAGCGGAACATCTGTCCGAATCCCAGCAGAAATATGCCGCGACCGACGCCTGGGTCTGCCGCGAGATGTACAAGAAGCTGCTTGCCAGCGAAAAGAATCCTTTGACGGCTGAGGAGATGATGCCGCAGCCCGTCGCCAAAGCCTGAGTCCTCTATGGTAAAAGTCATCCTGAAAAAAGGGCGGGAGGAATCTGTCCGCCGTTTCCATCCCTGGGTGTTTTCCGGTTCGATCGCACAGATTACCGGTTCGCCGGCAGAAGGAGATATCGTTGCGGTTCATGCCTCGGACGGCCAGTTCCTGGCGGCCGGCCATTACCAGATCGGTTCCATCGCTGTCCGGATCCTGAGTTTCGACGGGGAAGTCCTTTCTCCGGATTTCTGGAAGGACATGATTGGCCGTGCCTATGCAGTGCGTCGTGCAGCCGGCCTGGCCGGAGGCAGCGCAACCAACTGTTACCGGCTGGTCCATGGGGAAGGTGACAACCTGCCCGGACTGATCATCGATTACTATGACGGTGTCTGTGTCATGCAGGCCCATTCCGTCGGCATGTTCCGTGCCAAGAAACAGATCTGCGAGGCCCTGGTCGCCGTATACGGGGATGAATTGAAAGCCGTCTATGACAAAAGCTCCGGCACGGCGCCCTTCAAGGCAGGCCTCGAGCTGATCGACGGTTACCTGTATCGCCGGCCCGGATTCTCCGACGACGAACAGATGGTCCTGGAGAACGGGCACAAGTTCCTGGTCAACTGGACCGAGGGACAGAAAACCGGTTTCTTCCTCGACCAGCGCGAGAACCGCAACCTGGTCGGCCGTTATGCGGCCGGCCGGCGGGTCCTCAACCTGTTCTGCTACACGGGCGGTTTTTCCATCTACGCCCTGGGCGCTGGTGCTGTCCATGTCGATTCGGTCGACAGCTCCCGCAAGGCGATGGACATGGTCGAAAAGAATGTCGCGCTGAACGGGTTCGATCCTTCGCGCCATACGTCGTACTGCACCGATGCCATCGATTTCCTCAAGAATGCACCCGAAGACGCATACGATCTCATGATTGTCGATCCGCCTGCATTTGCCAAGCACCGGGGAGCCCTGTCGAATGCGCTCCGCGCTTATCAGCGGCTCAATGCCGCGGCCATTTCCAAGGTGGCGCCGGGCGGCTTCGTCTTTACGTTCAGCTGCTCCCAGGTCGTTGACAAGGAAGCGTTTGCGCTGGCCGTCTTCTCTGCGGCTGCCCAGACCGGCCGCAGCGTGCGGATTCTCGACCGGCTCAACCAGCCGGCCGATCATGCCGTCAACATTTACCATCCGGAAGGGGAGTATCTCAAGGGGCTTCTGCTGTACGTAGAATAAGTCTTTATGGGTTTTTCTCGAAAAACGCTTGCGGGTTCGCAGAAAATGCCTATATTTGTAATCCCAATGGTGCTTTGGCCGAGTGGTTAGGCACAGGTCTGCAAAACCTGCTACAGCAGTTCGATTCTGCTAGGCACCTCTCAAATCGCCCTTACAGATGTCTGTAGGGGCGATTGCTTTTAAAATTGTCCCGAATTTGTCCCGGATAATTGTCGTTGCCCCGAAGTCGGAAAAGAGATAGCCCCACTTGCTGTCACAGCAGGTGGGGCCGTTTGAATTATTAACGGGTCAGTCTATAGACTTTCCGTTGATGCAAAGGTAGCAACTTCCACTTAGTTTTCAATGTCTCGGGTCAAAAGAAAAACATATAAGTATTCCACGCTCTTCTGGTAAGAAAAAACTGAATGGAATAGTCTGCATTGTATATAAAGTACAATTGGTTGTACAATACTGTTATTCCCGGTATTTTCGGCTTCTAGTAAAGAAGTCCCCTATACAGTATCTCATCGCACGTGGAATCCAGGCTTCTATCTCCTTTTTCCTGAAAACAGGTGTTCCTCCTGACATGTAGTAGGGGATTTTTTCAGAGTACATCCAACCACGTAGTGTAGTGATCCTGGGGCGTCCAGGTATCATGTTGCACAGTTCGTATATGTTCAACCACTCCTCCTGTTTGCCTATCGCTTCATCATTATCTGGCCCCATTCTTAGGTTGAGCCATCTGTTAATCAATTCCAGTTCTTTGACGATTCTGGCGAGGATTTCTGGAATCACTGCTGTATTGATTCTTTCCATGCGTTCTACTGTCCTCTTGTTTTCAATCGACTCATTTCCTGACGGTTCTCAGCTTCTTCAATCATTTCGGTCCAATCCTTCACTCGCGTACGGAGCAACCACTTGTCGATTTCGGATTTCTTGAAGAATGAGCGCTTGCCTTGCTTGTAATACGGAATGGTGTTATTATGACACCAGCTATAGACTGTCTTTGAAGACGGATGCGAAGGCAAGTAATTACATAGCTCATTTATACCCATGATTTCCGGGTGATCTCCGGATGGGGAAGAGGGAAACGTGATCTTGTCAATTTTCTCATCAATGCTTGCAAGCAATTCTGCAATCCGGCCAACGAGTTCCGGGACCATCTCGAATGTATAATTACTCATGTCGTTAGATTTTTCATTGGTCGCAAATATCGCTATTTGGCCGATAACATTACATGACTTTCATGGATGAATAACAGTTTTCTCTTTTAACCCGACATGCAATCTCTTCCCTCACTTACCCGGAGAGTTGAGATGTCCGTGAACCTGCCTCTTCCGCTTCGGTCAGGTGACATCTCCCTTTTACGCCGCAAAGTTGTGACACCCGGACATCCCGACAAGGTCCACTGCGTTCTCCACCTTGTCTTGCCGATGTCCTGCAGGGGTATCACGTTTCCTGCAGCGCAAAGAAAGA
>Ga0256405_10004534_pt1 | contig 25833 bp, 25 predicted proteins | sample RumenRJG_02DNA_FD_189096 | JGI IMG/M metagenome (GOLD analysis project Ga0256405, IMG submission 189096) | Bovine rumen microbial communities from Lethbridge, Alberta, Canada - RJG_02 | ecosystem: Host-associated > Mammals > Digestive system > Stomach > Rumen | place: Canada: Alberta... | reverse complement strand
AAATTTTCTATCCTTTCTTTCTGAATATCTCAAAAAATCATACTTAATGTTTGGTATTACGTCAAAAATTCACAAAATTCCTATGTATTTTTTCTGCATCGTTGCATAATATAGGTTGCTTTGAAAAAATTATTTCAAGCAAAAACAATGTAATTAAAAAAAATCATCCTGAAAAATCAACTTTTCTTCTTTGCTAAGTGTTGTCTAAGAATTCACTGTTAATCTTATAAATACAGAAAGACCAGTAAAGAGAATAAAAACGAGTCTACTGAGGAAATGCAAATGGAAAATGCCGTAGTTTACGTTTTACCTTTTATAGCAGGCTTTTTAACTGGTGCTTCATTGTGCTATGCAATCCTGGCGCAAATCTACAAGCACAAAAGAGTTAGAGACGAGCTTTTAAAGTCAAGACGTGATGCGGTAAAGGCCAAGCGTACCTTAGACAGATTCTTAAAGACTTCTCTTGATATGTTCTCTGATCTTGATCTGGCCCACAGGCAGTACGCCATGTTCCTAAAAGAAACAGCACAGCGTCTTGCCCCACAGGAAGAACCAGTACACGAGTTTATGAAACAGAAATATCCTGACCCTGTATTTACAAGAGGTGATGATAAAGAAAATGAAAAACATGAAACAGTAGTTCAAGAAGCTCATGAAGAGCCGGTAAAGGTTGAGGAAATCATTATCCCTGCACCTAAAGAGCTGCAGTCACAGGCAACCGATATCGACGGACAACAGTCAAACAACGTAGAAATTAAAGAAGAAGAAAAGATTGAAAAATTATAAGTAAGTAACATTACTTGAATAATCATCAGGAGATATCACAATGTTATCAAAAGTTAAGACCGTATCATCAGCACTTGCATTATCTGTAGGCCTTTTAACCTGCTCACAGGGTATGGCTGCAGCCCCAATATTAAATCAGATGCAGGCTGAAGGTCAGCTCCCAAGCCTTGCACCAATGTTAAAGCAGGTTCTGCCTGGTGTTGTAAACATTTCAGTTAAAGGCAAGAAGGAAGTTCAGAATCAGGGATTCCAGTTCCCTGAAGAGTTTAACTTCTTCTTCCCAGGCATGGAGGACTTTGGTTTTGGACCTGGACCTCGCAACCGCAAACCACAGCATCGCCAGTTCCAGGCTTTAGGCTCAGGAGTAATCATCAACGCCAAAGATGGTCTTGTTGTAACCAACAATCACGTTGTGGATGATGCTGATGAAATTACAGTTCAGCTCTCAGACGGGCATGAATACAAAGCCAAGCTTTTAGGTGCAGACAAACACACCGATCTTGCTCTGTTACAGATTAAGGATGCCAAGAACCTTACTGAAATCAGATTTACTGAAAATCCAATTGAAGTAGGCGACTTTGCTGTAGCAATCGGTAATCCATATGGCTTAGGTCAGACTGTAACCTCCGGTATCGTATCAGCTCTTGGCAGATCAGGTCTTAATATCGAGAATATCGAAAACTTCATTCAGACAGATGCAGCCATCAACTCTGGTAACTCTGGTGGCGCGCTCATCAACCTCAATGGTGAACTTATCGGTATTAACACCGCAATTATGGCTCCATCAGGCGGTAATATCGGTATCGGCTTTGCCATCCCATCAGGCATGGTTAAGACTGTAACCGATCAGCTGTTGAAGTATGGCGAGGTAAAGCGCGGCCTGTTAGGTGTAATGGGCTCAGAATTAACTCCTGACCTTGCTCAGAGCTTTGGTTATGACGGCAATTCTGGTGCTTTCATCAATGAGGTAATGAAAGGCTCAGGTGCTGAAGAAGCTGGTATTAAGTCAGGTGATATCATCACAGCAGTAAATGGCAAGAAGATCACCTCCTTCTCTCAGTTAAGAGCAGAAGTTGCAACTCAAAGAGCTGGTGAAGACATTGATATCACCATCTTCAGAGACGGCAAATATCAGGATCTGAAGGTTAAGTTAAAGGATGATATCAAGAAGGAAAGCAGCTCATCTGTTTCTGAAGGTGACGCTGAGGATATCAGCCCAGCATTGGCAGGCGCATCACTTTCAAACGGCAAGAAAGGCGTTAAGGTAGATGACGTGGTTCGCGGCTCTATGGCAATGAGACTTGGTTTAAGAAGAGGCGATCTCATCACTGGTGTAAACCGCGTTGAAATTGAAGATCTCGATGAACTGAAAAAAGAGCTCGATAAGGTTGAAGGCAAGATCAGTGCAATCAGAATCAACCGTCACGGTCAGACTATCTACATCACCTTAAGATAATCTGTTTTATAGAAATATTAAATAAAACAAGACCATCTGATGTTTATACACAGATGGTCTTTTTTTGTGAGAATATCAATAAGAAAAGGCTATTCTTTAGGAAGCGGATCAGTAAGCTTGATACATGCAACTCCGCCATTGTTATATACAACAGCCTTATCAAAATCACAGTTGTTTCCGGCTACTACGATTGGCAACTGATCATTGCCCCATCTTGAAGGCATAAAGATTAGTCTATCGCCTTTTTTACAGTGACCAATACTATCAACATCAAAAGCAAAACACAGACTGGGCGCAGCTGAAACAGGAGATTCAGGTTCTTCTGACTTTTGATCCGCCAACTCCTGAGCTTTCTGAAGTTCAGCCTGTTGCTTTGCCAAAAACTCATCATTTGCAATTTTCCATGATGAATACAAGAAAAAAGCAATAACCGCAAGAATTACTGCAATTAAAGATAGAAGAATATTCTGAACCTTCATTTTTACCCCCATGTTGATTCGATACCATTTTGTACTTTTATATAAACATCTACACAAAAGTATAAACAGAATATTCTGGTTAAAAAATTTCATCAAGTTTTTTTCTGACCGACAGTTACAGAACAGGACAACGTTTTCCTTTTATCCTTATAGAAATTGCTTTTACTCTGATATAAACTGTTTTCATTGATTAACCTGAGGATAATTTATGAATGCGCTTTCAAAAATAAGTAACTTCTTTTCCAAAACCTTTGCGCTCTGGGTGATATTATTTGCTTTTCTGGCCTTTTATTTTCCTGAGACCTTCAGGGTGCTTGCAGCATACATATCAATACTGCTTGGTATTGTAATGTTCGGAATGGGTCTTACTCTTTCTCCAAAGGATTTTTCGGAGGTATTAAAAAGACCTTTAACTGTACTTTTAGGTATTTCAGGCCAGTTTATCATTATGCCTTTAATTGCCTTTGGTCTGGTAAAGGCATTCTCTCTGCCACCAGAGATTGCTGCAGGTGTAATGCTGGTTGGATGCTGTCCTGGAGGAACATCATCTAATGTAATGAGTTTCCTTGGTAAAGGCGATGTGCCACTGAGCGTTACCATCACAGCCTGTACTACTCTTCTGGCACCTGTTGTGACACCAGCCTTATTCTATCTTTTTGCAAGTCAGTGGCTTGATATATCACCTGTGGCAATGTTCTTTTCAATCATCAACATTGTGATCCTGCCTATTGTAGGAGGAGTGATCGTAAATCTGCTGTTTAGAAACCTCGTAAAAAACGCAGTTGTCTGTCTGCCAATGGTGAGCGTTTTTGCGATTATTGCAATTGTTTGTGCTGTAGTTGCTGTAAGCTCACAGCGTCTTGCTCAAACAGGACTTATCATCTTCTGCGTTGTGGCACTGCATAACTGCATTGGATATGTTTTTGGTTACCTTCTTGGAAAGATCTTTAACTATAAGACCAGACAGAAAAAGACTCTTGCAATTGAAGTTGGCATGCAGAACTCCGGTTTATCTGTAGCACTTGCAAACAACCTTGCAGCATCTGGAATCGTCGATCCTGTTGCTGCTGTACCAGGAGCCATATTCTCCGTCTGGCACAACATCTCAGGACCAGTTATTGCAACCATCTTTGCTAATATCAGAAACAATGATGGCGACAATTGTGATGATTAAAAACTTTTCTTAAAAGTAAGATTGAAGGCCGGGTTCATACTACTAATCCGGCCTTTTTTAAGCTTAAAACCATTATCTATATGATCTAACAGACGGAAATTAAATATAGATTTTGTCAATTATGAATGCTTCCCTTACAATGGATAGAACGTTTTAATAACCTTAAAAGAGCATTTTTATGTTAAAAGTTCTACTCTTTGTAATTTCCGCTGCAGTTTTATTAGGCGCTGTATTTACCAGTGTTGCTGAGGATTACGCTCTGTACTTTAAAAGTACTGTTATGATGCTTTGCGTATGTACTCTCTTTATTCTTACAGCCAACGCCAAGTTAAAAAAGACCGCCCTTACCTTTGACTCATATCTTCTGCCAAAGGTTATTGCTCTTACTATTCTCATTAGCTTTAATCCACTCTTCCCTTTTACATTAGAATATTCTCAGCAGATAGCGCTCGATGTCATCGCAGCTCTTTTCTTCATGTCACTTGCTTTTGTTGAAGGAATAAGATTTTTTAAATTTAAGGGAATAAAAGAGGAATAAAAGCTGATTTTCTTCAGATTTTTTAAGAAGATCTGAAAAGCTTTAAGGCAAATAACCTAGAATTAGAATAGATTATCTGGCGCATTTATATAAAGACAGTTTTATGAAGTTTAAAAAGTACCTACCTGTGATCCTGCCAATTGCCGCAGGCATTGTAATTGGCGCTGCCATACTTGCAGTCAAGCCTAATACCGGTAAAAGATTAGGAGACTTAATCTATTCAAGCCATCTGTTGTCTGAAGGTTATTCCTATGCTGTTTCCAAGGCAGCCCCATCAGTTGTCAACATCTATGTTGCCAATATGAATAAGGACTATACAAAACCAGATAAAAACAGCATTACCACTTCAGCCTCAGGTGTGGTTATAGACAGACAGGGGCTTATCATTACCAACTACCATGTAGTCCCATATGGCAATGAACCTAACAAGGCCATCTGGGTTCAGACTCGTGATGGAAAACTTTTAAATGCTCTGGTGGCAGGTTCTGACAGAAGAACCGATCTGGCAATTTTAGTGGTAAATGACACCACCTTAACCCCAATATCTATCTGTGAGACAGAACCAAAGGTTGGTGATATTGTACTTGCCATAGGTAATCCAAACAATTTAGGTCAGACTGTAACCCACGGCATTATTTCAGCTACCTCGCGCTCAGGCTCAGGTCTTTTAACCAAAGATCAGATGAATATCCGTCAGGGCGTACAGGATTTAATTCAGACTGATGCTCCAATCAATGCCGGTAACTCAGGTGGTGCCTTAGTTAATACCAAAGGTCAGTTACTGGGTATTAACACAGCATCCTTCAGCGGAGCCTCAAGCTATGGTATTGGCTTTTCAGTGCCAGTAAAACTGGTTGAATACGTTAAAAATGAAATTATTCAGCATGGCAGAGTGGCCCGTGGTTATCTTGGTATTGCTGATGATGAGAACTTTGTCTTAGGAGGTTCATCCGGCGTTAAGATTGACTATATTGATCCTCAGGGGCCTGCCTTTGGAGTGTTAAAGGTAGGCGATATCATCAAATCAGTCAATGGCGTTACCATCTCTGATGTAAAGGTGCTTATTGATATGGTGTCTCAGTCAAAGCCAGGCAGAACTCTTGAATTTACCATAGAAAGAGATGATGTGATAAAGGTTTTAAACATTACTTTAGCTGAAGATAAAACATCAGTTGAGTAATGATATTCATCCTGCAGTTAACATAAGGGAGTCAAAAAGACTCCCTTTTTACTGCTACTTAACAGAAGTTATCCTTGACAATAACTTCTTCTCTCTTATCGCTGCTGAGATATCATCAGCAATTGTAAGACCTGCGGTAGTTAACATATCACCTGTAATTTGAGCATTGATACCAAACTTATAAAGCTCAGTAAAATAATCCTGTATCTTTAATCTGCCACCAGCCAGTCTTAATACTGCTTTTGGCAGGATGTGACGGAACATGGCGACGGTTCTTTTAATCTCTTCAGGTGTAAGTGGAGGCTGATTTTCCAAAGGAGTACCTTTGATTGGATTTAAGATGTTAATAGGTGCAGAATCCACCTTAATCTTACGAAGTTCAAGGGCAATATCAGCTCTGTCTTCAATACTCTCACCCATACCGATAATACAGCCAGAGCAGATCTCAAGCCCCGCCTTTTTGGCCAGAGCTATAGTCTGTTCTTTCTGTTCGATTGTATGGGTGGTGCAGATCTCTTTAAAGAAGTTTGGGCTGGTCTCAATATTGTTATGATAACGGGATAGCCCACTCTCTTTTAAGAGCACGAAATCCTCATAATCAAGTAAACCTAAGGAAGCACAGCAGGTTATATCAAGCTCAGAGGTGATCTTTTTAAAGGCATCTGCTAAAACCTTTATTTCAGCTTTAGACATTCTGACGCCTGCGGTAACCACAGAGAAACGGTGAACTCCGTGCTTTGCGTTATACTCTGCCTCTTTAAATAATTCATCCACAGTCTTTAAAGGAGCAGTATCAATTTCTGTTCTGTAGTGACGGGACTGAGAACAGAACTTGCAGTCCTCTGAACACATGCCACATTTACCGTTTGAAATTGAGCATAGCTCTAAAGCATCATGGTAAAAATGTGTGGTAATGGCAGTTGCGCTTTCCTTTAAATCCTCAAGCGGAGCATGGTAGATGGCTATTGCTTCATCTCTTGAAATCTCATAGCCTTCAATAATCTTTTTAGTAAGCTCTTGTAAGCTCATAGTATCTCCAAAGTCAGTTTCTCTGACAGTAAGCCTTTATTTTGTGTGTGTTGCACAAGGCAACATTGTAATTATATATTAAAGCGTGTTTTATAAGTATGATAAAACTTACTTTTTTAAAAGAGAACAGAGCTTTAATATGCTTATGAGAAGAGAAACATAAAGACTGTAAGAAATTGATGCCTTACAGTCTTTTTAACTTTACTTAACCGAGATACCAACCATAATGGTGTCATCAGAAGTATTGCTCCAGACAGAATGAGGAAGCTTTCCTTCAACAAGATATGACTCATTCTCTTTTACAATCACTTCTCTATCGCAGATTTTAATCCTGGCCTCACCTTTGACCACAATAAAAAGATGGTTGTGCTCATGAGTGTGAGGCTCGGTAGGACCGCCGCCATTTAAGTGCATGTATGCTATAGCACCGTCAATGATTTCACCTACTGAACCAAAAAGCTTTTTTGCTTCAAAGTTATCATGCTTTGGAGGTGTCATAAATCCTTCTTTCATAATAAGATCCCCTATTGCTTAAGTGCAGCTTCAACTGCAGCTTTTGCATGAATAACAGTGGTATCAAATACCTTAAGAGCGCTCTTATCCTCTGTAACTAAAAGACCAATCTCGGTACAACCTAAAATTACAGCCTGAGCGCCTTTTGCCTTTAATGAATCAATTACCTTTGAGAAGTACTCACGTGATGAATCAACAATCTTTCCTTTACAAAGTTCCTCAAAGATAATGCGGTTAATCTCCTGCATCTGAATATCATCAGGAATGACAACCTCAAGACCAGACTCAATCAGTACTGACTTATAAAAGTCCTGAGTCATCGTGTAGATTGTGCCTAACAGAGCTACCTTTTTAACATTGCTTTCAATTAGTTTTGAAGCAGTTGCCTTAGCAATATGGAGCACAGGAACTTTAACACCTGCCTGAACATCCTGAAATACCTTGTGCATGGTGTTGGTACAGATAAGGATAATGTCGGCACCAGCCTTTTCCAAAGAGATAGCAGCATTCTTTAAGATCTGACCGCATTCGTCCCAGTCATTACTTCTCTGTCTAGATTCAATCTCATCAAAGTCAACACTGTATAAAACCACTTTGGCACTGTGAAGACCACCTAAAGCTTTATTAACTTCATCGTTGATGATTTTATAGTAAGGAATGGTACTCTCATAACTCATTCCTCCAATCAGACCTATTGTTTTCATAGTAGTAATATATTCCAACCTTTTTACAACATTTTTTATATTATAAATGAATATACAATATGTTATATCATGTTTTTAAAGAAGGAATATAATTATTTTCTTTGAATTTTTAAATATAATTATCAACAGTGTTAACTACAGACTTAATAATTTCTTTAAAAGGAATAAATTGAGAGAGTGTTTATATGTTTTTGGGGGACTGAAAAAAATGAGTTAAGTTCCTGCAAAGGAAGTTTGTTTGTGATTCCAGATCTCACTATAGCCGTTTTCTATGGCATACTCATATATATGACTTAACTTATCCTCATCGTAATTTTTCATTTGATCTTCAGCGCGCTCGCAAAGACTAATGTTGCGCTTTTTTAACAGATCAAGGAAGAATGTTGATGCAAGTTTATCTGATTTACTTCTATTGCACTGAGGGCATGACAACACCATATTCCATAACCTGTCATCCTTAATAAAGGACCATGGAATAAAGTGGTCAACATCAATGGCAATCACACCGTTTTTATCTTTCTTATCTAGATTAAGTTTTCTGCCACAGTAAAAACAGGTGTTCTCTTCAAACTCTTCATAAAGGATTTTCAAGAAGAAGCTTAAATTGGTACGTTTAGCACTTTCATCAATCTTTGTTAGCAGACCATCAGAATGGTTACTATTAGTTTCTATCTTTTCAAGGAACTTAGCAAAGTGGTAGTAGTTGAGCTTCTCTATGACTGTCTTTCGTTTACACAAAAACATATACATACGAGGATTTAATTTGATAAAGCCTGCTTTCTTATCAAAAGAATATAAAAGCTTGTTGGTATCAAGATACAGGGCACCTATTACATACTTTGAGCAATCTCTTTTTACAATCTTCACAAGCTTACCTAGAAGTTCATCACCTAATGATTGATAAGGTGTATCATCAGGAATTGAATTATCATCTTTGAATTTATTGAGAAGTTGCTCTATGTTTGCGCCTTTATAAAAATCAGATACTGGCTGCTGATGCAGATGGTGTTTAGTAACCAAAGTCCAATAAACTGCAGCAAATTTCAAAAATAGATCATCAAATGAAATCACGAGATTCGCATCAGCATTGTATAGGTTATCAAGTATGGCTTTGATGAGAGCAAACTTGTAGGTGTTTGTCTTTTTACTTTTTTGAGAAAATACAGTTAGGATGGCACTGAAAAGTTCATCTTCAGTGACATTTCTATCATCGTATATTCCTGAGGATAAATCCCAACCTGATGCCATATAAAGTAACCTTATTATTCTCTACGTCGTTTTATATAGCTTCTAGTTTGCTACCAGCAAATTAGTAGTATTGATAAAACGGGCAGGGATCTTCTCTTCTAATCTCCAGATAACTGTAACAGGATTACTACCAGAATGACGAACATAATGAGCTTTCCCTAAGAAGGTATACGGAGCAGTGGCCTTAAAGAGATTACTTTCATTCTCTCTTACAAAAAGCAAAATGGTATTTCCTGTCTTGTCATGATTAAAATATCTATATGCTGTCTTGCAAGTATCAGAGGTTGTACTCTGGGATTGCCAGTGAAACTCCTCGTCGTTTACTGAGTAATCTTTATACATTGTAGTAGGTGAATAGTCTTTTTCACTCTTATTTAATGTAACCATGAAGATATCGGTCTTGATATCTTCTAGGTATTTAACACCTTCTCTCATTGAGGATGGCTTATTAAATCCTAGAGCTACAAGCAACTGATCGCGTGAGTAACTGCAATGAACTTCAAGCGGACATTCATAATCTACAGCTAATGGCTTAGCAGAGAAATCAACTTCATCTGCTTTAAGTTCCATCAACTCTTCTATCTCAGATAACATATTCTTTGAATGTTTAAGCTTATTTAAATTATCGATTACGTTTGGATCTGAAAAATCAATAATTGCATCTTTAAAGACTGTTACGAAGAACATGTTAAGCATTAGCTTATCTTTTTTTGAAAGAAGGCTTTTCCTTAAATCACTTACATCAGCACAAGCTTTGAGTTTGCCTATAAATGATGAAATAAAGTTTATTAAGGTTAGTGAATCAAGAACAGCTAATTTTGGCAGAGCAGATACTACCTCTTTCTCTGCAGGCTCTTCAAAGTTTTCAAGTAAATTTGCTACAGAACATAACTTCTTAAATGAAGCTTTATTTATTGAATAAATCTTCTCTAAAGGAATATTACTGTAGGTCACAAAATTCTTAAGATTAAGAGGCATACCACTTTCACAAGAGAATACTTTTAGCTTTTCTACAATGGCGCTTTTTCCAGTAAAGTGCTTTTCAATGTTACTTAAAATATGCTCTTTTGCTTTTCTCTCTAATTGCACGAAGCAACCTGCTGGCACTGCTGTAAATCCATTCTTTATCTGACGTTCGACACTGTGTTTTGGAGAACTCAGTAAAGCAGAAAACTTCTCTTCAAAGTTATAGTTCTTATTAGCTAATCCAACAAAGTCTAATACAGTAAGACATTCTTTAGTTTCATACTTACGTAATCCACGACCTAACTGCTGTAAGAATACTGTTAAAGACTCGGTTGGGCGTAAGAACATAATGGTATCAATACATGGAATATCAACACCTTCGTTAAAGAGGTCAACAACGAAGATGTAATTTATTTCGCCTGTTCTCAACTTATCAGCAACAGTTTTTCTTTCCTCATCAGAGGAATTTGATGATAAAGCCACAGCTTTATAACCAAGATTTGTAAACATCTTGGCCATATACTCAGCATGATGGATGGTTACGCAAAATCCTAGGCAGCGAACTTTTTGAGGATCATTTACATATTGATTCAGAGATTTTTCAATTAAGCGAACACGTTGGATTGCACTTAGCTCATCTAGGGTATAGACGTTATCAAGCTCTTTTTTGTCATAGCCTGAACGGGACCACTTTAACTTATCTAAATCTATACTATCTGCTACACCAAAATATTGGAATGGACACAAGAGCTGTCTTTCAATGGCTTCAGGAAGTCTAATCTGTGCTGCAATCCTATTATCAAAATAGGTTAGAACAGACTTTCCATCCATACGCTCAGGAGTAGCGGTAAGGCCTAATAAAATCTTTGGTTTAAAGTAAGTTAAAAGCTTTTGATAACCATCTGCTGCAGCGTGGTGAAATTCATCAACCACGATGTAATCATAATAATATGGATTAATAGTCTCATAGATTTCTTTTGAATTTAAGCTTTGAATAGATACAAAAAGATAATCTTTTCTTTCTGCCTTATTTTTACCTACAAGTAACTCTCCAAAGTTCATATCACCTAAAGCTATTCTATAGGCATCTAAGGATTGCTTTAAAATTTCCTCTCTATGAGCAACAAAAAGAAGCTTGTTGTTATTCTGGTTATTTCTATAAAAAGCTCTATAGTCAAAGGCTGAGATGAAAGTTTTGCCTGTGCCGGTAGCAGCAACTATCAGGTTTTTATAGTGGTTATGAAGATCTCTTTCTGCCTTTAGTTTATCTAAAATCTCCTGTTGGAATGCAAAAGGTCTGATTTCTATATTTAAGGAAAATGAATTTACCTTATTCTTATTTGATGATCCTTGCTTTTCAAACTCTAAAGATTTCCTGAGCTTCTCATAATCATAATCTTCAAATTCAGGAGTCATCCAATAAGATTCAAACGTATTTGCCATCTTCTCATATATAGAAGGCAATTCCTTTTGTGTTACCTTTACGTTCCACTCAAGTCCTGTTGTAATAGCATCCTTTGATATATTAGATGAACCTACATACGCTGTTGAAAAACCAGATCTTCGTTTAAAGATATAGGCCTTTGCATGCAACCTTGTAATCTTTGTATCGTAGGAGATCTTAATTTTAGTATTTGGTAATTTAGATATTTCTTCAATAGCTTTAAGATCTGTAGCGCCAATGTAAGAAGTAGTGATGACATAAAGCTTATGATTATGGTTGTTTGTAAATTCGTTTAAAGCTTCCCTAATTTTAATAAAGCCACTGTACTTTATAAATGACACCAGCAAGCAGATTTCATCAGCAGACTTAATCTCCTTTTGAAGCTCAGACATTAACTGATAATCTGCTTTTGCTCCAGTAAATAGATCACTAAAAAGAATTGAAGTATCTGGTCTTTCAAGATCCTTAGCTTCTATTGCCTCTAAATTATTTTGGAAGGAAGTATCATTATCAGCAATTGATAGAAGCATCTGTCCTGTTCTATCTAATAGAATTTCATCAGTGTTTTTTTCTTCTTGATAAGGAAACTTAATCTTTGATATTAGATCATTAATAAAATCAATTTGACTGTGTAATTTATAGTCATCGGATCCTGCATCATCTTTTTTCTTAGCTTTCTCTGCAACAATGTCTAAGCAAGTTTTTAAAATTGATGCCATATAGTTAGAAAGTACAGAAGATGCTTCTGCTTTATCTAATTTATTTAAAAATGCTTTCTTGTCGTTTATAGATAATAGCTTGTCAACATGACTTTTTAGCTTTTTACTAAGAACTTGTTCATAAATTCCTGGAACAAGATTTTCAGAATCTGACATATCAATAGCATCCTACGTTAATGTTCAAAAATCTCTTATACAGGATAACTGAAGCTAAGGTATACATCTTTTAAGTTCATAACAATTCTTTATATACAGATATAAATATTTGAAAATTTATATCAACAGCATAACTTTTATATTATATGAAGTATAAGACAGTATATTTATCAGCGATGCTTACAATCTTTTCTGTATTGATATGAATCTGTCGTAAGGGCAGTATGTTACTTGGACTTTTAGAAACAAAGTTAATATTCAGTTATAAGTTCAGTCTTTTAAAGGCAGAGCAGATCTTGTAATAGCACCCTCTGATAGAAGAATTGTACTTGAATTTAAGTATGCTCAAAACGAAAATGAGGAAAAATTTAAACTTGATGAGGCGGTAGCTCAGATTAAGGCAAGAGTCTATGGCAACATCCTGCCTTTAAGGAAAGAGACACTTAAAATTGCTGCAGTCTTCATTGCAGAACCATCTGTAAGATGTGTTTACTCATTTCTATACTGTATAAACAGGCAGCATACGCTGCCTAAATCTAAACTATATCCTCAAGTCTTGCCATATCATCGTTATCAGGACCTGGTATACCTTTTATTTCCTGCCCCATTCTTTTACGAACATCATTTAACATTGTGTTTCGTGCTTTTTCACATTCATAATGTCTGTCTGTTCTCTGATCTTCTCTTACTCCCTTTTGAACCATATCTGTAAGCCCTGTGTTTTCAACCACCAGAGAGCTGTGATCACAAGAATTTAAATCACTTAATGAAAAGTCCTTTATAAGGTTGATATGAGTTAAGGTGTTATCTTCATAATCAAGATCATGTATTACCTTGTCAGCATAATCCCTGCAGTCTGATGATATGACCTCATATATATCATCAGAACAGAACATTAAATTGTCATGTAAAGAGGATTCTAAAGGCAGTTCTACACAAGGGCCGTAAACAAGAGTGATTTTGCCTTCTTTTTTAAGAGCAAACCACAATGCTTTTGTCTTGTAGCAGTAAGTTGTAAAAAAGCCTTTACCGTTTAGCACATTAAAGATTCCGTCTCTGTCTTTTGTAAGGGTAAGATCATTTAAAGAGGAGTGCTCTCCAAAGAAACAGGAAAGCAGATCGTTATAATCATTAAAAGAATGCTCCTCTTTTTTAAGATAATTTTTTGAATAAAACGCCTTGTTCAGATCCATAAGGTAAAAAGAAGAAGCTTTTCCTAAAAGAAGCTGGTAATTGTCAAAAGCCTTTACTATGGCATTAAATGCAGGAGAGTTGTGTTCAATGATATAACCTCTGGAGGTTTTATAGAAACCTTCAATTGAAGTGTCAATTCGGCCGTTTAGTAAAAGCTCTTTTAAAAACATTGAAACTGAGCAGTGAGAGCCGTTAAGACTGAGTGCACAGGCAAAAACGTCTGCATTTTTCAAAAGAGAGTAACTCTCTTTTGAGTCACAGGTTAAAGCTTCAGTTACAAAAGAATATACATCTGACACCGAAGGCAGAACTATATGTTTTGAAGACTCTGATGCACTAAGAGAGCTTTTAATTTTCATATATGCTGACATTAGCGCTTCAAAATAAGGCTGCCATCTTATTTCATGATAATTGCCCCTTCCTTCATCGAATCTGAATCTGTAAAAAGGACAGTTATACTTTTTACAGAAATCCTCAAGATATACATTCTCAGGTGAATCAAAGACACACTCTTCATCTGGAGTCATAACCTTAAAGTCAGTTGCCATCTTGCCAAGATCATGGGTTAGAGCAGCCATAACAAGCATTAACTCATCCTCTCTTGAAATAGCAGCATCTGTAGCTTTAGACAACTCAAGATACTTAAACGCACACATCAGAGAATGGGTAAAAAGACCGCCTGATTCAGAATCATGAAAACTCTCTGAGGCAGGAGCTACAGATACGATTCTGGCAACTTGCCTTATTAAAGGAAGAAAGATGAGGTTAAACTCATAATCATGGTAATCTAAAAGATCTCTTATTTTTGAGATTAAAAATCTGTTTTCATCGAGCAGCAGGTCAGGATTTTTATATCTTAAGATCCTGTCACCATTTGCGCACAGTACTTTAAAGCCATCTTTAAAGCTACAGTGCTCAGATGACATAAATAAATGATCACTGCTTTCATGAAATAAAGCTGATTTTAGGCCTTGTAAGGCTCTGGTTACTGTTTTTAAGTTCATAAAACCTCCATTTGTGCAAATCATACCGGAGGTTTAAATAGTGGTATAAAGTAAGAGGATCTTCTGATCCAGATCCTCAATTACTGTTAATAAAATTACAGAATATAATGAATATTCTGATAAAAAAAACCAGATCAGTTTTGAACCGATCTGGTTTTAGTTAAGATTAGTAAAAGGAATATAAGCTATTTAAGCTCTTCTTTTCTTGCCTTATTAACTGCAATCTTCTCTTCTTCCATAATCTGCTGGTAGTTGTTGATTACAGCACCGACTACAAGGTTAATGAGCAGGAATGCTGCAAAAATATACCAGAAAATATGGAATATGGTTACAACTACAGGAGGAACAGAGATAAGATTATATCTTGATGCAGTTACAAGGTTATAACGAAGATCTGTCCAGTCATCACCACTTAAACAGCGTAGCAGCGTAAACATGGCCTCTGGCAGAGTACCATATGGATCATCTGAATTGCCAGGAGCATGAGGAGCAACCTCAGCTAATTTAACTAAAGCCACCTGCTGCTCAGGAGTTGCTGTTTCAGGAGTTGGAAGTCTGAAGAAATAGATACCTGCAATAGCAAACACATACATGAAAATAAGCATTACCATGGCATTGTAGGTTAAAGCTCTCATAGAGCGAACCATCACGGAAATGATAAGGCGAAGTTCCATACTGGTCTTGAAAAGCTTTAAAATTCGGAATACTCGCAAGACTCGAATGGCAGCAATAACGCCTGCATTTGAGGTGATATCCTCAGGGATGTAACCTGCTAATACCACAAACAGGTCAAACAGATTCCAGGCATTGGTAAAGAATTTCTTTAAAGAAATTCTGGCCATAAAGCGCATGGAAATTTCCGCAGTGTAGATATAAAGACAGATCTTGTTGATAAGGTCAAAAACCGGTGAACCGCCATATGTTTCAAGACCAATGAAGATACAGTTGATAAGAATTACAACCATAATTGACATCTCAAAGATTCGGCTGGTTGTTATTTTCTGCATCAGACTGCTTAGTGAGTCTCTCATAGTAATACTCTTTTATAAAGTTGATTTTCACTGCCAAAGAAAAGATAAAATCATTTCTGTCAGCAAATTTTGTGTGAATGTTACTCTAAATAATGCTCATAATCAACGAGGTATTACAAAATATGAAAATGCAATGAAAATAGTGCAGTTTTTTTATGATCCTTCCCTTATTTATCAGCTTTAGATCATTTTATCTTTGAGATGATCCTCTTAATCAGCTTTTCATTGTACGGGAGGAAGACACCTGCTACAGGACCTACCACAAAAGCACATATGACTGTACCAAGACCTAAGGTTCCACCAAGCCAAAATCCAGTTGCAGCAAAAAGAATATCTACGATTATACGTACCGGAGCAAACTTTATTTTAGATTTCTCACTTATGACAAGAGCTACCAGATCATTAGGGCCTGTGCCTGCTTCAGACTTATAATCACAATGGTCATGCCGTAGGCGAGAATGACGCATCCGGTGAAATTTATGAAGATCCTGAAAGGCATATTCATAAATGGTTCCAACAGAGGCATCAGAATGAAGTTGAAACAGTCGATGACAGGACTACAAAAGAACATGCAGATTAAAGTACCTATTCTTATATAGCTTTTATCAACCACTAAAAGCACCAGAATAATCAGGAAACTGATTATCATATGGATCCTTCCGTGAGTTATAAAATCAAGGCTTAAGTACTGTTCTTCCAATCTCAAAAGCCCCTGGATAAAGACGTTAAAAGGGTCAGCACCTAGAGCTGCAATTAAAAACAGTGATACACCAAGGTGAGCAATGGTAAGCCCGGTAAAAAGGATTAGCACTCTAAGAACAAGTATTAAAAATGACTCTTTCATATAAGATTCCTGTAATCTGTCAGTTCGATTATACAGAAGAGTCTTTTACAAAAATTTAAGCGCTACCGTATTTTGAGAATGTAATTACATATCAGTCTTTGAGCCAGGATTTTAGCTTTTCTATAATGCTAATATCCGCAGGCAGCCACGGCACAGAATCAAGCTCATCCTTTTTAAGATACTTTGCCTGAGTATGCTCCTTTAATACTATCTCTCCACTTTTTACCGAGCAGATAAAGCAATCCATGGATAAATGAAAGGCAGGATAATCATACTCAACAGTGCAAAAGAGATCATAAACCTCAACTGTAACTAAAAGCTCCTCGTAAATTTCACGGATTAAGGCATCCTTTGAGTTCTCTCCATCTTCGAGCTTGCCTCCTGGAAATTCCCATCCGCCTTTAAAGTCGCCATAGCCTCGTTGTGTTGCAAAAACCTTTTTGCCGTCCGTAATGATGGCTGCTGCCACCTTTATTGTTTTCATAAAATATCCTTAAAATTTTTATAAAAAGTATCACTTTATCAAAGTTTGATAAAGAATTTTTTTAATTACCTGAAAAACAAAGCCAGAAAAAATCACTATTACAGGTTTAAAGCTTTTTAGGATCAATCTGCCAAATCTTTGAAAAACATACTGTTGTAATTGAAAAAAATACCATTGATGCATACAATGCTAAAAACTGTTATTTTTAAGGATCTCACCATGTCAAAAGCAGCACTTAACATTGCAAATATTGATCTTTTAGCACCAAGAACAGAACTTCACGACAAGCTGAACCTTTCAGGATGTGAAGTGTCAGTAAACAATATGGCACCTGGTGCTCAATCTCCTTTTGTGCATCACCACACCGATAATGAGGAGTGCTACCTTGTAATCAAAGGTGACGGTAAACTGTTCTCAGACGGTGAATATCTTGAATTAAAAGAAGGATCAGTTTTCAGAATGTCTCCATCAGTTAAAAGAGCTATTAAGGCAGGAGACAACGGTTTGAGCTTCATCTGTATTCAGGCACAGGAAAACTCTCTTAAAGCCTATACCTTTTCAGATGGAAAGCTTGATAATGATGTAAAACCTCAGTGGTAACAGTTTAAGGAATATAAGTGACTTTATCATTACTTTTAGGCTTTTTTATCACAAGTCTTATCCTTGCTATAGCACCAGGACCTGACAACATCTTTGTGCTCCTGCAGTCAGCCATGTATGGCTCAAAATCAGGTCTTTGTGTGGTTTTAGGACTGATTACCGGACTTGTCTGTCAGACTATTGCAGCAGCACTTGGAATTGCAGCTGTAATTGCAGCCATGCCTGTGCTTTTCTTTGGTATCAGACTGGCCGGAGCTCTGTATCTTATGTATCTTGCCTATAATGCCTGGATGCATCCTGTTAACAGATTTTCCGACAATTCTGTAAATTCTGGATACATAAAGCTCTGGCGCCGCGGCCTTATCATGAACGTCACCAACCCAAAGGTTCAGATCTTCTTTTTAGCCTTCTTCCCTCAGTTTATTCCAAAGGGTATGAGCTCAACTGATACTGTATTTCTCATGATAACCTTAGGCTTTATCTTTATGATTTCAACTGCTCTTGTCTTTGGATCTGTTGCAGTTTTCTCAGGAGCGCTTGCAGACAGATTAAGATCTGACAGGTTCCAGTTATACCTAAACAGGATTTCCGCCCTGATTTTTGTATCACTTGCAATTCTTACTCTTGTATCAGGATAGAAAAAGCCTTCTTAATCTGACATTAAGAAGGCTTTTGTAAATGGTAAGTACCTTATCGGTGTGTCTTAAGACAAATCTTTACTATCTGAGGATCGTTAAATATTCTTAAGGGACCTGCCATATTGATTCTGGTGCCTCTTGAAACAATTAGAGAAGCTCTGTCAAGCTCATACAGGTCATGAACAAGCCCCCCGCTGCCTAAAGCTGCTAAAAGATCAAGTCCTGGCATCATGCCTCCATGAGTGTGTCCTGTTAAAATCAGATCAGCGTCCTTTTTAAATTTCTTGCCATATTTTGGTCGGTGAGACATGACTATTATCGGCAAGTTACTGTCTATGCCCTTTAAGGCTTTTTTCCTGTCCGGCCTTTCTTCACCATATCTTAATGAAGCTTTATCAGTGACACCGGCAAGATTGAATAAGGACTCCCCACTCTCATTTTTTATAAGAGAGTTCCTGTTTTCAAGAAAGATGACGCCACCCTCTGATAAGAAATCAAGCCACTTTCTGTAGCCCCAGAAATATTCATGATTTCCCGGTACTGCGTATAAACCAAATTTTGCCTTAAGTGAAAAGAGCTCTTTTACAAGGTATCCTATATCTTCAATGGTGCCATCTAAAAAGTCACCGGTGATAACGATAAGATCTGGTTTAAGAGCATTGGTTCTTGTTACGATATCTTCAATCTCTTCTTTGGTTGTCACCGCATTTATATGCAGATCGGACAACTGTACCAGGGTAAAACCATCTGCTGAATCTGGCAGTTTTTTTATCTCAATATCATAGTTTTTGATTACAGGCGCTGCAAAACCGTTAAGACAGGCAACAGAGGAAATGGTAGTGCTCAAAATCAGAATTATGCCTGCACATAGGGTGTTCTTTAATGAAAGAAAGTCTGTGAGCCTGTTTTTAACCTTAAAAAACTTTAAAAGAACTACAAAGATAACTCTGTAGAAGGTAAAGGCTGCAATAAAATGACCAGAGTATATGAGTACTTCAATAAAGACGGTTACGCCTCTTGAAAACCCGATATCTGCAGGAGTCATCTTTTTAACGGCATACAGACACGAAAAAAAAGCATTAAAAATAATAATCGCTGTAAGCACATACTTAAAAGATTTAGGAAAACCGCAAGCAGGCTTAATAAACAGAAAAATGACAAGTAAGGATAAAAAAAGTGTGATAAGAATGTCTAAAACCATATTTTTTCCTAATCTGTTTCTTGAGAAGATGCAATTTCAGACAGTTCAAAAATAAAAAAACGCTACCTGCCACTATATGACTTTATGAAAGGTAACGTTTCTTAATACTTATAAGTTCTACTGCTGAGACTTAATCTTGTTTACAGCCTCATTTGCAGCAGCTCTTGCAGATTTCTTACCGCTGATAACATCAGAAAGGCATTCGTTCATGGTAGCCCAGAGCTCATCTATCTTCATATTTGCTGGCATCAGATCTGCATCCTTTATCTGAGCTAATACGGCCGAAACCATTTCATCGCCTGAAATTTCAGGATTAGTTATTATTGACTTCAGGACAGGAACCTCGTGAGTTGCCATGTATCTGTCCATAGCATAAGCTGGCTCATCTAAAAGTCTTACAAATTTCTTGGCAAGTTCCTTATGTTTTGAATCTGAAGACACAACATACCCCTTTACACCATAAAAAGGAGTAGGACTATTGCCGTTAGGAAGCAGAGGAAGTTTGGATACACCGAAGTTTACATGGCCATTGGCATATTTGTCATATCTCCATGGACCTGAAATAACAGCTGCAGCCTCACCTTTGACAAACAAATCATCAATGACATCAAGACCGTTTTTATCCTGTACAGACTGAGGCTGATAGTTGCAGGCATAATTCCAGATATACTCAATAGCATCAACAGCTTCATATTTGTTAAAGCCTAAATCTGTTAAATCTATGGAACCATCCCTTTTTTTGCCAAAGGTGTAGGCACCAAAGGCAGAGAGAAAACCATAAGAGTAGTAGAAGTTATCAAACTTACCAATTAGACCATATTTACCATCTCTCTTTCTTACCTTAGCCAGTCTGATATAATCATCGAAGGTGTCAGCAGGGTGAGAAATGATGTCTTTGTTATAGAAAACAACCAGTGCTTCGATATCACGAGGCTGAGCATAAATGCCATCGTCAAAACTGAAAGGCTTGACAGAATTTTCAAGATATAAATCCTTTACATCTGGCATATAATCAAGTCGTTCAATTCTGCCACTCTCTTTGGCATAATCAGCCTTGTCAGAGATGATAATAAAAACGTCAGGCTTTTCATCCGAGCTATCGGCAAGTTCAAGATGATTAACAGGATTAAATTCTCTTACTACAACCTTGCAATCATTGTTTTTTTCAAAATCAGCGACTGCCATGTCAATAGAATGAGCTTTATTGAGATCTTCCCATACCACAAGAACATCTTTTGCATAAGAAGACATGGCAAAAAATGAACCTAAAGCAACTGCAATTGAAGTTTTACAAATGTTATTCATTTCACTGAATTATAAAAAGAAACAAAACATATATTTCTAATATAAACTAAAAATACCTTTTCTTTACAAATTTTCAAATTCTTTGTGAAATCTAACTCAAAATATTTTTATAAGCATAAAAACTGTCCGAAGGTTATCTTAATAATGAATTTTGGTTTAATACGTTTTTTATGCAGAAAAACTGTCTGTTAACTGCTAGGACTTACCTATTAAAAAACATCATACCCTCAAAGCTTTACACAGCATCTTCTATAATGATTAGAAATTTAAATCATTTTTTTAATGGAACTGTAACCTTTTCAAAATCAGAGGCCGGATGCTTGCAGACTGGACAGATAAAGTCATCTGGAAGCTCTTCACCAACATATTCATAACCGCAGATTTTACATCTCCACACAGTCTGACCATCAGGAGTTTTAGCAACAGCCTGTGCCTTTGGCTTGATATTGTTCTGGTAATACTCATATGTAGCAGAAGGAGCATCTGACAGGACCTTCATGTCGGTAATTTCACCTATAAACATTGAATGTGAACCGAGATCAATACATTTATCCACTCTTACTGAAAAACAGGCATTTGTTCCTCTGGTAATATAAGGTACGCCATTATCAGCTCTTTCAAAGTCATTAAAATCAGCAAATTTATTAACATCACGACCAGACTGAAAACCAAAGTGTTTGAACAAATCAAATGTGGCATTAACAGAGAGCACAGATACATTAAAGCTCTTTGTCTTTACAATCATGTCGTGAGTATAATTGGCCTTATTAAGACATATGCTCATAGTATTAGGTGAAGATGCAGCCTGAATGGCAGTATTAACAATACAGCCATTATCTTTCTGACCATCCGTTGCAGTAAGCACGAATAATCCATAGCTGAGTTTATACAATGCTTTATTATCCATATTGTTACTCCTCATCAACAAATATACTAATCCCCTAATATCAGTATAAACACCATGAGGATTTTCTTTTTAAGATATAAATAAAAACACGAAATATATCACGCTATTTTTGGATATTTTAATATACATATTACAAATAAGATAAATATCTATTATTTATAACAGCAATAACAACTTGTTTTAAATTATTTTTTTGTATATCTTATATCATAATAATCTGTAACATCAGACAGAAATAAGCTTCAGAACAAAACTCAAAAACTGTACAAAAACACCTCGCTATTTGTATAAATTTTTATTCTAATCAAATAAATCACTGCAAATACAGCACAAAGATTAAGTAAGAATTTTGTAAAGAAAAGAAGGTGTTTGAAAACGAATAGTCTGCAAACAAAAAAGCCTGATCCTGGAGGCGAGGATACCCTGTAGTTTTGTTCAACTTACAAGGATCTGTTCAAAGATCAGACTAAAAAAAACACTTAACTTGAAAATCGGAGGTGTTCCTTATGGAATAACCAACATATTTTCATGTGTAGGCTAAATAATCAGTCTTTCAATATCCAACATAATATATTTTATTCATTACGTAATAAATAACATTATAAATAATTATATTAGACATTTTTAATCAAGATTATTTTGAGTTTTTTGCCTGCTGCTCTGCAATCAGATCTTCTAAATGCTCTTTCTGAGCCTGTAGCTCTTCTTCGCTTAAATTTACCTCATCTGATTTAGAAAGCTTTGAGCTTAAAATTTCAAAGGAATTTAAAATCTGCTCTTTGTGGCTCTCAAACAGCTTATATCCTGCAACACCTGCAATAGCACCTGCAGCCAACCCGATTAAAAAGTCGCTCTTATTAGTTAACATACTAATTCCTCCAAAGTAAAAATATAAAGATTATTCGTTATCAATACTGCGTTTTTTCTTCTCAAAAGAGAATTTTTTGTTGAAAAGGATCCTGGCTGAGTTAATAACCACACCGATGGTTGCAGCATTATGAATTGTTGCTGCAATAAGAGGATTAATCTTGCCTAAGGCTCCCAGCATCATTGCTGCTGAATTGATAGCAATTGTTGCAGCAAAATTCTGTCTTACAAGCCCCATGGTTGCTTTTGATAGCTCCATTACTCTTGCAAGCTTTAAAGGTTCATCAGATGTAATGGTAATGTCAGCAGATTCCATGGCAATATCAGTTGACTTTCCACCTAAGGACACACCAATATCAGCATATGCAAGTGCTGGTGCATCGTTAATGCCGTCGCCTACCATAAGCACTTTAGAATAGCTCTGCTTCTGAGCTACAAACTCTGCTTTCTCATGCGGCATAACATCAGATTTATAACCGTCAAGATCGAGTTTTGCTGCCACATATTCAGCAGTAACCTTATTGTCACCGGTAAGCATAATGATTTCATCCACGCCGTTTCTTCTGATACGGTTAATAGTTTTCTTGATATCGTTTCTGATTGGATCGGCAATCACAATGGCACCAAGAAGTTGTGTTTCACGGGCAACATATATAATATTGTGATCGCTAGAGAAATCGCGTCTGTCGACAGCATCAAGATTCAAAATCCCATTCTCCTGCATAAAGGAATGACTGCCTACAGTAATTTGACCACCTCTGATTCCATCAAAATCAGGGATCATTGCTCTGATACCTCTGCCGATTACAGTTTCAATTCTTCCTTCAACAGGAAGAGACCATCCCATTTGATGTTCGTGATTTAAAATAGCCTCGGCAAGAGGATGAGACGATGATTTTTCAGCTGTGGCAGCCAGCATCACCAGTTCCTTTTTTGTGGTCTCAGATAAGACCACTATATCAATTAAAACCGGATGACCATCAGTGATGGTGCCTGTTTTATCAAGAATTACAGTATCAACATCAGCTAATGTTTCAATAAAGTTACCACCCTTTACGAGCACTCCCATCTGAGCAGCCTTACTGATGGACGCTGAGATTGCAGTGGATGTTGAAAGTTTCAGACCGCAACTGAAGTCAATAAAAAACATATTGAGAACGCGCTGAATATCATGAGTAACAACATAGACAACAGCTGCAGACAGGAATGAAATAGGCACAAGAGCATTTGCCATTCTGTCAGCAAAATTCTGGATGGGAGCTCTTCTGTTCTGTGCATTCTCAACCATGTTGATGATTCTGGCAAGATTGGTTTCATCACCAACCTTAGATACTCTGATGGAGATTTCACCGGCACGAAGAACTGTACCTGCAAATACCTCCTGACCTGCACTTTTAAACACCGGGACAGATTCACCGGTCAGACTTGACTGATCTATTGATGCTTCGCCCTCTAAGATCACACCGTCTACACAAATCTTTTCACCGACATATACCACAATGGTGTCATTTACTCTGACACCATCAATAGAGACTTTGGTAATATGACCATTATCATTTTTAAGCCATACAAACTTCTCTTTCATATCAAGCAGAGATGAAATATGCTGGCGGGCCTTTTCTGCAGCACCTATGGTCAGCATCTCTGCAAAGTTTGAAAGCACAAGCAGAGAAAGACTTGATTCAGGCTTTCCTGAAAGAACTGATGCAATTACTGCAGTAGAAGTAAGAGTTTCAGCATTAGGAGCCTTATCTTTTACAAGTCCTACAATACCATCTTTAAAAATGTCCTTTGCAATAAAAAGAACGAATGCGGTTCTGATTAATGTGAGGTTGTTGAATGCAGAAGGAGCAAGTCTCTTGAAAGCCTCCAGGGTACCAAAACCAAGCAACGATACAAGAGCCTTCATTTTGTAGTTTGAAAGCTGTTCTCTTGTTGATTCAAGCTGCTCATTGTCCTTTCCTGCCTTTTCCTTTAATGAGCTCTTAGAAGATAAAAGATTAAGACATCTTAAGGCGTTAACAGCTACCATTGTATTTTGTGCATATAAAGACAGACTGCTGCCATTTGCAATACAGGCTGAAACGATACCGTCGCACTGCCTTAATCTGAACTCCACTAAAGCAGCAGCTTTAGCTGAATAGAACTGATTAAGAGATAAATTGTAATGAACCATAGATGACATTATTTGGTCCCACCCTCAAGGATCTTGTAACCCCACCATAAAAGCTGAGGACCATTTGGAACCTGGCGATTTTTACGGATCTTATAAATACCCCATAAAAGGCAGAAAGCACCAATGAGAATTGAAAGATCTGCAATACCGTTAGTTGATGTTTTTACGTAAGCATTAGCTTTTGATGAATACTTTCTTAAGGTATGCCCCAAATAAGAGCCTGAAGCCTTAGAACATGCACAGTCTGAGCCCTTTCCGATACCAATATTACCGGCAGAATTTACGGTACCCTGTCTTAAAGCATCAGAATGCATCTGACTTAACTTTGCCTCTTCGTATAAATGGTTTATGACAATATCCACCTTGTCATCATCACAGCTATAGTTAAAAAGAACAGTCCCGGTAAAAGAGTTCACCTCGATACTGCTGAAAAGGTCAAGCTTTTGCAGTTTTTCCTTTAAAGTAAAAGCAAAGGTAACGTCCTTTAAAAGAACACTTGAATAGCGTCTTCTGCCCTTTAATGAATGAACCAGCTTGAACTTAGCTTTTTTTAGATTGCCCACGGATATTTCGTTAATATTGCACGACAAAATTGCCTGCAGCAGAGGCTGAGCGGCAGCAAGTACTAATGATAAAACGGTGAAGTTCATAATATCCCCTATTTCTTGAACTTGTCTTTAAGCAGTTGTTCGAGCTTCTTTAATTCTTTATTCTTTGAAAGCTTTTCAATGTCATATTCAATAAGAACAGAACCAGTGACTTTGTTTACAGTAAGCCTGTTAATTTCAGAATATTTGGAAAAGTATGTTTTAATTCTTGAAGCATTCTCATCGTTACGCTTAATTAAGGAGCTGTAGCAGCGGATTCTGCCTGGCAGACAGCTTGCAACTGTGACTGTTGATAAGAAATATTCTGTTTCATCAACAAATCTTGATAAGAATTTAAACATAAAAAATCCAAATTGAATTAAAAAATAGAAACTGGTTAAAAAGATAATTACATATAGCTAACTAAGGTTAGCATATTCTTACATTAATTAGCAATAACTAACGTAAAAAATAATAAAACAGGGAGGAATAAGAAGAATATACATTTTAATGTGATTTAAATCACATTAAACTACTAACGCTTAGAAACGAAAAAACCACCTTAATTCAGGTGGTTAGTTAAGAAATGGTGCTGATACCGAG
>Ga0256405_10004533_pt1 | contig 25835 bp, 25 predicted proteins | sample RumenRJG_02DNA_FD_189096 | JGI IMG/M metagenome (GOLD analysis project Ga0256405, IMG submission 189096) | Bovine rumen microbial communities from Lethbridge, Alberta, Canada - RJG_02 | ecosystem: Host-associated > Mammals > Digestive system > Stomach > Rumen | place: Canada: Alberta... | reverse complement strand
GCACGGCGGCTGGATTTTCACCGACGAAATCGTCGTCAATGCCATTTCAAGTATAATCCGCAAAACGAAATGTTTCGGAAAAATAAAACGAAGCGTTCCGTTTCGTAAAACGAAATGTTCCTTTTTCGGGTTCCCTCCCTACAACGAAAAACGCCTCAGATTGCTCTGGGGCGTTTCCGTTTAATGTCCAGTCACTTCAGGTGTTCAAGTCAAACTTCACATCCTCGTCGCCGTCGAGCAACTGGCGCGTGCGCTCGATATTGTTTTCGTAGATGTGGACGTTGCCGAGATTCAGCGTTATCGACTTCAACGGCAGGTCTATCTGGCGAGCCATCAAATAGAGATGGTAGATGTCTGCTGGCAGGCCGAGGTTTGCGTCGCTGCTGCGCTGATAGGCTGACAGGACGAGTTCGCCGTCGTCTATCTGGAACTGCACGAGGCTCAGGCAGGGGGCTTGGTTGCTTTCCGCGCCGGTCTCGCCGAGGAACAGCACGTAGTTCTTTGAGTTGCGCTTCTCTCGATTGATTTTCGCAATGAGTGGCGGCAACTTCTCGAAATAGGTCGGGTAACTGTTCACGAGGACGCTGCCGCAATAGTCCCACCAGTTGATGCCGACGTCGCGGTATTTCTCGACCTGACGCTCGCCCTGCATAAATAGTTGGAGTTCGTTTTTCAGTTTTTTCCGTGCTATGCCGTGGCTCTCGAATATGTCGAGCAGGTCGGCAGGGGTGAGCGAGAGTTGTTCGTTGAGGAGGTAGCGGATGCTGCCTTTTTTGTTGGTCTGGGTCTTTCCGTGTTCCAGTACCCGACCGAGAATCTGATAGTATTTGTTCATTGTTCTAACGGTGTTAAAATGTTGTTTTAATGGGTTGTGAATAGCATCATATCGGTGTATGAAGCGGTGTGGTTGAGTGTGGCGTTGAACTCGCGCCGCTGGCAGTCGCGGAAGGGGTTGCCGAGGCTCTTGTGGCGGCCCAGCCAGTCGCACAGTTCGAGGATTGCCGACTTGTTGGAAGTGAAATAAATGAAGCGGTGCCCGGCAAGGACGGTGAGCACATCGAGATAATCGGACAGTCGCCAGTACATCTTGTAGGTCTTCGCGTCGGTGCTCAGGTAGGGCGGATCGACGAGGAACACCACGCCGGGCACGTGTTTGTACTGCTCAAAGACTTCGCGATAATCTGCCGACACAATGGTGAGGCCGTCGAGATAGTCCGGGCAGGGCGGATAGTCTGCCGTCCTGATGTTGTTGTACATCGTTTCCTTTGCCAGTTCCTCGTGGTTGAGCCTGTATTTCATCGAGAACAGGACGGACGACGAGAGGGTGATGTAGTCGATGTAGCCGTGCTTTTGCTCATACTGCCGGATGCAGTCCAGCACGCGCTCTTTTTCCGGCGGCGGAATAAGCTTGTGGCGCGGCACGTGCTGCACGATTCGTCGCAGGTCGGCCAGCAGCGCGTTTGTCACGGGCATTGCCGCGAGGCGTTGGCGGTAGCCGTCGAAGTCGTTATACACTACGGTCGATTTCGGCTTCTGGCATTTAGCGATGTGCGAGAGCAGGCCAGAACCGCCGAACAGGTCCACGAAGGTTGTCCCGTCAGGGAATTGTTGGAGCACCTTGATGTACTCCTTGGCGAACATCCGCTTCTGTCCCTGAAATGGAAGCGGTGCCGAGAGATACTGTTTCCTCATAGATTTTTGAGTTTTACCTGTTAATTATTGTGCTAAAAATAGCGTTGTTTCAAAAAAAAGTTGTACTTTTGCATCGTCCTACTTTTTGATTCCGCATAAAAATAGCGTATCATAGCAACGAAGGCTCTATGCCCCCAGTCGTGCTGTGATACGCATTTATGTTTTTTAGAAAGTAGGACGTCTAATGAACAGGCTGGGGGCTATTTTTTTGCCCGCCCCCGAGGGCATTGTCACAGCGTCATTGCTGCCCCGGCGATTGCTCCGAGCACATCGGCCAGCAGGTCGTCGCGCGACAGGCGGTTGCCTTCCTGACGGTCGTCGCGCAGTTCTTTCGCCACACCGACGAGCACGGCGATAGCCGCACCTATGCCGACGGCCATCAGTCTGTGTTTCAACCCGACGGACATCGCCGCGCAGGCCACACGCGCCACCGTCCACGCCACCAACAGGCTCACCGTGAAGTGCAGCAGGTGGTCCATGGGGATTTTCTTGAGTTGTTCGATTAGTTGTTTCATCGTAACCAAATTTTTGGGGTTAATTCACGCATATTTCCACGCCAATCTTCTGCGTCCACGAGTCGGCCTGATTGGTATTGGGCGACGACTGGCTGACGGTGAGGTTCACCAGTGCGGCACCGAGCATTACTTCAGTCACGGCGTTGTTGCCGCCCAGCGGAATGTAGCAAGCCGAACTCCGACTTCGCAATGCAGATGCAACACCCTGCTCATAGCCGCCGGAAATTTTCTTCACGTTGATGCCGAATGTCATTGGCACAAACTCCGAGGGGTTTTCCACGAGCCACGTCAGCACCTTTCGCTCGTTGCCGAGGTCGAGGATTTGCGAGCGCAGCTGGAGTGTCTGTCCTGGCAACAGCAGGATGAAGCGTGCCTTGTGCCCATTGCACGACATCGTTCCGCCGTCGCCCGTCGCATGTGTATCACCCTCACCATAGCCTGCCGAATAGGGGTTGTTTTGGACAATGTTCCAGTGTGCCAGCAGCCGTGCGTCGGCACACACCACGACGGCGTGTTTGAGCAACTCTTCGACGGATTGCCGGTTCGTGTTGCCGTCGGGGTCATTCCCCCAATTTCCCCATCGTTCAATGTCTTTCCAGTTGGCTCTTTTCGGGTCGTGTTCGTTGGCGATGGTCAGTCGCGTTCCGTTTCTGCGCCATTGCACGACGCGACGCTCACAGTCGGACACTTGTACAGGGGTATATCCTGTGTTGATTGACTGCGGCAGGATGTTGAAACTGCCGAAAAGCGGGTCGGTCACGGGAACGTCTGTCTTGAAGTTGCCCGTCGGCAAATTTTCACTGCTCCAGTTCTGAAACGCCGAGTCATAGAACGGCAGCACCACCACGTGGTGGGAACTCTGATAAAGGTTTTGTCTGTCGTACTCGCCCATTTTCACTTGCACCGACTTCACCACTTCATCGGCACTCGCCACACCGACGCCCATATTCACGACCGTCGGGAGGTACGGATTCCGCCCGACAATCCTCACATTCTCCGTCGTGAGGCCTTGCAGGTCGAGGTCGCCGTTGATTTTCACGCGTTCGCCGTCGAACTCCACGCCGTCCTCGTAGAGAGTCATTCCGCTACGCTTCTCTCCATCACGATATACACCGAGTTCCATCCTGTCGGAAAGCTGCTTGAACTGTGTCTGCATCAACGCCGTGTTTTCCTCGCCCCTGCGCCACTCCGTCGCCGTGTCGCCCTCCTCAAGCTGCGGACGCGCTATCCACATACGTTGCGGAGCAGAACCATAATCGTAGCCGAGCATCACGCGGAAGGCATAGCCCTCGGGATCGGGTTCGGCAGCTCCTTCCCCTGCCGTGAAGGTGATGCTGTATCGCTGCCAGTCGGTTGTGAGAGGAATGGTTGGCCCGACATTCACCTGATGTGCCATCGATGCACTGCCGTTATGCACATTATATATATGAATGATGGCACCAGGATAGTACGGACCGCCACTCCACATCGGACTACGCGCAGCATAGAAGCTAAGCGTGTAGGTGTGGCCGTGCTTCAGCACCTTTTCCCATTTGCCTCCAGTCAATACGCTGCTGTCCTGCAAGATTCCCTGATATTGGTAATTGCTGATGAGCCACAGGTACTGCCAATCACCAGTTCCTCCGTCGATGAAGTCGCGCGACATTGCATTGCCGCTGTCATTCCATGTTTCCCACTTTTTGGGTAAGCCGCTATCATCGACATCCATAAATTCCGTGTTGAGCAGCAGGTTGCGCGATACGGGAAGCGACGAGACAACACCCCGAATACCGTCCAATCCCACTTCGAGCGTCGATAGAAGTCCTGCGAGACCCTCGCCGCCTGACTCTGCGTAGAAGTCGCCGTAGAACTTGCTGCCGAAGGCATCGATGTAGGTCTTGCGGTGGCTCGACAGGTCGAAGTCGTCGATGCCCTGATAGAAGGCGAGGAATGGGGCTTTTAGGCCGTCGTCGTACGACGAGTAGGCACTGACATAGACTGCCGACTGGAGTCGGCGGGCATCCTCTGTGAGTTTGCCGCCTACGTAGTCCGATGCTTTCGGGCGGTAGCCCAGCATCGCGATTTCGTCGCCGACGGCCACGTTGTAGATGTCGTCCTTCCAGAGTCGACGTTTTTCGTCGCTGGTGGAGTTGTCCACGGCGTCGGCGGTCGCGCCGCAGTAGAGGTCGATGTAGTGCCAGTCGGTCACTTCGTAGGGGTTCGGCGGCACGGCGTTGGTGTCGGGGAGTGCGGCCTTTGCTTTCACATATTCGGGGTTGGTGCTGTCCCACGTCGGCGTTGTATTCTTCTCTGTGTCGCACCAAGCCACCACGGCCCAGAACTGGTGGTTCGACACGTTGTCGTATTGTCCCGGGGCCGTTACTGCATTGAAGTTCATGCAGACGGCCTGCATACCCTGCACCCACTTGCTTTGCGTGGCCTTCGTGCCGTCTGTCGCCCGCCACCACAGCCTGCGCCTGTGTCCTCCGTCGTACTCGAAGCGCGTCACCGCCTCTACCGAGAAACCATCGGCGGCCGTGTAGAGCTGCGCACCGCCTGCGGCGCGAAGCTCGTCGATGATGAGCTTGAAGAACTCGGCGATGCCCGTCACTTTCAGATTCTGCGTCGTCACCGTGCCTTTTACGTCCACATCTCTGGAAAAACGACCATCGACTCCACAGATGTTGTTGTCGGCAACAACATCGCCACCAGAATGGATGCCTCCTTCTGCATAGAGGTCTCCGTCGAACTCTGCCGATCCAGTGCCATAGAGGTTGCTTTCGATGTTCACCGTGCCGTTCTCTCCCTTGATATAGGCCGAGACAGTCAGCACGTCGGTCCATAGGTTCTTGAACCACGACTTGACTTTCTCAACTCCGTTTTCCGTCACCTTCTTGACGTAGCCCCACGTCTCCGTAGGGCCGATGCCGATGCCGGCGAGGAACTGGATGAATCCCTCGGCCGTGTCGTTGTTTTTCTTCGAGAGGAAGTTCCCGTTGGCGTAGTTCTTGGCGGCGGCCAGGGTTTCCGCATCCTTGTTGTCTATCTGCTGCCAAACCTCGTCTGTGAGCTGCTCGGCCATATCGGCCCTTGTGGCGCGAGCGGCTGTCTCGGCGTGGCCTGCCTGCGATGCGTAGCCGGCTTTCTCGGAATAGTCCGACGAGCCGGCCGACGGCGCGGCAAACCCCGAGCCTGTGCCGCTGCCGGACGTGTTGCCCGACTTCGGCTTCCTGATTTTCTTGACGTGTATCATCTTATTGCTGTCGATTAAATGTTATGAATCAAATTTCGCGCATCACCAACCTCGCCGTCCCTGCGCCGATGTCGCGCGAGATGTTCACCACGTGGAACACGCGCCCGGGCAGTGCTGGGTGGCGGTAGCGAAGCCATTGCCCCGCGTTGTCGCCGTCGGTCAGCGTCTCCTCGAGCACCACTTTCGGCTCGTGGCAGCGCGTGTAGTAGTCATCGACGTAGAGTTCCTCGGCCTTCCTCTCCTGTCCGCGCACCGCGTCGAAGATTTGCAGCACGCCGAGACCCGAGTCCATCACCATCGGTGTGCTCAGCGCAGCCTCGGTCGAAACGCCCAGGTCTCGTGCATCGGCGGCGGTCAGCGCAGAGGTCAACTTGAACGAAAGGTCGTCTTTCTTGTTGATGAAGCCCTCGTCGGTGTCGCTCATATAGACGAGGTCGTCGGCGTTGCCGCCGCCAACCAGTCCGTTGTCGGTGTAAACTTTTATCTCGAAACTCTTGATGATGATGTTTTTCACTTCTTTCATAATGAGCTTATCCTCGACTTGATACGACTCACTTCTCCAGAATGACGCGTGTTTGCGTGTCCACTGTTTCCACAACACGTTTACCGGACCGAGAATCTTGAACTGCACCTTGCCGCTCACGCGGTCGCCACTCTTGACGGGGATGGCGATGCCCTCGGCGTCGAGCCCGAGCGTGTAGTCGATGTTGTTTTGCAGCGAATATTCTTGCCCCACCAAGTAGTCGTCAATCTTCGGGTTGAAGCCGATGAAGAAGCACTGGCGGTAATACTCGTCGTCGCTCGAGCAGGCGGAACGCTCCTTGTAGGTGCGCCACTCAAAGTCGCCAATCTGCCCTTGATTACCCTTCTCTACCACACATTTGTCACCCACTACGAGCATACACGCCAGAACACTCACTTTCGATACCATGTCGTCTTCGTTTCCGGGGCCACTGTAGCCATAGGGGAACTGCTGTCGTCCATCGCCCAAGTCGGGATACCAGTTTTCTTGGGCGATAGAGAATGAAAGCTTCCCCGATTCTGTGTCGCGCTCCACGGGTTGGCGAGGACTTTCCGCCTTCCAGTAATGGAATCTGCGATAGCAGGTATTGTCGCTGCGGCTATAGACGTAGGAATAATTATCGGAACTCTGTTCTATGATTGGGTTTAGCAGGATTTTCCCCGACAGCACGATGTAGTTCGTCGTATCCTCGTCGGCGGGGCTTAACACGCCGCCGCCCACCTGCCCCGTGTATTCCGCGATGGGCATCGCCGCAAGCAGACGATTATCGTCCGTCTCGCCGTTCACGGCTATTGTCAGAATTTCCTCCATCGACACTTTCGAGATGAGAGAGTTGTCGGAACCGGAACTCTTTTTCTCTATCTTTCCGACGCGTAGCAGAGCTGCTCCAAGATTTTTATAAAGAAGTCTATATCCGAGAAAATTCAAAAGATTCTGCTGGTTTTCTCCTTTGGAGCAGAAATGTGACACAATGTTGGAAATTTTTTCGGTTCCCAAACCGTTGAATTGCCAGCGTGGGTGGTTCATCACCTGAACAAACCAGTCGGTCTCTTTAGCCGCTTCGTAGGTAGTCGATTGTCCATTTAGCATTGCCACGAACGCTTCACGGGCTGTGTCACCATCGCCTCCAGAATAGAGTTCGGTCATATACTTCTGGTAATTGGTGTACGGACTCACCAGCGCGTCGCCGTCGAGCGGACTTTCAACCAAGTCGCCGGTGGCCTTCACCTCGGCGGTCAGTTCCAGGCGGTTATATACCTCGCCCACGCTCACCTGCGTCGAGCAGTCCTCGGCCATCGGCAGGCTGATGTCGATGATGCGACACGAGGACGTCTTCGACGAGGGGATGGGCGACGGGCTCAACTCGCCCCACGCGATGCTGCCGCTGCCGGCTGTCACCGAGGCCCACGAGAAAATGTAGAACTCCTCGCCCTCCTGCCGGATGTGCAGGTTCAGGTAGCGCAGCATCTCCTCAAGGACGGCCTGCCACGTCCACACGTCGTCTTCCTCGTCGCCGAGGAACAGCAGTTCCGACACGCCGAGCTCGGCGAACACGCCATAGGGTGAACCGTCGCGCGAGCTTCTCACCGAGCCGTCGTACCAGATGACGGCACCGTCGCCCAGACAGCTCTTCAGCAGCGAGAGCATCGACACGTTCTGCGCGCCGGAGCGCAGCGCGGCATAGTTTACGCCAGAACTCCCCACGTCGCCGTACAAACGGTATTCCAACGCCGTAAGAACATCGATGCAATGCAGTTCCAACAGTTCCTCTACGTCGTTGAACGGCTGGCTGTACGACTGCGGCTCGACATAGCCCGAGAAAACACACCGCCCATCGACGCTGATTGTCACGGGGACGTCGCGGCAGTCCGTGGCGAAGAACTGCCCCTGGAAGTCGCGCACCAGCAGCCGCACCGTGGCCGTCTGGCGAAGCAGCACGTCGAACACCTCGCCGGCCTCGCCGTCGATGGTCACGGGCTCATCGCCCGCAAAGGCCATCCCGCTGTCGTCGCCGCCAATCTCGACAGTGCCCGAGCCTGCGCCCGCGCGAATCTCCACGCGCACCACCGCGCCCTTCACATTGATGAATTCACCTGCGTATATCATAATTTACAATTTACAATGTTCTATGTTCAATCTATAGTTTGGTTCTTGACAGTTTCTTCTCGTTGCCGATGACGCCCACGAGTTTCCGCCCCTCGATCTCGAAGCGCACCGTGCCGCCCACGCCACCCTGCGGATGGAGCATCGAGCGGAGCTTGTCGAGCGGCGCAATCACCTCGGGATTGTTCGACGCGCCGGCGTACTCGCCCACGAGTGCCATCGTCGGGCCCGACACGATGCCGCCCTGCGCGAAGGCACCCACGCCCTTCAACTGACTGGCTGCGGAAAGTACGGCTGCCGTACCTGCCGCAATACCGGCTATCCAGTCCCAGATAGTCAGCGTCGATTCGTTGTTTTTCTTCACCATTCCAGCTATCATTGTCGCCAAAGTAGCACCAAGGCTTGCAGCGGACATCGCGACAGCCATCTCCTTCGAGCCTTCGGCCAGACTGCCCATCGAATTGGCGAGCCCACTGATGGCTCCCATCGCTTCCTCGAAACCTTTGGATTTTACTTCCATATCGATGGGCTCCAGCCCGAGCCGCTCCAATTCCGCATTGATCGAGGCGATGGCGGCCAGTGCCTCGTCCTTGCCGATGATGCCGATTTCGTAGTCCTGTTGAATCGTGCTGGCCTTCTGGCTCAGGCGGTCGTACTCGCCGCGCTTCTCTTCGGGCGACATCGCCGCTGGAATTTTCAGCACGGGGATTTTCCCCTTGATTTCGGCAACGACCTTTGCCGGGTCGAATTTGGGCGCGAACTCGACTTCAACGACGGCGGGCTTCGCATCCATTCCGATGCCGCGCTTGGCCAGTTCCTCGTCCACCTGTTTCCACCCCTCCATCTTCGGGCGGAACTCCAGTTCCAGTTTCTCGCGCTCCAAGTCGGCAATCTGCTCGTCGAGTTTCAGGCGGTCGGCGTCCACCGTCACCGCCAGACGCTTCTTCCTGAGCTTCTCCAGTTCCTGATCGATGTAGCCCAGCGAACCCTTCTCGAATGTCACCTCGACGTTATTGTTTCCGTTGCCGCCTTTGGGGTCTTTTCCACCAGTCGGTGTTGTCTTGATGCCAGTCGGTGTCGTCTTGATTTTTTTGGAAAGGTCGGCTGTCATATCTTTGGCAATATTAAAGTCTTTTTGGTTGGCTTCTTTAGCTTTGTTTAGTTTGGCCTCCTCTTCTTTCAGTGCTGCCATCTCCTTTGTGTCGCGAGTGTAAGAAACGCCTCCACCGACTTGTATTCCGAACTGGTTTGTCATAACAGCCGTTGAACCGGATTCAGTGTCCTTTCCTTCCTTGCGTAGCCGTTCTTGTTCCCTCCTGTTTTTCTCAAGGTCGAAGTCGATGTCTGCGCCCTGCGCGGCCAGCACCTTCATCTTCGCCTCGAGGCCGAGCTGCCGGCAGTAGGTTTCCGAGTTCTCGGTCAGCGTCTTGTACCACTCGGCGGCGGTCTTGTGGTAGCCGAAGGCCTCGCCGTATTTGCTGTTAAGGTCGTTCACGGCAGTCGTCGTGTCGCCCTTCGCCTTCATCAGCTCGCCGAGCTTCGCGATTTCCTTGTCCATCTCGACGCGGGCGTCGGAATAGGCCGACTTCTCGGCATCCACCTGCTGCTGCAACCGCTGCGAGGCTTCCGACACGTCGTCCATTCCGTCGGCGGCTTTCTCCGACGAGGAAAACAATTTTTCGAGAACCCACGTCAGCGCGGCTATTGCCAGGCCTACGCCCGTGGCTGCCATCAGGCCGCGAATCGCCACCTTTAGCGTCGTTGCGCCAATCGTGGCACCGCGCATCGCGGCAGTCAGGACGCGGGTCGTGGCCGCAAAGCCCAGTGTGATGGTTCGGGCCGCTCCCTGTGCGGCGGCAAGGGCGCGGGTCCCGGTGGTCAGATCCTTGATAGCCCTCAAAGCACCGGCAGCGCCGCTCGCCAAATTGGTGAAGCCAGAAGCAGCCATTCCAATCTGGGCCAATCCATTGACAAAGGGTTGCAGGTGCACCGTCGCCGCCCCAACCTGTTCTTTCAAATCTCCAAAAATATCTGCCACCGCCTTGACCTGACCAGATGGGGTCTGGCGCAATGCTTCGTTAGACCCGCCGACGGCACTCGACACCACCTCGGCCAACACCGCCACGCGCTGCTGCTCCGTACCGAACTTCAGCACCTGCTCTTGCGCCTCGTCGAACTTGTAGCCGTAGCGCGAGAGTGCGCCCACCTGTCCGTCCATCACCTTTCCGAGCATCGACGCGATGGTCTGCGCCTGCTCCTGCGTGGCATTCAGCCCATACTGCTGCGCCAGCATATCGTTCATCACGGGAATCAACGTCTGAAGGCCGTCCTTCATCGTCAGGTAGGTCGCCAGTTCTTGTGCGCCTGCCAGTTGAACTTCGTCGCCGATGACACCGAGTTGCTGCTGCGCAGCGCACAGGTCTTTAATCGACTGAATATCCTCCTCGCGTGCGTCCATCGTGTTGCGCATATTGTTGGCGAGGCGAGTTTCGGCGGCTTCCTGATCGGCGTAGGCCTGCGTGAATTGTCCGAAAGCACCGGACAATTGCTGCAGCCCAGATGCGAGGTTCTGGAACGACTGCGCCGTCTGATTGAATTCGAGCAACTTGTCGCGGAATTTCGTTGCGCCGCTCTTGGCCTTCTCGAACTCGTCGGCCAATTTGCTTACATCGGTTTTTGCCTCGACAATTTTTTCCTTTCCATCGACGAGTAATTTGATGTTGAATGTTACTTGGCTCATTTTTTTTGAAAAATATTTGGTACTTTAAAAAAATATTCGTATCTTTGCGGTATGAAAGGAATCAGAAAAACTATAGCAGTCTGTTCCAGCCTCATTTTCTGGGCTTCTCTGGTGGTGCTGACTATCAGTTCCCTTTGTTATACGGCGAAGTATTCCGCACACTTCCAGATGGGCTCTATGATTATAGCAATCGTCGCATTTGCTGTCTTGTTTCTGGTCGGTGGTATTCGCAGCAACGAAGAATATTTGGAATACCTTGAAGAGCGTAAGAAGAGAAGCCAAAGCCGCCGCTAACTCCCGACACTTTTCACCAGTTCCGCAAACCTTTTCTTCTGCTCCTCCGCGCTCATCGGCGGCGGTGGTTCTTCGCCTTTCTTTTTCCTCCTTCCTCGCTCCTCGTTCCGCGGGTCGTCCCACGGCAGCGCGAACAGTTTCTGCGGTGTGAGTTTGTTTTTCACGTGCGGCTGTATGGTGACGGCGGCCAACAGCCGCATCCGCTCCCAAGCGTCGCGCGTGGCGAACTCTTGTTCCTCGCGGTAGGCCCTGCACGTGGCGGCGAACTCCGCAGGGCTCAGGGCGCACCAGTCGGCAAAAGACAAACCGAGGCACCCGAGGCCGAAGCCCAAGAGTGCCTCAATTGCCTCTACTTTTTTTTTCCGCCGCCGCTGTCGTCGGCATCGCCGGAATCGTTCAACGCCTGGAACACCGTCTCGGCGGTGGCCACGTCGATGGAATCGGCGAAGTCGTCGAGCGACAGCTGGAAGTCCACCCCGTCGGCGCGGCACGAGCTTTTCACGCAGCACCACACGAAGGTAATCAGGTCGCTCAGCGCGCCGTCTTCGATGGCCGTGGCCTCGTGGCCGGTCTCGCGCTTGAAGAGAAGCATTGCCCCCATCGTCACGCGACAGGGGTAGTGCTTTCCGTTGATGTTCAATTCAACCTTTTTCATGCCAATTGTAAATTGTTAATTGTCAATTGTCAATTACCCCTGCGGCGTTTCCTTGCCGGGATAGACGTCGGGTTCGCCGTCGTTCTCCAGCGAGATGCTGTAGGTGGCGTCGTCCTGTGCTGGGTTGGTCTCCTCCATCGATGCGATGATGAACTTTCCCTCGACGTAGGGGTTCTGTCCGTTGGCGTTGCCGTTCTCGGTGCGCTTGAAGGCCTTCACCACGACGCTCGCGCCCTGTCCCCACTTCGGGGCCACCTGCTCGAAGCCGTTCTCCTCTTCGTTGTAGAAGCGCAGTCCGTCGGCCTTGATCGACATCGACAGGCCCGTCACGCCCTTCTGCTTCCACTTGCCGGCGGAAATGCCGACATTCGCAGCCGGCTTCACGGCGCGGTCCTTCGTCTCGGAATTGAACGTCAGCGTGTGCGACGTACAATGGCCGACGGCCTTGCCATCAACCATCAGCAGCAAGTCACTGCCATTGATATAACCTTGTTCCATAGCTGTTAATCGTTAATTGTTAATTGTAAATTGTTAATTCTTAATTCCTTTCAGGAAGATGCCCGCGAAAATACCAATCGCAAGCCATTTAATCGCCGTTAGAACGCCGTTCGAGGGCGGTTCGCGAATGTCCTGCCCGTGGCTCACGCTCTGGCCCTGCAACCACGTCACCCGACTTCTCAGGCTGGCAATCGTCCGCTCGTATTCCTCGCAGACCAGTTGCAGCGAGTCGCACGTGGCCTCGACCACAATCACTTTCTCGCCCGACGGGTCGGGACGGGTCGTGACCGTCACCCTCGCCTGTCCGCTCTTCTCGGTATAGATGGCGCCTGCCGGCAGCCGCCAGAGCGAGTCAGCCGACAGCGTCAGGCTTGCTTGCGACGCCGCCACGCTCACGCCCCGACGGTGGATTTCCGTCACGGCGAGCGTGCTGTCCGCGCCTCTGTACTCCCGAACTTCTTGACTCCTGAACTCCTGATGGGTTCTTTTCGTCGCGCAGCTGGTCGAGCACAGGGCAATCGTCGTGATAGCGGCAGCTGTTAGCCGCGTCAATCGCTTTGCGAAGGCGCACGACCTCGCGCTTGAACGAGGATAGTTCTCTGCGTGTTTCATTGAGTTCCTGTTTTAGCGGTTCGACGATGTTCTCGACGAGGATACGCGTGGCGTTCTCGGTGTTGGTGATTTTCACCGCGTCGGCGTCGGCGTGGGCCTGCTCGGCCTTGCCCTGCGCCTCCTTGCGCACGGCTCCCAGCGTCACGATGCTGCTGAGTGCCGCAATCGCGCTGCCGCCGAATATCCAAGTCAGAATCTCGCTCATCTCGCTGTAAATTGTAAATTGTCAATTGTGAATGACCTGCCTGCGGTTCGCGCCTGGCACGTGCGAAACGTGAATCCAGTCGTAGCCGTGCTCGTCGATGAGTTGGTCGAAGGGCAGCCGCAGCTGCTGTATCAGGTTGAACAGTCGGCGGTTCTCGGCCACGGTGTCGCCCACCGAGCGGATGTCGGCGGCGCAGCCGGTCAGGTGCTGGCTGTTCTTGACACCCCCGACGGCGCGGTTGAGCTTCTCCGAGCGGTAGCCGCTGGTCACCACGATGGGCTTGCCGTAGGCTTCGCGCAGCGGGTCGAGTACGTTCGAGGCGAGAGCCGTCAGGTTCGCACGCACTTGGGCGTTCGGCGTATTGTCAATACCCTGTCTCACGGCGGTGGCGCTCGCCGTCAGCTCTCGCATCGTGAAGTACTTCATTTCTTCGAGCCTTTTTTAGAGGTTCCAGACTTCGGGGCCTTCGCCACCGGTTTCTCTTCCTCGGCAGGTGCTTCTGCCGTTTCGGGTTCCTCCGCCGTCACTTCGGGAGCTTCCTCGACAGGTGCATCGGCCTTTTCGGGAGTTTCCTCAACAGGTTCTTCGACCTTTTCGGGCTCTTTGGCGGTTTTCTGCGAGGTTTTCTTGACGGCCTCACACAGACCGCGCTGAATCAAGTCCTTGCAGCGGTCGTCGTCGACGAACTGCACGACATCGCCCGGCTTGTAAACCTTCGCCGCGTCGTATTTGTCGCGGAATACATTCAATACTTTCAGTGTCATAGTCTTATCCGTTTTGTACGCCGCTGTAGATCACCACGCCTGCGTCCTGTTTCTTCGGCATGGCAATGAACATGTGGCGGAAGTTGATTTTGTTGCGCTGGTATTCGGGGTCGGTAGTGGCCTCGCTGTAGTACATCTTCGTCGAGCCGGTGGCCTTGAACACACGCGGCACGTAGAAGGCAAACGAACATTGGAACTCGCCCGTCTCGGCGACGGCATCGACTTCCTTCTTTTCGCCGGCGGCGGTGTAGAGCGGGTTCGCGCCGAACTCGTAGATGTCGAAGCCGTAGAGTCGGCCAACGGTGCCGTTGTTGCGGTCGATGTTGTACTGCTCCTTGAACTTCTGGTCGGCCTCGAGCAGGTCGTTCACATGGTCGGAGCAGAGCACCAGGCGGCGGTTCTCGGCAGGCACCTTCAGCTTGTCCATGGCGCGCTTCGCAGCCAGCAGGTCGGCCACGGTCAGCTTCTTGCGACCCGTCTCGGCGTCCACCTCGCCGGTCGTAGCCAGCACAGGCGTTTTCTCGTCGTTCGACTGGGCGCACATCGCGTGGGCGGCCTTCTTGAACTTCGCGTCGTTGAGGGCGTTGCCGTGGCTCTCTTTCACGCGCAGCATCTTGTCGTAGGAAACGGCGTAGAGCTCGTCGTCGGTCACGGGCGTCACCTTCGTCTGGAACTTGTCGAGGCTGATGGCGATGTCCTGGTCGTCGAGGGCTTGCAGCGGAATCGGGTAAGTCGTATTGTTCACAAGCACATCGGGATCGACACCCACGTCCACCAAGTGGATCACGTCGTTATCGACAATCGACGAACTGTCGGGGATGCCGTCGAGCCACGTGGCCTCCATCAGCCCGCGCAGCTTCTTGACGAGCTCGCCCGTCCAAATCTCAGTATAGACACCGGCGCCGAGGCTACCAGTGGGGATCACGTTGCCGAACACGACGGCAACGGCATTCATCACGGCTGCACCCGCCATCGGGTCAGCACCGAGGGCAGCAGCCATCGTGCCGCCCATCAAGCAGTTCAACAGAACCGCGAAAACAATTCTAATCATAATTCTCAATTCTTAATTGTTAATTGTCATTTGGAATAGTCCATACCGTACTCCGCCTTGTACAACTTCTTGTACAGCGCGGGATCGTTCTCCTTCAGTTCGGCCAACTCGCTGGCGGGCACGTCAGAGAGCTTCTTGTACTCCTGGCCGCCGTCGCCCGGCTTGACGAACGTGCTCAACTTCACCTGCGGCGACATCGCGGCAAGTGTCTCCTTCAGCGACTCCACGCCGACCATTTTCCCGAGCTCGATAAAATGGTCGCGCTTCTCCGCGCCGAACTTCTGTTCCTTCACAGCGCCGTCCACCATCGCCTCGATACGCGACAGCAACAGCGCATCCTTCTCTTTCTTGAGGGTTTCCACCTCCGCCTCGTGTGCCTTCAGCTCCGCAATCTTCTTCTCGACGGCGGACTCGTCGGCATCCTCGGACAAGCCCAGTTGCAGGGCCAACTTCTTCAAATCCATTTCTTTTTTGTTTTTAGGGTTACTACTAATATCGCGAAGCAACGGCATCGCCGTCACCTTCGAGAACATACCTGTGGGATGCTCGCCGTGGCGGTAGTCCTGGCGGCGCAGCACAATCGCGTCGTCGTTGGCGCCAATATCGACCAGCGACACCTCGAACAGCTTGCTCTTCGTAATCGTCGGCGAGGTCTGGCCCTGCACCAAGAACTGCGGGTCCTCGCTCGTGTCGAGGATGTCGATGCCCACGCTCACCATCTTCAGCGAGCCGAACTCCCACTGCTTCTTGCACTGGCGGCTCAACTCCGTGGCCTCGTCGAACATCAGCTCGCCCGTCACCTCGTCGCCCTCGACGCGCAGGTCCTTCACATATCCTATTACCTGCCCGCGCTCGTGCATGTAGAGCAGCACGGGGTTGCGGTTGTACTGTTCCACGTCCATGCCGCTCGTCAGCACGCGCGTCCCGTAGCTGTTCAGACGCTCATTTGTGATTCTTACTCGTTTCGTCATTGTCAGTTTTAATTGTTAATTGTGAATCGTAAAACGTTTTGTTTTTGCGGATGCAAAAACTGCGTCCGCGAATTTTATAGTGCAAAGTTCGCCACTTCGCCGCATCCGTCAAAATATCTCTGCAACCCTTGCACAATATTATGCAACCCTTTCATGGAAACTTTCAAAAACCGCCCGAAATCCCCAACTTTGCACCCAAATCACGGGAAAGATGCGCCACCGCGCCCATCGACCCCACCAAACCCATTCATCCCATCAATATGAAAAAAGAGATTGAAACAAAGAAAACACTCGCCCGCTCGCTCTACCTGTCGGGCATGGAACTCGGCGAGATTGCCGACCAAGTGGGCATCAGCCGCCAGTCCGTCTCACGATGGTGCGCCGACGGCGGATGGAAGGAGGCACGTGCGGCCAAGAACATCTCGCGTCCCGAACTGGTCAACAAGCTGCTGCTCGCCATCGACAACCTCATCGCGCAGGTGAACGCCTCGGGCGACCCAGAGGCCATCGGCACGCTCGCCGACAAGCTCTCGAAACTCTCGGCCACCATCGAGAAACTCGACAAAAAGGCCAACGTAGTAGATGCCATCGAGGTGTTCATGGCCTTCAACCGCTGGATCCAGGACCGCGCGTCCTACGACCCCGACATCACGCCGGAACTCGTCAAGGCCATCAACAAGTACCAGAACCAGTTCCTCATGGAAAAGATGAGCACGCCATCCACCCTCTAACCCACCAGCCCCATGACCATCAGCGAGCTAAAGAGAGTACAGGAAGAGTGGCGCGAGCACTGCCGGCAGATCCAAAGCCTGACCGACACCGACTCCCTCGCACGCGAGAACGCCACGCAGAAGGAGCAGCGCATCCGCCGGCTCCTGAAAGACTATGCCGCCTTCTGCGAATACTACTTCCCGCACTTTCTGCAACTTCGCGACAAAGCGACAGGCGAGGTCGTCAGAACCATCTACAACGCGCCGTTCCACAACGCCGCCGCCAAGAAGGTCAAGGAGTCGCCTAATCTCAAAGCCGTATTCAAATGGCCGCGCGGCCATGCCAAATCCACCCATTTCGACATTTTCATCCCTCTCTGGCTCATGTTCCAGAAAGGCCGCCTGCTCAACTTCATGGTCGTCGTCGGCAAGTCCGAGGATTCGGCCACGAGGCTCCTCGGCGACATTCAGGCCGAGCTCCAGTACAACAAGCGCATCATTGCCGACTACGGCAGCCAGATGTCGCTCGGAAACTGGACAGACGGCGAATTCACAACCAAGCAGGGCATCTACTTCCTCGCTTGCGGACGAGGCCAGTCGCCACGCGGACTCAGAAAACGCGAATCGCGACCCGACTACATCGTCATCGACGACCTCGACGACGACGAGCTCTGCCGCAACGAGCGACGAGTTCGGGAACTGACCGACTGGGTGAAAGAGGCACTCTTCGGCGCACTCGACGTCGGACGCGGACGCTTCATCATGGTCGGCAACCTCATCAGCAAAACCTCCGTACTTGCCAACATCTGCGCCACGAAGGGCGTACACGTGTCGGAAGTAAAGGCGGTCGATGCCGAGGGAAACCCCACGTGGGCCGAGAAGTGGACGAAGCAGGAGGCGCGGGCATACGCCGACTTCGTGGGCTTCCGCGCGTGGAACAAGGAAATGATGCACAACCCCGTCACCGAGGGCACCGTGTTCCGTCAGGAGTGGATTCGGTGGGCAAAACGCCCGGCGTGGAAGGAGTTCGACGAATTAGTGCTCTACATCGACCCGTCGTGGAAATCAAAGAAAAGCGACGACTACAAGGCCGCGAAGCTCTGGGGCAAGACGCGCGACAACCGCCTCTTCCACCTCCGCGCATTCGTCCGCAAGGCATCCGTCGCCGAAATGGTGCGCTGGTGCTACGACCTCTACGAGTGGAGCAACGACGAGGGCATTGCCGTGCGCTTCCTCATGGAAGCATCCTTCATGCAAGACATCATTCTCGACGACTTCACCCTTGAGGGAAACCTGCGCGGCTATCAGCTGCCCATCACGGGCGACACGCGAAAGAAGCCCGACAAATTCCAGCGCGTCGAAGCCATCAGCCCGCTTTGGGAACGCGGATTCGTATTTTACGACATCTCCCAGAAAAACGACCCCGACATGCTCGCCGGACTCGACCAAACATTAGCCTTCGAGAAAGGGATGCGCACCAACGACGACGCACCCGACGCCGACGAGGGAGCCATCTGGCAGCTGCAGCGTGCCACACGGCAGCAGCAGTACCAGCCGCGCTTCGGTCGCCGCCCGTCACCCAAAAACATCTGGTAAGAACAACCCATCACCCCCATAAACCCCACAAATCCCATGACCCCCACAAACTACATCAGCGACAACGACTATAAGGTAGTCATCGGCGAACACGCGCTCCGCGTCGTCTCGCAGGTCGATGGAACCGTCCGCACCTCGGCAGAGCGGCAGGCCATCGAGGAAATATCCTCGTATCTGCGGCCCAAGTACGACACCACCGCCATTTTCAGCGCACAACACCCACATCGCAACTCCCTCATCGTCATGTACACCTGCGACATCGCGCTCTACCACATGACGGCAAGCCTCCCACAGAAAATGGGCATGGAAATCCGAAAGGAGCGCTACGAGCGTGCCATCAAGTGGCTCGAAGGTGTGCAGGCAGGAAAAATAGTCCCGGATCTGCCACTCGCCACCGACGAGGAAGGCAACCCGACGGGCATTCCATTCATCTACGGCTCACAGCCGCCACTCAAACACAACTGGTAAGACAATTTACAAAATACAATATGGTAAAGCGAAAGATACAACACCCGGCACCCAACACCCAACACCTCAAAAAGGGTGACCTCCGCAAAATCGTGGCCGAACTCCAACGCACCACCGAGTCGCTCACGCGGAAAGACCTCGGCGACTGGCGGCAGGCGTGGCAGCGCGCCGTCAACGTCGAAAACCCCAACCGCGCACCCCTCTACGACATCTACCGCGACGTCAGCATCGACCTCCACCTGTCCGGCTGCATCCAGCAGCGCACAGGCTTCGTCATGGCGCGGTCGTTCAAGCTCGTCGATGCCGACGGAGAGGAAAACGCCGACGCGCTCAAGCTCCTCGACGCAGAGTGGTTCAAGAACCTGCTGCGCCACGCCCTCGACGCAAACTACTGGGGACACTCACTCGTCGAAATCGACTGGAACACGGCCGCAACGCCGAGCGTCGCACTCATCCCACGCAAGCACGTCGTGCCCGAACACCACCGCGTCGTCCGCGAAGTAGGCGACGACTGGCAGCGAGGCATCGACTACCACCAACCACCCTTCGCCGACAACCTCATCGAGGTAGGACAGCCCGACAACCTCGGACTCTACCTCAAGGCAGCCACACAGACCATCCCCAAGAAAAACGCGATGGCCTTCTGGGACACCTTCGCCGAAATCTTCGGAATGCCCATGCGCATCGCACGCACCACCAGCCGCGACGACAAGGAATACCGCCGACTCGAAAAGATGATGCAGGAAGCCGGAACCGCCGGCTACATGGTCGCACAGATGGGAACCGAGGTCGAAATCAAGGAAACCACCAAGGGCGACGCATTCAACGTCTATGACCGCCGCATCGAACGCGCCAACTCCGAACTCTCGAAACTCGTCATCGGACAGACCATGACCCTCGAAGACGGCAGCAGCCTCTCGCAGTCGGAAACCCACCTCGAAGTGTTCCAGAACATCATCGAGGCCGACTGCGACATGCTCCGCGACATGATTAACGACCAGCTCCTCCCCAAGATGGCCAAGCGCGGATTCCCCGTCGAGGGCCTCACCTTCGAGTGGGACTACTCCACCGACTACACACCCGAGCAGCAGCGCTCCTACGAGGAACTCATCCTCAACAACTACGAGGTGGCCCCCGAATACTTCGCCGAGAAATACAACATGCCCGTCGGGCCGCGCCGAAATGCGCTGCCAGAGGAGTTGGAAAACGCCAAAGAAGAAACCATTGACCGTTTTTTCGCCTGAGCCCCAGCCTGTCACTGGGGCAGTACAACCTGTTCCACCAAGCCGTCGGACAACTCTACGACCATCACGAGCCGCTACTGCTTGCCCATGAAACGGACATAGGAGAGAGCGTCATGGCCGCCTTTCGCGATGCCGTCAGAAAACTCCACGAAAAGGGGACGTTCCAAGCCGACATTCTCGCCACAAAGGAAGGCAAGAAACTCCTCAGCGAAACCGCGAACACCTACATTGATGCCATCGGAAGCTCCATCACCCACGAAACGCCGGGCGAAATCAAATACGCACTCGAACACAACGCATTCCAGTTTTCCGGCTTCAAGTCCTACCACTCGCTGCGCGAGGCAGGCTTGTACCTCACTAACGAAGACGGAACTATAAAGCCATTCGAACAGTTTTTGAACGACGTTAAAAAGGTAAACGAACAATACAACCGCAACTACCTCCGCGCCGAGTACAACCATGCCGTCGCGTCAGCGCAAATGGCCTACAAATGGAACGATATCAAGGCCGACGGCGACGACTACAACCTCCAATACCGCACAGCAGGCGACGATAGAGTCCGACCCGAACACGCCGCACTCCACGGCATAACCCTGCCGCCCAGCGACCCCTTCTGGAAAGAGTACTATCCGCCAAACTCGTGGAATTGCCGGTGCCAAGCCGTGCAAGTGAACAAGGACAAATACCCCGAAACCGACAGAAGGGAAGTGGAAAGGAAGTCACAAGGGGTATTCGACAATGGGAAATCCGACAGAATCTTCAGGAACAACGTCGGTGAAACCCTCGAAATCTTCCCCAAGAAGCACCCCTACTACAAAACAGCACCCGAAGACAAAGAGATTGTCGAAAAAACAGCGCAACGGGCAGAAACCAAACACATCAAGGAACTTGCAAGGAAAACCGTGCAGGGGACAACACTGACTCACCCGAAATTCAAGGGCGACATAAAAGTCTCACGAAACAGTATCGATGAGTGGACCAACCAACCGCACGTACACTACGCAGAAAAAAACAGAATGATTCTTTATATCGGTGAAATCCTCAAAAAATCAACCTACATTGGTTACAAAAAAGATAATAGCGGGAAACCGGGAACAAAATATGTACACATTTTCGAGACCTCAATACTGGGGGATAAAACGTGGATTGTCGTTAAAGAATATCAAGATGGAAACATCATTCTTTATAGCATATCCGATAGTCCGAACATCCTAAAGGGTATAGAAAGAAAATAGCCCCAAATCACGGCTGGAAATACAATCCAGCATAGACAAGGAACTATTTCTGACTGCAAAGATACAACAATAATTTGAACCACCAAAAAAAAACGAGAAAAAAAATATAAAAAAATGGCAAATTCACAGACGGGATACGAAAAAAAACGCGAAAGGCTGGCCAGAAGCCAGGGCACTTTCGAACGGTTCGAGGCCGAGGAAAGCCTGGAAATAGTCATCTTCGGGAAGGGCGATATGCGCGGAATCCTTGAAATAAGAGAAACGGCTATGCTGTGGGAAGCCTACGCCGATGCCGACTTCACGCAGCACCTCGACTGGAACGCGCCCGAATGCTATCCGCAGTTTACCAGAAGCCGGCAGAAGATGAGTCCGCTCTGGTTCACGGCGATGCTCATCGAGGACGGGTGGTCGCCCGTCGAAAAAAAATAAAAAAAAATCGCTCAGCGGAGCGAGTTATTCAAATATCAACCTAAAATACGGTGCGAAAAGGCGCATCGGGCGGTGAGAAACCGCGGTGTATAGCTATCAATCGGAACGGAAATCTGTGCGAGGTTAGTCCAGAGGCTTTAGGGCGATACGCGAATAATAGCAAATGCTTAAAAATTTTCCACGAAAATTCAGGCGGGGTCGCCTGCGAAGGTCACGCCCCGCCATTTGTCAAACCACCAAAAAACGAGAAAAAAATGAACATCATCCAAAAAATCATCTTCAGTTGGCGCTACCGCCGCGCGGTCAGCAACGCCGAAAAGCTCCACCGCAGCACCAAGCGCAAGTATTTCGTCATCCTGCTCGGCGGAAAGCCCGTCGCAGTGTCGAAACGGAAAGTGAGAACCCTCGTCGCCACGCGCAAGTTCCGAAAGGGCGTCACCGTGGCCGACATCGAAAAAAGGGCACTCTACACAACCTCCTAACACCCATCACCCAACACCCAAAAGACAACTATGATCTGCAAATGCGAAACCCTCAACATCACCGAGAAGAACGACGAACAAATCCTCGTCACCGTGATGCGCGGCTTCGAACAGAAAGCCAGTGAAAACGAATCGGAAGGCACACCCCAGCCCTTCCCAGTAGAAATCTCCACCGACATCGACGTGAAGCTCACCACGCCGCGAGCACAGCGGCTGCCCATCGACTTCACCGTAGGCGACGAGGGCAGAATCCTCATCGACCTCAAGCCCGACCGCGTCAAGACCGGCACCACCTACGGCATCGAAGTCACAGGCGTCGTCAACGGGTCGAGGTGGTGCGCCATCGGCGACTCGGTCATCCGCATCACCCGAACCACCGAGCGCGGACCCAAGCAGGTGAAAGTCGATTCCGACCCCTACGAAGTGACCCTCTGGGCAGGCTACGTCGGCGACGTAGTGCCCCGACACCTCCGCGACCTCGACGGCTACGCCGCACTGACGCAACTGCTCGACGCAATGGGCGAGACCCTCGGCAAAAAGGCCGACGCCGAAGACGTCACCAACGCCCTGAAAAATATCATCGACCGCTTCAAGGAATATGTCCCCACCAGCGACAAAGGCAAGGCAGGTGGCGTGCCCACGCTGGGCGCGGATGGCAAGGTGCCCATCGCCCAACTGCTGACAGAAGGCAACGGCGGCCTTGTGCTGCGGTCGCTGCTCGGTGCCATCAACGGCGTGGCCACGCTCGACGGAGGCCGCCTCGTGTGGGACGACCAGTTGCGAATGGGATGGCGCGGCTACTACACCGGCGACATCGACGCGACGAACATCACGCCCGGCATCTGGGGCATCGACAACCGCTCGCTGGGCGCGGCCATCCTCGGCGACGAACTGGCACACGGCATCCTCGTGCAGTTCTGCGACACCCAGCATCGCAACTACCGAACGCAGCTGCTGCTCGTCGGGCGCAACGCGCAGTCGCCCAACGGCGACGCCCTGGAAATCTACGCACGCCGCTACCTGCCCGGAAAGAGCGGATGGGGCGAGTGGTACTCGTCGGCAAAAACGGAATACACCCTCACCAAGACGGGCTCAAACATCGAACTCAAGAAAAACGGAACTGTCGTTGGCAGGGTCGCCGACGCGAACACAACCTACTCGACGATGTCGCAGGCCGAGGCCGAAGCAGGCACCGCCACCAGCGCACGCACAATGTCGGCAAAAATCCTCAAGGCCGCTATCGAGAAGCACACCGAGGACAAACCATCTACTCAAATCATGAACCAAGCGATTCAGCATGCAATGGAGTCGCTGGACACATCAAATCTTACGGAAATAACCCATGGGGAACTGGTTCTGCTCCGCAATGCCGGTGGGTTGGTACCGGGAAGAAATTACCGCATCACTGACTTCGTCACGATAACCAACAGTGCTGGCTCAACGGCCTCGATTCCTTTCACGTCGGATTTGAATCCTTTCGACCTCATCGTCACGGCAACATCGGCTTCAACCCTCTCAGAAGATGCAAGAGTCATCCAGCACGAAGGCAATACGTATTTCAAAAACTGCAACCTGTCAGCGTGGCAAATCAAGTATTCTCTTGACAACGATGTGCAGCGGTTCTCATGGGCATCGACGGAATCTGGAAAGGGTGTCATCTATTGGATGCGCGACGAATTCGGCAACGAGGCTCCGTATGATTTCAAAAACATACTGTTCAAACGGAAAGTAAACACCACGGGACATTCGTCTGCAACAGGTGAGGATGGGTGGTGTTTCACTTTCAACTATTTCGACCAACTGTCTCCTGTACAAGTAGTGCATAACGGCCACGACATAGTAGAGCATAACGGCCACGACATGACGGTACGCGCTGCAGGCGACGACGGCATCAGATGCTTCGGAAACAAAGTTCAGGCATTTTGCAACTATTCGCAGAAAGGGCAGGCCACACACGCGTTGCCTAATATCGTGCTGCTCAATGCATCGGGCTACCAAGTCCCTGTCTGTGCGAACAACATCTTCGGTGTGAACTGCCGAACAATCACACTCAACCCACAAAGTAAGGACAACGTGTTCGGTGGCGAGTGCCAGCAAATCGAACTGGGGGCATACGCCAGACACAACGTGATTGGGAACTACTGCTGCTATATCGCCGGAGGCTACGCCCTTTACTATAATAATATTGGTGCCGGCTGCTGGAATATCGACATTGGCGAATATGCAAGACAACTGACATTCCACAGCAGCGTCCTTTATGCTTCGACACCGGCAGGCACATCAAGTAGTTATGTCAAGAACTGCGAGGTGATGGGAGGCTCCTACGGAAACTCTTCGGAAAAGGGGGCGATACCGTTTGCCGCTGGCGCCGACTACCCGCAAGTGGCGTACAAGGCTCAGGATGGGAGTATTAAGGTCGCAGATGCAAGTTCCGAAAGTGCTATGCCGCTGACGCGGGTCGTGGACAAATACACCACGGAAGGGCTACTCAATCCTGACAATTGCACGGAAAGTGGTGTCTATGAGAATGTAGAATTCCCGGGTTTTTTCAGTGATGTTTCACAAGGAATCGAGCATTTATATGGAAAGCCCTGTTCCCTTTTTGTCTCTGAAATATCCAGCGATGATAACGAAGAGTCAGTACAGTTCTTTTATAGAAATGTAATGCACTACGGAACAGCCTATTATAAAACCCTGATTCAAGTGGCATTTTGCGATTCTTGTATCGCTGTCAGAAAGTATAAATTCCTTGTAAGTTGTAGCAATAGTAACGTAATTCCGCCTGTGAGTTTTCACCCTTGGAGGTCAATCCCATCATTCGGCCTCCTTGACAACTACGCCCTGAAATCCGACACCCTCGACCGCTACAAGGTCGGCGAGGAAGTCCGCGTAGGCGAGTGGGAGGAAAACGGCGTAACCTACGACCTCTACAGAAAGGTCGTCAGCTTCGGCGAACTGCCCAACGCCGCGCAGAAGACCGTCGCCCACGGCATCGCCGACAAGGTGAAGTTCACCCGCGTCACGGCGATGGCATCCAACGGTTTTCCAATTCCGTTTGTGACGCAGGACGCAAGCAAGGCCATCTACATCGCCCTCGGCAATAACCAAATCACCATCAACACCCATGCCACCGACCGAAGCGCACTCACCGCCGACGTCACCATCGAGTTCACGCGAGCGAAACCATCCACCACCTAACACCCCACGAGACAATGCGAACACAACTCTACAACGCCATCACAGCAGCCGTCGCCGCCATCACCGACGACGACGGCTGCCCCGTCGTCCGCCACATCGACCTGTGGAACCACAACGTCGAGTTCATCGAGCAGGAAGACAACTGGCAGCGACCCGCCGTATTCATCGAGTTTCACCCCATCCAGTGGCGGCAGCTCAAGCCCGGCAACCAATACCACGCCACGGCGCAGTTCTCGCTCCACGTCGTCACCGATTGGACAGGACCAACCGCCAACGGAAGCCCACACCGCCAAGAATGCCTCGAAGCCTTCCAGCTGCTCGACCGAATCCACGCCGCACTCCACCGCCTGCGCGGACAGAACTTCAGCCACACCGACCTCGTCGAGAGCCAGACCAACCACAACCACGACGAACTCGTCGAGAACATCGAAACCTACCAATACAAAGGATGGAAGAAACTCTCAGAAAAATAGTCAAGCGAATCGCCATCGACCTCGGCGACGAGTTCGACCGCAACTTCGAGCGGCAGAAATTCTTCACCGAGCCCTGGCAGCGGCGCAAGAGCCCCGTCCGAAGCGAGGGCCGCGCCATCCTCACCGACACGAGCCAACTGCGCCG
>Ga0256405_10004532_pt1 | contig 25838 bp, 22 predicted proteins | sample RumenRJG_02DNA_FD_189096 | JGI IMG/M metagenome (GOLD analysis project Ga0256405, IMG submission 189096) | Bovine rumen microbial communities from Lethbridge, Alberta, Canada - RJG_02 | ecosystem: Host-associated > Mammals > Digestive system > Stomach > Rumen | place: Canada: Alberta... | reverse complement strand
TAGTATGTGATGTTTTTAGTTGAAAAACTCGGGTTCTTAAAAAAAAATTCAAATTAATGTCCTATTGTAGAGAAAAATCTCTACAATATCCCGTATTAGACATTAATAATACATTTTTTGCGTCTTAATAGAGGTTTACTTAAAAGTAAATCTCTTGTATAATACTATTATTAAATAAAATATATAAACTTAACTAATTTTAAAAAATAGACAATTAAATAGTGGCTATCTCAAGGAAAAGGCCTCACGAAAACATTAGTTTTCAAAGCCCCTCATTGACTTGTTTATATTTAATTGCCATTTAGAAGGTGAAAATTTGAGTCGTTATCTCCTATATTTTATCAGAATCATTAGTGCCATAATATTCGGCCAATATGATCCAATGAGGAATATAATCAACCCCACTTTTTTCACCTCCATTCAGACGCATGAAAAGAACACCAGAATAGCCATACGGTGAAACTACTCTGATTAATAAATAAACAGTGAATATAATAAATATTCTCATGTTTATTCACCTCCTTTCAAAAATGTGTTATAGTTTGAGGCCTTTCAAGAGAACATATATGTGTTATAAATTATTTAAGGCTTGTTGAAGCCAATTGGTAAAATTGTAGTGAGAAAAACATCACATATAAAATTTAAGATGCAAAAAGAATTGATAAAAATATAAAATTAAATTAAAATAGGATTAGGAAATGGAGAATATAATAATCTTTATTACAGATAATTAAAATATATTATCCTGTAAGTTGTCCACGGAAAAATGGTAAGTAATCGAAATTCCAATTACTAACTTTTAGTTACTAAATGTAATTTTAATTTCTTATAGTATATAAAGTTAGTTATTATAGAAATTCTTGCATATTCTATTTTTCATCTTATGATATTTAATATATTCAAATGATGAATTACATGAGAATTCTTTAAGATTAGAAGAAGCTGAGAATATTCTCTCACAAGACTGCTACATCAACAACAATGTATTAAATGAAGTTTTAACCCTATCTGGCAGAAAACTTAACATTGATTCTGCTGAAGAAATATAATATGGTCTGATTGATAGTTTTGAAATATTAAATGAGTACACTATTTTCAACTACATTGCAAAAACATTCGATATTTCAAAGGAATTGTTGGAACCAATTAGCAAAAAAACAAAATTAAGTTTCAAAAATCAAGTATTATTCCAACAATGCAGGAATCAAATATTACTGATTTAGTTAGCTTTAATCAACAATTTAAGAACTTCAATGAAATCAACCTGATTGGTTTAGATTGTTTGCAGATTCGTTTTTCTATTTCATCATTTAGTTTTTTAGATATTGTAAATTATTTTACTTTAGTTATGTAAAATAAGATTTATTTCCCCTTATTTTATAATTAACTACTTTTTAGAAAAGAAATATTCAAATAAACAACAAATATAGAATAAACTTTAATAAAAAAATTACTTATTTGAAATACTCCTAAAATATAATCATGGTTTCTAAACAAATGATAATCCATATTTTTAGGAGTTAATATCATGTCAAAAAATAGAAAAATTATTGGATTAACTATAATGATAGCAGTTATTTTACTAATTATTTTTACATTATATGCCATGTCCAGTGAAAATACAGAAACTGTTAAAATCGGATATTTGCCTACAGATCATGATGCAGCATTATTTGTCGCAAATGCTACAGGAATGTTTAAAGATGAAGGAATTGATGTGGAATTCTATGAATATAATAATGGTGGAGATATGATGAGTGCAATGGCCAGCGGGGAATTGGATGCTGGTTATGTTGGAATAACACCAGTAATATATTCCATATCTAAAGACGTGCCTGTAAAAATTGTTTCAGGAGCTCAAAATGAGGGAAGCGGTTTGCTTTCCCATAGTCCCTCAGTTAAGTCCATAACTGATTTAAAAGGTAAGACTGTAGCTACACCCGGTGAAGCATCAATACAAAGTGTATTATTAAAATATGATTTAAAGAAAAACGGACTAAGTACTTCTGATATTGAAAGTCCCACTATGAAAGTTTCTTCAATGAATGATGCATTAAAGACTGATGGTATTGATGCAATGTTAACATATGAACCTTATGTTACAATTTCAAAAGAAATTAATAATCAGACTTTGGTGGAAAGCTCTGAAGATATTTTACCGGATCATCCATGTTGTGTTGTAATTATGAATGAAAAATTTATATCAGGAGAACCTGACAAAGCAAAAAAGATTTTAGATATTCATAAAAGAGCAACTGAGAAAATAGAAGCAAATCCTGAAGGAGTGATGCAATATTTACCACCACATATCGTTCCTGATTCTGAAATTGAAAAAGAAAGTTTAAAACATATCAAATGGGTAAGTGATTTAAACGACACCTATAAGAAAAATGTGAATGATTTCTTAAATATTGAAAAAGATTTGGGAATAATTAATGGAGATATACCTCAGGAAAAGTTATTTTCGGAAATCTAAATTTATCTAATGTTTACTGGAAGGTTTTAACATGAATAGTTTGAGAGAAGAATATAGTAGAGAGATGATAATATTACCAGTTATTTTAATAATAATTTGGTATCTGGTTTGTGATGTATTTCAACTGATTCCAAGTTTCATGTTTCCCGGACCAACAGATGTTGCAAATTCATTTGTCAAGTTAGTTGTTTCAGGTCAGCTTTTTAGAGATATCCTTGAAACACTCTATAAAGTATTGTTTGGTATGTTGCTGGCATCAGTGGTAGGTATAACATTGGGTATAATGTTGGGTTGGTTTAAACGATTAGAAAGATTATGTAGATTAGTTATCAGTATTTTAAGGCCTATCCCTCCAATTGCTTGGATTCCTTTTTCAATAATATGGTTCGGTATTGGTGTAGGACCTGCAGTATTCATAATTTTCATGGGATGTGTTTTTCCAATACTGATTTCAACAATTGATGGAGTACATAGAACCGATCCTGTTTTAATAGAAGCAGCAGAATCATTTGGAGCATCTAATTCACAGATGTTAACTGAAGTAATCGTGCCGTCAAGCGTTCCGTATATTGTATCCGGACTTAAAGTGGCAATAGGTATTGCTTTAATGTGTACAATTTCCGGTGAGATGATTGGATCCAGTTCAGGTATAGGGTATATGATTTTAACATCCACCAACCTATTTGATACAGGTTCAACAGTAGTTGGAATGTTGGTAATTGGTGTAATCGGTATAATTTTTGATTATATTTTTTCAAAGGTACAGGAAAGAATATTCTGGTAAGGTGATAATATGACATTTGAAATAGAAAATGTATCGAAAGTTTTTGAATCAGGCGAAGGTAAAGAAGACGTAACTGCATTAAAGGATATTAACCTTACTATTGAAACCGGAGAATTCATCTCCTTTGTAGGTCCATCAGGTTGTGGAAAAACAACATTGTTGCGTATAATAGAAGGGTTTGAAAATCCTACAGAAGGTACCGTTAAAGATGATGGAAAAATAGTAACAGGACCTTCCAACGAAAGAGGTTTTATATTCCAGAACTATTCTCTCTATCCTTGGTTAAATGTCATTGATAATGTAGTATTTGGATTAGGCATCAATGGGAAACCTGAAAAAGAAAGTAAGGAACGTGCAATGGAGTATCTTGAGAGTGTTGGACTAAAAGATTTTGCAAATAGCTATCCTCATGAATTATCCGGAGGTATGAAACAGAGAGTTGCAATAATTCGATCATTAATTAATGATTCTAAAAGTTTATTGATGGATGAATCGTTTAGTGCATTGGATGTTCAGGCAAGACACAAACTACAAAAACAAGTTCATAAAATTTGTAAAGAACAACATAAGACAATCCTTTTCGTTACACATGATATTGATGAAGCAGTATTTTTATCAGATAAAATTATCCTTCTTTCCAGAAGACCCGGAAGAATCAAGGAAATTTTTGAAGTTAAACTGGAGCATCCAAGAAATAGGGAAGATCGAAAATTTGAAGAGCTAGTATCTGAAATTATCCACGCAATTGATGAACTAGAAGACGGTTGATTTAATCTTATGAACATGTCCATTGAATCGCCACGACTTACAGAAGTCGTGGTATTCTTGCACGTTTAATATCTAAAAAATCCAAAAAACATGTAGAATTTTAAGATTAATTATTCATTGATTATAGTCATTATCCAGACCAATTGGACAAGTTTGAACTACCACGTATCTGACTTCTGATTTTTCTTCAAGAATCCTATTTTGAACTTCATGAGCGATTTTGTGGGCCTCAGATACTGACAAATCACCATCAACTTCAATATGCAATGAAACAAAAGCATAATTTCCCATATAATCTACTTTAACTTCATGTGCATTTTGAGAATTAGGTACATTATTCGCAATATCCTTTATCTCATCAATGAAACTCTCAGATGGGACTTTACCAATAAGATAATTGAAATTAATTATAAAAAGCTTTACTGCAAGTCTGAAAATCAATAAACCAATGATTATTGCAACAATTGGATCTAATATTGGATATCCCATATTTGAAACAATTGCACCAACTAATACTGCAATTGATGAAAATACATCAGTTCTTTGGTGTTGACCATCGGCAACAATGGCAGGACTATTAATTTGTTTTCCCATACGAATAATGTAGCTACTGACTACAAAATTAACAAAGATTCCTACAACAGCCATAATGGCGACATGAATATCCGGAACAGTTAAAGTCTGGTTGAAAAATATCTGCTTAACAGCTTTTTCAATAATTTCCCATGAGATAAGAGACAAGAACAATACAATAAACAATCCGCTTAAAGCTTCTACACGACCATATCCAATTGGATGTTCCGAATCTGCAGGTTTTTGACTATAATAAAAACCGATATATGCAACAATCGTCGTAATTATGTCTGAAAATGTATGGGCTCCTTCAGAAATTAATGCACTACTCCCACATATAAATCCAACAGAGATATTTAAAATAGTCAAAAAGCAATTTGCAATAACAGCCACAATAGCTGCTTTTTTACCACCTTTTGAACGAAAGTCTTCACTCATAAATTGTTCCTCAATATATTTTATAATAATTTGTTTAATATATAATTATTATGATATCATCCCAATACCCAAAATAAATATTTTACATTAAAAAACTGCGGAAAACAAATCGGTTAAATATCTTCAAAGGAATTAAATTTTACAATATGGTAAATAAAAAAGTTAAATTCGTGCAAAGCGTTGTAGAATCTGCATCAAGAAATTTTTCTAATTTTATTTAATTAATTCATAAAGTTTATACTTAAGTAAACAAAAATAATTAATATGGTCAATAATGTAGATTTTAATTCAAATCCAAGAAAAGCCTTCTGGCAGTTTACTACTCCATTACTTCTTCTCACACTTTTTGAAGCAGGATACTCATTTGTTGATGTATTTTGGGTATCTCAAATGAATGCAGAATCATTTTTTGCAATAGGAGTTGCAGTGCCATTGGTTACATTGATTATAAGTTTTGGAAAGTCAATAGGCATTGGAACCAATTCAATAATGTCCCGGCAAATAGGGGATAACGATTTCACAGACACCTATAATTCGATTTTGCATGGTATTGCAGCCTGTTTACTAATTGGATTTATTGTTATAATATCTACATTCTTTTTAGAGGACATTTTAACTTATATGGGAGCAACTTCTTCAATGGAGCTGTCAATGCAGTATTTGACTCCAATATTCTTATGTCCATTTGTCTTTATCTTTTCCAATTTCTTTGCAAACACACTGCAGGCCGAAGGAAACTCAAAAACTCCTACCAGATTACTTATTCTAACAAACGTCCTGAATTTAATTTTGGATCCTATTTTCATATTCGTTTTAGGGTGGGGAGTTAGTGGTGTTTCATATGCTACAATATTATCTTCAGGAGTTACAGCTGTTTATTTATTATATTGGTATTTAAGTGGAAAATCCGAAGTTCCAATAAATTTCAAGTATTTCAAGCCAGGAATTGTTTATGACATAATCATTGTAGCCCTTCCAAACTTTTTAACAGACAGTTTATGGTGCATTTCCATGCTCTTCTTCAATAAGATTTTAATCGAACAGCTTGGCCAAATTGGTGTACTGCTTTATTCAACTGCATCAAGAATCGAATCCATAATGGTATCCCCACAAAAAGCATTTGGTAGAGGATTGGTAAGTGTCAGTGGACATTTATACGGAGCCAATAAAATTGATGAACTAGAGGATTTATATCATTATGTGCTTAAAAAAGCCATAATACTTGCAATTATTTCAACAATAATATTCTTCTTTATTAGAGATTATGGTTTTGCTTTGTTTTCAGTTACAGGCGCACCAGAATCAGTATTTTACATTGCCCTTGCAGCTATTATAATCATTCCATTCAATGAGGTTTCAGTAATGTCAGAAAAAATGTTGGATGGAATGGGAAAGAGTTATCATGAATTATTCTTTACAATTGGAATCATTATCTACGAAATTTCAATAGTGACATTATTGGCACCGATATTCAAACACGGAGTTTGTGTTTTACTGGGAATATTAATAGGTGAAGTTACATTTGCCATTGCTTATTATATCTTATTAAAATATCTTCTTAACAAATCCAAAAAAAATATTCCATCCTGTGCTGGTTCTTAATACGAAAATGGTTAAAATGTGATTTTAGATATCATTAATAATCAAAATGATTTCACTTTTTGACCTTCAAATTTTTTTAAACTGGAAACTGGATACTATCACCTACAAAAAAACATAGCCTTCTATTCAAAATTATTTTTCACCGATATGGCTTGAAACCAACTTCATATCCAGTAAGAAAAGCTTTTTGAAACAATCCCTACATCCATGATATAGTTTATAAAGTAATAAATACAAACCACTTAATGTATAAATGATTAAAAGGTTGGTGAAAATATTAGCGAAATTCCAAAAATAAATCAAGAAAAAACAAAAGAAGACATTGTTAATTTCATTAAATCTAAAGTTAACGAAGCTAAAACCGACGGAATTGTTGTTGGTTTAAGTGGAGGAATTGATTCAACATTGGCAGCATATTTGGCATGTGAAGCTGTTGGAAAAGAAAATGTATTTGGAATAATAATGCCATCTACCACAACACCAACAGAAGACAAACTTCACGGAATTTCAATAGCTCAAGGTTTAGGAATTGATTACAAAGAAATAGCTATTGACAGCATCTTAAATGAATTTTTATTAATGACTCAACTTGAAGAGAATAATTTGGCTATTGGAAACCTTAAAGCCAGAATTAGAATGTCAATCATTTATTACTATGCAAATACTAAAAATTACCTCGTTAGCGGAACCGGAAATAAAAGTGAAATTTTAATCGGCTACTTTACAAAACATGGAGATGGTGCATGTGATATTGAACCGATTGGAGATTTATACAAAACTGATGTTTATAGATTAAGCGAATTTATGGGTATCTCGCAAGAAATTATCGATAAACCCCCTCGTGCGGGATTATGGAATAATCAAACCGATGAAGCTGAACTTGGAATGTCGTATGATTTAATTGACCAAATTCTTTATGAATACTGTGAAAATGATAAAGAAATTAGTGAAATTTCACAAAATTTAGAAATCTCACAAGATGATGTTGATATGATTATTAAAAAGATAATCAGGAACGAACATAAAAGCAAAGTTCCTGAAAGTCCTCAAAAAACAATCTTATAAAATGGTGATTTAGTGAGCGAAAATATTGAAAAGAAATGGCAGAAAAAATGGGCAGATGCAAAGCTATTTGAATCTAACCCTGATGAAAGAGAAAAATTATTCCTTACAGTAGCTTTCCCATACCCAAGTGGTGCAATGCATATTGGTCACGGCCGTACTTACACCGTGCCTGATGTTTATGCAAGATTTAAAAGAATGGAAGGCTATAACGTATTATTCCCAATGGCATGGCACGTTACAGGCGCACCAGTTATTGGAATAGCTGACAGGATTAAAAGAAAAGATCCTTGGACACTTGATTTATATGAAAGAGTTCACGGTGTGCCAAAAGAGACTTTGCCAGAATTAGAAGACCCAGAATTTATTGTAAAATACTTCTCAACAGAATATCATGAAGTAATGGAAGAAATGGGTTATTCAATTGACTGGAGAAGAGAATTTAGGACAATTGATCCAACCTATAAAAAATTCATAGAATGGCAAATAACCACATTATACGAAAAAGGATTAGTTGCAAAAGGAGAACATCCTGTAAAATACTGTCCAAACTGTGACAACCCTGTTGGAGACCATGACTTGCTTGAAGGAGAAGGTGTAGGAGTTAATGAACTCACCCTTTTAAAATTCCCAATAGGAGATAAAATTTTAGTTACCGCAACACTTAGGCCAGAAACCATTGTCGGTGCTACCAACATCTGGTTAAATCCCGATGTGGAATATGTTTTAGCTAATGCAAATGGTGAAAATTGGGTTATAACAAAAGAAGCTCACTACAACTTATCGAACCAAATCAAAGATTTAGAAATCATTTCAGAAATTAATCCTAATGATTTAATTGGTAAAATGGCAACAAATCCATTTACTGGAGATGAATTACCTATATTCCCTGCCAGTTTTGTAAGTGCATCATACGGAAGTGGTGTTGTATTTTCCGAACCTGCTGATGCTCCAGCAGACTACATTGCACTAAAAGACTTGAAAAATAACGATGAATTAATAGCCAAATATAATTTAAGCGGAATTATTGAAAATGTAGAGCCAATTCCAGTATGTACCCTTAAGGGATATGGAGAAATTCCTGCTGCAGACATTATTGAAAGGCTTGGAATTACAGACCAAAACGATGAAAAATTACACGAAGCAACCAATGAATTATACAAACAGCAACACAGTAAAGGAAGAATAATCGAATCCATTCCTGATTTTGGTGGAATGAAAGTTCGTTTCGCTCGTGAAGAGTTAAAAGAGAAATTAATCAACGACAACATGGCTACAATCATGTATGACTTTGCTGAAAGGCCTGTTGTATGCAGATGCGGAAACAACTGTGTTGTTAAAATCATGGATGACCAATGGTTCATGAAATATGGAAATGAAGAATGGACCGAAAAGACTTTAGAAGTCCTAGAAGGAGAAACAATCATCCCCCATGAAATCAAAAATAACTTTGAATATTATCTCAACTGGCTAGACGATTGGGCTTGTTCTAGAAAAGTAGGACTTGGAACAAGACTTCCATGGGACAATCAATGGTTAATCGAACCTTTAACTGATTCCACCATCTACATGTCATATTATTCAATTGCAAAATACCTAAGGGACATGAATCCTGATGACTTGAACAGAGCATTCTTTGATAAGGTACTTTTAGATAAGGATTCCGGAGACATTACAGTGCCTGCAGAAAAAGTCAAAGAAATCCAGGATGAATTTAACTATTGGTATCCTCTTGACTGGAGGTTATCTGCAAAAGATTTAGTAGGAAATCACTTAAGTTTCCTGATGTTCCACCACAGTGCAATTTATCCAAAAGATAAATGGCCAAAAGGAACTGTAGTCTTTGGAATGGGTCTTTTAGAAGGAAACAAGATGTCTTCATCAAAAGGTAATGTTATTTTACTTAAGGATGCTATCAAGGATTACACTGCAGATGTAGTAAGATTATTCTTAATGGCCTCTGCCGAACCATGGCAAGACTTTGACTGGAGAGAAAAAGAAGTTTTAGGAACAAAAAGAAGACTTGAATGGTTTAGAGAGTTTGCAGCAAATATTGAAGAAATCAAAGGTTCCAAACTCGACTTAAGCAATATTGAAAAAGTAGAGCTTACCCGTACAATTGACTTATGGATGATAAGCCAACTTAATCAACATATTAAAAACGCTACAGAAGCACTGGAAGTTTTCCAAACAAGACAGGCATTACAAGATTCCCTATTCTTACTTAAAAAAGATATAGACCATTACCTATATCGTGTGAAACATTTAATCGATTCACAGGATCCTGCAATAATTTATGTCTTATCCACAGTTTTAGAAAACTGGATTAGGCTTTTAGCACCATTTACTCCACACACTTCAGAGGAATTATGGAGCAAATACGGTGGAGAAGGCTTTGTCAGTGAAGCAAGCTGGCCGGAATATGATTCAGAACTTGTAAGTTTAGAAATTGAAAAATCAGAAGAATTAGTGCAGAATATCATAAAAGATATTACACAAATCAAGAAAATGGTTAAAGGAGATATCTCCAAAGTCCATGTTTATCTTGCTCCTGATTGGAAATGGGAATTATACAAAATAGCCGATGAAGTCGGAAAACCGGATATCGGCCAAATTATGGGAAGAGCTATTCAGGCTAACATCAACGATGATAAAAAAGAAATCGCAATGGTAGCTAAAAAAATCGGTAAGGAAATGACCAAAACAAGATACATCGGTAAAATCAATGAAGAAGAAATTTTAACCGATGCACTTGACTACATTACTGAAGAAATTGGTGATGAAGTCATTATTCACACCGATGATGCTTATGACCCACAAAACAAGGCAAGAAATGCAATGCCTTACAAACCAGCAATATTCATGGAATAATTCAATTATTCCCTCTTTTTTTCTTTAAATACCAATTTAATAAACATTTTAGATATTTAATATGAAAACCCCGAAGTGGACAATACATCCATGAAATTTAATCAAAGATAGGGTCTTTAATTTTTACTAGTATATTAACTTCACTGCAAAATATGAAACAAACAAATAATTTAATTAAACAAGTCATCAAATAATAAATATAGATATTGTTGGATGTAGATTAAATCATGGTGAAAACATGAGCAAATCAAATATTGCAAAAATTGAAGAAGCAATCTTAAAGTTTACAAAACCGGACTATATGGTCATGCAAAAAAAAGTTGATGAATTTTTGGAAAAAAAATCACAAACTACTGAAAAGCCAGTGAAAAGCATATTTAAAAGCGTTGATTTTAATGGAATGCAAGTTTTTACCTTTGGAGATAAAAAATCCAAAAACACCATCCTTTTCATGCATGGCGGAGCATATGTAAACGAGATAAATTACCAGCACTTCCTATATTGTTATTTGCTATCAAAAAAATTAGATGCTTATGTCCTTGCACCAGTTTATCCTTTAGCACCATTACATGACGTGAATGAGAGTATTGAAAAAATTACAGAATTATATAAATCTTTGATAGATTTAAACACCAATTTAATATTAATGGGCGACTCAGCAGGTGGAGGATTCATATTATCATTTTCACAATACATAAAAACTATCAATTTAACCCAACCGGATCACATCATAACATTTTCACCATGGGTCGACATTTCAATGAGCAATTCCCCATACAATGATGAAAACGATCCGATTTTAGGAGAAATTGGCCTTAGAGAAATTGGAAAATCCTGGGCAGGAAGCCTAGACACTAAAGACTATAAAGTAAGTCCTCTTTTTGGAAATGTGGCCAATCAGGCACCAACACTAATTTTTGCAGGAGATAATGAAATATTCTACAAGGACATTAAGCTTTACGTTGAAAAACTCGAAGAGAATGATGTTAATGTTAAATTCATAACTGGAAAAGGATTATTCCATATTTATCCATTATTCCCCATACCTGAGGCAAAAAAAGCATTTAAAGAAATAAAAAAAGAGATAATGGCATAATTATCTCATATATAAAATATATTTTCCAAATTTCGGAATTCTATAAATAATAACTGCAGCAGCATAACTGCATATTATCAATACAATCCAAAGAATAATAGCTTTTACAGGTTCTGAAAATGGTAAATACACAACAAATGGCAATAATGGTAGCCTAAATAAGTTATGTATTAAAAACACTGCAAATGAATACTTTGATAAAAATTGGATTCCCCTATATGCTTTTACTGTTTCTACTCTGGAACATAATTCAAATAAGGCAAATGAACCCAGTAAAATGAATGGGAATTCATACCATAAGAAGAAATCATATCCTCTTAAGAATGTGTAGTATTGGAACAATACGCAAATTATAAATGAAATGATAGCTAAAAGCGCTAATTTGTAACTTGAGTACTTTTTAAAGTATCCTTTTTTAACCAAATATCCTAAAATAATATAAATTCCATATGCTCCACCACTAAAACCAAGTGAATACTGTATATTTACATCCTGAATTCCAAAAATATCAAACAATAATGAAACAAAAGGAACAACGAATGCTAAAAATGAAAATACTATTGTTGCACGGTAAATTGTATCCACATCAAAGTGTTTTAAAGCAGCTGCAACAAAAGGCATTGAAAGATACATTCCAATAATCATTGGCATATACCACATGTGAGAGAAAAACAATGTTCCCGCTTCTGAAACATTCACGACATCATAAAATACAGTAACAAACTGTAAACTAATCACATATAAAATTGTCCAAATTACAGTAATGATGATTAGAGTTCTTACATTGTTTGCCCAAAAGTGACGAGTCTTATCATCATCATAACTTCTATCAAGCAACAGATAACCTGTAATCATTAAAAAGAATGGAACACCAATACGCCCAATAAAGAGTGATGCAAAGTTAAAAATCCTTGAAGGTAAAGTATAATTAACTATCATGTCTGAAGTGATTATATAAATTCCATCAGTAGCATGAATATACAATACTGTCAAGATAGCTATTGCGCGTACAAGATCAATCCATTGAATCCTAGTTTTAGCCATAAATTTTCACCGAAAAATTGACATGAATATTTATGTTATTTACCAATTAAAATATTTTGTTCAAAATAATTGTTAATCAATACAAAAAAAATAGAAAAGTCGGTTATAATTTTCTAGCAAAAAGCAGATAGCCACTATGACCGACCATACGTGTTTTTGGTCTTACACCCTGAGTTCTAACTTCCAATCCTCTCTCAAGAGTTTCAATAATTTCAATATCATAAAAGCCTAATTTTTTAGCTACACGGTAAGAAGTTTCGGCCTGATCAATATAAGGTGCATAAACTGCAAGCCATCCACCAACATTTAATGATTCCATTACCTCTTCAAATATTTCAAATGGCTTTGGCAAGTCCAAAAAGATCAAATCAATGTTATCTTCATCGATGCCTTCCTTAATGTTTTTATTTTTGACTTCGATGTTTGTAATTCCAAAATTATCAATATTCCTGCGGGCAACTTCAGCAAAGTCTTCACGGACTTCATATGTAAAAACTTTGCCTTCTAAACCAACGACATTTCCAAAATGAAGTGCAATAGCTCCAGCACCGGTTCCAGCATCGACCACGCGAGATCCTGCACCCAAACCTGTATGAGCCAACACTTGCCCAATATCCTTTTTAATAAGAATTGAACATCTTCTCTCCATCAAATCGATGAAATCATTGACATTAGGTTTTACGATTTTAAATGAGTGGTCAAGGTGACTTTTTACTTCATCCCCTATTTGTGCATTGTCCAATACATCCGCCTTTACAATGCCTAAATCGCTTTGAAATTCAGCCCCTGGCTTTAAAATATACTTTTTTCCACGTTCATCTAAAATCATTTTCATACATTACACCTAATTTTCAAGTTCTGCCAATCTTTTCACTCTTTTTAATGAATCAGGGTGGGTTGAGAACAGTTCCATGATTCCGCTTGTTTTTGAAATTTTAACTTCTGAGTTGGCGAGTTTTCTTAACTCTTCATCGGAAATTCTTCCGTCACCATCAAAGTCTATTTGCTGGAAGTCTGTAACATCGCGTTGTGCATTATTTACATCAGTTGCAAAAAATGCCCTGTTAACATTAACATCATCAATAGTTTCCTTACTGCATTTTGAAGCACCGTAAGACAATTTGTAAAGTGCTGATACCAATGCTGCCGGACGGTTACCGAATTCAACGCTTGCTGCATCAGCATAGTATTCACGGGTTCTTGAGATGAACAATACCAATAGCTGACCCAACAAGTAAAACAGATAACCTAATATTCCTATTATCAGTCCTGCACCATTATCATTATCCCCTGAAAACATGAAGGACAATGCAATATAATAGCAAATCATTGGAATTACACTAACTGCTGCTGTTACAGCCATGTCATTATGTTTAATATGGCCCATTTCATGACCGAGCACTGCTTTTAACTCATCACGGTCAAGCAAGCCTAAAATTGGACGAGTGATTGCAATATGTCCGCTTCTGCTTGTTCTTCCATAAGCAAATGCATTTGGAATGTTGATTTCAGAAAGACCAATTTCAGGTTTTGGAACACCCGCAGCATCCGCCAATTCCTGAACCATCTGATGAATATGTGGTGCTTCAGCTTCAGATAACGGCCTTACATTCATTGAACGTTTAACAATACTTGGTCCAAACCAATACTGTAAAAATACGATTACTAAGCTCACACCTGCGTATAATCTCCAACTGCTTATTCCCAAATAACGTCCGACAAGGAAAATAAGGAAATAAACAATTGTAAACATAATCACAGATGTTAAAAGCATTCTTAACTTAAGTTTCCATGTACCTTTCATTTTAACACCTTAAACTTTTCATGACATTACTTTTCATGTACTCTCTCAATTGAATTATATATAATATTTTCAAATATAAAAACATTAAGCAAACATTAATTATTGACAAAAAACATAAACATCTTACATAAAGAAATGGTGATTTAATGACTGGACCATGGGTAGAAAAATATAGACCACAAAATTTAGAAGACATCGTAGGACAAAAACAAATCATAACAAGACTTGAAAAATATGTTGGCGAAGGAAGCATGCCTAACTTAATGTTTACTGGACCTGCAGGGGTTGGAAAAACAACAACAGCAATTGCACTAGTAAAATCAATTCTTGGAGAATATTGGAAACAAAACTTCCTGGAATTGAATGCATCCGATGCAAGAGGAATTGAAACTGTAAGAAACGACATTAAAAATTTCTGTAGACTTAAACCTATAGGCACTCCATTCAGAATAATATTTTTAGATGAAGTAGACAACATGACCAAAGATGCTCAACACGCTTTAAGACGTGAAATGGAAATGTATACAAAAACAGCATCATTCATCCTTTCATGTAATTACTCTTCCAAAATTATTGATCCAATCCAGTCAAGATGTGCTATTTTTAGATTTGCTCCAATAAAAGGTGAAGAAATAGCTGAAAGATTAAAGTTCATTTGTGAAAGTGAAGGATTTGAAGCTGATGATAAAGGTATTGAAACCATAGTCTACTTTGCAGAAGGAGATATGCGTAAAGCTGTCAATGTCCTACAGGCAGCTACAAGCGAAGGAGAAGCCGTCACTGAAGATTCTGTCTATGAAGTCATTTCCAAAGCGAAACCTCAAGACATAGGAAATATGATTAATAAGGCATTAATGGGAGATTTCCTAGGAGCCAGAACCATTTTAAGAGAAACCATGGTTTTACAGGGAACCAGCGGTGAAGACATGGTTAGCCAAATTTATTCTGATGTTTCCAAAAGAGTTGTTGACGGAAAAATGGAACCTGATTTTTATATTGATTTGATTGAAGCAATAGCTGATTGTGACTTTAGAATAAGAGAAGGAGCAAATCCTAGAATTCAACTTGAAGCATTACTAACTAAATTTATCTAAGGTATGGAAATGTTATGGACTGATAAATACCGACCGCAAACCTTAGATGAAGTGGTTGGTAACAATAAAGAGAAGAAAATAATTATTGATTGGGTTAACAACTGGAAAAATGGTAATCCTCAAAATCCACTGCTTTTGGTTGGTCCCCCTGGAATTGGTAAAACAACACTCGCATTAGTGATTGCAAAAGATTTTTCAGAACATATTGAACTTAATGCAAGTGATAAACGTTCCCAAGACGTAATTAAACGTACAATAGGAGAATCATCCTCATCAAGATCCCTTTTTGGTGATGAATACAAGTTAATTATCATGGACGAAGTTGACGGTATTCATGGGACTAATGACCGTGGCGGAGTTAAGGCTATCGGAGACATCATCAAAAATTCCAAACATCCGATGATATTGATAGCTAATGATTTTTATTCAAAACGTTTGCAATCCATAAAACCTAAGTGTACAGTTATTAAAATGCCTAAGGTAAGAAGTCCAAGCATCAGAAAAGCACTTAAGGAAATTGCTCAAAAAGAAGAAATTAAAGCTAATCCTAAGGCATTGGATTTGATTGCTAAAAAGTCCAATGGAGATATGCGTTCCGCAATAAACACCTTACAGTCACTAGCAGATAAGGAAAATGTTTTAGAACCTGCAGATGTTGAAAACATTAGAACAAAAGACGACAGGTCAGACATATTCAATGCAATAACAGGTGTTTTGAAAAGTAAAAACCCCTTACATGTAAGGGAAGCCCTAAGGGTTGACGAAGACCCTACATTGGTTATGGAATACATTGCAGAAAATATTCCAAGGGAATACACTAACAAAAATGAAATCAAAAAAGCTTATGAAAACATAGCTAGAGCAGATTTATACTTTGGAAGAGCACAAAGCAGCAGAAATTATGGCTATTGGAAATATGCAAGTGATTTCATGGGAATTGGAGTAAGCTCATCAAAAAAAGAAACCTATAAAAAATTCTCAAAAATCCAAACACCAACCATATTTACATTAATGGGACGGAACAGAGGTAAAAGAAACTTAAGGGACGGAATTGCTCAAAAAATGTCAGAAAAAATGCATATTTCACATGCAATTGCCATTTCAATGTTCCCCTATTTGGAAATAATGTTTGCAAATGATGAACTTGCATGGGAAATCTCTGACTTTTTAGATTTGGACGAAAATGAAATAAAACGATTCAGAAAGAAAAAAATCCCTAAAAAGGTCATCAAAAAAATGGAAGAGAAAAAAGGTCAAATGAGGGCTGAAGAGCGTGACAGGAGATTTGAAGAACTTCAAAATCAGATGATGAATGAAGTTGAAAACAAACCCGAAGAAGAAATTCCATTTGAAGTTAATATTGAAGAGGAAACTGAAGAAATAGTTGAAGAACCTCCAGAAACTGAAATTAACGAACCTGAAGAGGAAATAGTTGAAGAACCTCCAGAAGCCGAAGTTAATGAAAGTGAAGAAGAAAAATCTAAAAAGAAAGGGGACAAACAAGTTTCACTTTTTAGCTTCTAATTTTTTTTCAATGTATTCAGAGGCCTTTAAAACATTTTCACGATATTGAGGAGCTACATCTTCTAAAAATTCCATGAAGGAAGTAGCTAACTCATCATTATTTTCATTTTCAATAATCTTTTTACCATCCATTTCTAAAAATGAGTTGATCCAATCCAAAGGAACATTAATCAAAGGATAGATTTCATCGGATTTTTTATTGAATTCCAATCCGTCGCCATGAAAAATTGCTGAAAAAATGCCGTTGACCTCATCATCAAGAATTGTAGGGTTTATAACATAGTCATAATCCCCTTCATAAACCAATTTCACACCATACTTTCGAGTGTATGGCTCCATCAACACTTCCACCATAAAATTGTTTTTAGGCATTAAAATAACTGAATTTGGATTGATTTCAAAAGACAGCACCTTTGATGATTTTGAACAAATTTTTTGAAAGAGGCTATTTCTCACAATTTCGATTTCGGGATAGTGTTTTTTAAAGGTGGCTTCCCGTTTTCTTGAAAACTTTGAAAATCTTAAATTGTTAATATAAATTTTTTGTGAAGTATATGAAATGAATCTGGTATCCACTCCAATAATCTTTAAAAATTTCAACACGTCTTTTTTGGATGTTGAAAATTCTTCCTTATCTTGTGCCAATCCTGAAATATCAAACATCAAATCCATATTATCATTCTAAATTAAGTGTATTTCTTAAAGCCTTTTCCATGACGTCAATAGGTGCGGTTTTGCCTGTCCATATTTTAAAGCTTTCTGCTCCCTGATACAGTAACATCTTGATTCCGTAAACAGGTTTGGCATTTGCTTTAATCACTTCCTTTATAAGCACGGTTTCGTTTGGATTGTAAACTGCATCAAATACAACCAAATCCTCATCCATCATATCTGCCTTAACGATTGGTTCATCGCTGATGTTAGGATGCATTCCCAAAGGAGTGGTATCGATTAAAACGTCAGCCCCCTCCATATAATTGCCAATTGCATTGATTGAATCATAAGCAACTTCCCCAATCAAACCTGAATCTGAAACATCACTAGCCAAACTTTCCGCTTTAGCTTCATTTCTGTTTAAAATTGTTAAAGATTCAGCACCGTATTTTGCAATATAAAATGAAATCGCCCTTGAAGCACCGCCCGCACCAGCAACGACAACATTCTTATTTTTAATTGATGTTACCTCTTCAATAGCTTTTACAGCACCAATTCCATCAGTATTATAACCCTTCAAATTCTTAAAATCAATTGTATTTACCGCACCGATTAACCTGGCCACTTCATCCAGCTCATCCAAGTATTGCATTACATCAACCTTATGAGGAATAGTGACATTGAACCCTTTAATGTTTAAAGATTCAGCCCCTTCAATCGCTGATTTTAAATCATTGGGATTTACATCAAATGCAACATATGCATAATCCATGTTCAACGCATCAAATGCGGCATTATGCATAGGCGGTGAAAAGCTATGCTCGACAGGATGGCCTATTAAACCGACAATATTTGTACTACCTTTAATTTTCATATATTAGTCTATTGATTAACAAAGATTATATAACTTTGTACATACATAGTTAAATTATAATATATTATTTACAAGGAGAGTAAAAATGGAATTTACAAGACCAAGAGGTACAAGAGATTTCTTATTTGAAGAAATGCGTAAGAGAAAACAAGCAGAAGGTACCTTAAGAAAAATATTTGAAAGTTACGGTTATCAAGAAATTAAAACACCCTTATTTGAAGAATTAAGCTTATTTACAACAAAATCCGGAGAAGAAATTGTAAACCAATTATACAATTTCAAAGACAAATCAGACCGGGAATTAACTTTAAGACCTGAAATTACCGCACCTGTTGCAAGATTATACTTAAATGAACTTGAAAAAACAGCTGTGAAACCAATCAAACTTTATTACTATGGAAGCTGTTTCAGATATGAAAGACCTCAAAAAGGAAGATTCAGACAATTCTGGCAATTTGGCTGCGAATTGATTGGTGCAAAAACTCCTCAGGGAGAAGCCGAAGTCATTGCACTTTGTTCAGATGCAATCAAATCATTGGGAATTACAAGCGCAGACGTTAATATCAACCACTTAGGAATTATAAGAGGACTGTTCAAACACTTTGAAATATCAACTGAAACCCAAAGGGAAATCATGGTCGTAATCGATAAAGGAGACAAAGACTTATTAATCGAATCTTTGAGTGGCGATGAACCGGTTATCGACAATGATGAATTAAATCAAATTTTATTAAAATTAATTGACCTTGTTGGAGACAAATCAATAATAAGTGAAGTTGAAGAATTGATTGCACCATATGATGAGCCAAAAGAAGCCCTTGAACAGCTAAAAGAATTAATATCACTTCTTGAAGCATTCCAGGTTCAAAATTATACTTTAAATTTAGGCGTTGCAAGAGGACTTGATTATTATACCGGAATTGTGTTCGAAATCTATGTTCCGGAACTCGGTGCTCAAAAGCAAATTTGCGGTGGAGGATCATACAGTCTTGTCAAGCTCTTTGGAGGTCAGGAAGTTGAATCAACTGGTTTTGCATTAGGTTTTGACAGATTAATGAATGCAATTGAAGAATTGACTGATGCAGAAGAATTGCCTTCACACTTGGATGTTTATGTAGCTCCAATTTCAGCAGACGTTAGAGTTAAAGCATATGAAATTACACAAACATTAAGACAAAACGGATTCAAAACAGATGTTGACTTAAACGGCAAAAAATTCAAGAAACTAATGAATTATGCCGATAAAATCAAGGTTGAAAAGATGATAATTATTGGTGCCAATGACCTTGCAGAAGGCAAAGTCACCGTTAAGGACATGGTCAGTGGAGATCAGGAATTAGTTGACATTGACAATATCGTAAATCATATCAAAGGTGAATAAAATGGAAATTAACTTTAGACATGAAATCAATGGCCAAAAGGTCATTACAGCTGTGGCCCAAGATGCAGACACAAACCAAATTTTAATGTTGGCAAACATGAATAAGGAAGCGCTCCAAAAAACAATTGAAACAGGCAAGGCTCATTACTGGAGCACTTCAAGAAACAAGATCTGGTTGAAAGGAGAAAGCTCAGGACATTTCCAAGAAGTTAAAGAGATTCTTGTTGACTGTGATATGGATGCAATTGTTTTAAAAATTAAACAAACAGGAGCAGCATGTCACGAAGGCTATCTTTCATGTTTCTTTAGAAAATTGAATACTGAAAACGTTGACATCGAAGATTTAAAAGATGATGATTTGGAAATTATCCTTGAAAGACTCGTAAACCCTGACGAAGTGTATTAAGATGAAACGCATAATCCCCGATACAAGTGCTGTCATTATAGGTGCAATAAGTGAAATTGTAGAAAAGGAAGACCTGGATTATCCTGAAATCATCGTGCCAGAAGCAGTTGTATGCGAACTTGAACATCAAGCCAATGCCAATAGAAGTGAAGGCCATAAAGGTTTAAAGGAACTTCAAAAATTGCAACACATGCAATATGAAGGTGAATTGGCCATTGATTTTAAAGGCAAGCGTCCAACCAACTATGATATAAAATATGCAAAAAGCGGTGAAATTGACAGCATCATAAGAGATTTGGCAAGGTCCGAAATGGGAACATTGCTTACAAATGACAAGGTGCAAGCCGAAACAGCGAAAGCTCAGGGAATACCAGTTTACTATTTTGAACAGAAATATATTGAAAAGGAATTGTCAATTGAAAGATTCTTTGATGAAAATACAATGTCAGTGCATTTAAAGGAAAATGTTTGTCCAATGGCCAAGAAAGGAACACCTGGCCATATTGACTTTGTAAAGCTTGATGACAAGCCATATACATACTCACAACTTCATGAAATTGTAGATGAAATTCTTGATAAGGCAAAAAGCGATTCAAAAACATATTTGGAATCATCAAAGGAAGGTTCATTTGTCGTTCAATCAAGAGAATACAGGATTTCAATAGCTTATCCGCCATTCTCTGAAGGTTTGGAAATTACTGTTGTAAGGCCTGTTGCCAATATAAGTTTGGATGAGTATCACCTATCCGACAAATTGCTTGAAAGAATCAGAACCAACGCCGAAGGAATCCTGATTTCAGGTTCTCCTGGTGCAGGTAAATCCACATTCGTACAAGCCATTGCAAAATATTATTCATCAAAATTAAATAAAATTGTAAAAACCATGGAATCTCCAAGAGATTTGCAATTGCCTGATGATATTACTCAATACAGTCCATTGGAAGGTAGCATGGAAAATACTGCTGATGTACTGCTGCTTGTAAGGCCCGATTATACCATCTATGATGAACTTAGAAAAAATACTGACTTCAGCATTTTTGCAGATATGAGACTGGCAGGGGTTGGAATGATTGGTGTTGTCCATGCGACAAGACCTATTGATGCAATCCAGAGAATTGCTTCAAGAGTGGAACTGGGAGTGATTCCATCGATTGTCGATACAAGCATTTACATTGAAAACGGGAAAGTTACTCATGTTTATGAAACAAAAATGACCGTCAAAGTTCCAACAGGCATGAAGGAAGCCGACCTTGCAAGACCTGTTATTGAAGTTCGTGACTTTGAGACTGGAGATTTGAAAAACGAAATTTATACCTACGGTGAACAGACCATCGTAATGGACATGGATTTGGTTAATGGAACTGGTCAGGATGAAACTCACAAATCAGCTGTCGACAAGATTGCCGAAAAGGAAATTTTAAGAAAAATTAAAAAGATTCTTCCAAAAAAGGCAAAAGTTGATGTTGAAGTAATATCACCGAACAGAGCCAATATTTACATTCCCGAAGAGTTTATTCCAAAAATCATCGGTAAAAACGGTAAAAGAATTGCTGAGATTGAAGAAAGTATTGGCATAAGTCTTGGAGTGGAAATAATTGAAGAAAAACCAGTGAATAAGTCTCCATTTGAAATCGATATTACCCATACAAGAAAGCAGTTGATTTTAGAATTGGGAAAGGACAATGGAAGAAAGAATTTTGACATTTATATAAATGGAGAATATCTGCTAACCGCAACTACCTCCAAAAAAGGTGAAATTAAAATTAAAAAAGGAATAGAACTTTCTGATTTCATCATTGAAGCTATTGAGATGGGATTGGAAATTACTGCAATAAGAAAATAGGAGATTAACATGAAAATTGGAGCATCAACACTTGCAGGCATAGAATTTGAACTAGAAAAAACCTTAGATTTCATTGAAAATTTAGGTATTGAATATGCAGAGCTTGTACATCAATACCCTGCAGAATTTATCGATTCTGAGATATTGGAAAGTTATAGCCTAAAGTATTCAATTCATGCCCCATTCATGGATGTTAATATTTCCAGCCCGCAAGATCAAAGCAGATTAAATTCAATAGCCCAGATTAAATCTTCAATTGATTTGGCAAATGAAATAAATGCTGAAGCCGTAGTGGTTCATCCTGGATTAATATCATTTTTAGCAAACAAGTATTTTAAAAAAGAAGTTTATGAATTTGCAAATCAGTCAATTAAAGAAATTGGAGATTATGCTAAAGATTTAGGAGTTATGGCAACCATTGAAAATATGCCTAACTTTGAATCAATGATTTATCAGAATATTGTTGATTTGAATCAATTGCTTGTAGAAAATGAGATGCATATGACTTTGGACATCGGCCATGCAAACCATGTAGGATATGCTCCAGAGGATATGATTTTTGATTCCATAAAACACGTACATGTGCATGATAATTTAGGTGATGATGACTCACACCTACCATTAGGTGAAGGCTCCATTGATTTAAAATACATCATCAACACTCTTGAGTCAAAAAATTATGATGGCATCTACATACTCGAAGTAAATGATTACGATTCCATTAAAAAAAGTTATGAGTATATGAAGAAAAACTTCTAGAGAAGTTTTCTTTCCTTAATCTCTTTTTTAAAATACAGATATTTTGAATCAATAACACTTCTGATATTTTCCGCTGTTTTTTTACCGATTCCTTCAACTTCCTGGAGATCTTTTTCAGAAGCATTGATGACATTTCCTACAGAACCGAAATGCTCCAATAAAGCCTTAGCATTTACAGGCCCAATATTAGGTAATGATTCTATAATAAACAATTGCTGTTCAAGCAAACTAACAGGCTTTTTATCAGTTCTGATTTGAACAGGAGTATGTTCTCCATTTTGTTCACGTATTGCAATTCTCTTAATCATTGCTGCAGTATCCTGAGCATTCCGAGTAGGAATAATACTTATTCCAAAATCCAATGCGATAGATGCAATAGATCCCCTAATTGCATTAGCATTAACCATACCCGCATATAAATCATCACCTTCAAGAATCAATAAAGGTTTTTTAAATTCTTCAGACAATTCACGAGCCTGCTTAAATAATCTCTTGTCTATAAGTGAATCGACAAAATCTTTAGCTGTTTTTCTTTCGATAGCTACCTCATCACTAACCTGATAATCCCCAACAGCCATTGATCGAATTTTAACATCCATCTCCATTTCAGTCAAATGCCTGATTACCTTTGAATTTCCTTCACGTGAATCTGCATAAACAATCGGGAAATCATTTTCTTTTTTGGGCTTGTCAATAACTTTAACTTTCTTTTCGTTTTCCATTCTTTGAACTGCAGATTGATTTAATTCCTTTAAAACATCATCATCAATCAATTGGTTTTTCATATGATGTTCTTTATTAATGGAAGACCAGAAATAAGCCTCATCTCGGGTTCCATTTGTTACTAATACCTTCACACGACCGGTTCTTTTACGGCCAGTCCTCCCTCTTCTTTGAATCATCCTAACTTCAGAAGGAACCGGTTCATATAATATTACCAAATCAACAGCAGGAATATCAATACCTTCCTCTGCAACACTGGTTGATAAAAGAACGTCATATTCTCCCATTCTAAATGATTTAATAATGGCTTTCTGTTGCTTTTGGGTTAAACCCTTTTTGCCATCCTTTGCTGCCTGACCAAAAAATTTAGCGGATTTAATTCCATCTTTTTCAAGCTTTTGATGAATCATTTCAAGTGTATCCCTATATTGGGTAAAAACAATGATTTTAGAAGAACTGTCATCTTCATTTTCTGTGAATCTTGTTGACTGAAGTTTAGTTTGACCATCCCCCAATCCAAGCTCCTTTTTAAGAATTTTAGATAGTTCCCTTAATTTTGGATGTTCCCAACCATTTTTTTCAGCATCTCTTGCAAGTTTAACAGCACGTGAAAAATTATCATCCCAGAGTAATGACTTTGCAGCTTTAGTTTTCTTTTTACGTAGCCTTGCAACATATTTATTGAAGGTGGATACACCCTGAGTTTCAATCAACTCTTCGGCATGCTGCAGGTTGATAACAGCACTCAATATTGAAATGGCCTGAAACAAATCCTTGTCCGGATTTGTGGTTCTGGCAATTTCACCTTGAATCCTACCTCTAGCTTTTAGAACATCAGTTTTTCCAACAGAAACTGTTTTAATAATACCCATATTTTTTAAGGCTTTAAGTCTAATCTTCAATGCCTTATTAACATGGACTTTAATTTTTTCCAACTCTTCACTCATTTTAATTCTAACCCAATCAATTTCAACCGGATTAAAATATGGTTTAACATCAGTGTCATCTTCTGTTTTAACAACAATGTTTTGAATATAGAGATTTTTGCAAACTTCATTAATTTTTGATTTGTCTGAACCCGGAGATGCTGTCAAACCCAATATTAAATTAAATTTGGATTCACGAACATATCTTGATGCCAAATAAACATAAGAATAAGATCCAACACCATGATGGCATTCATCAAAAACAATCAGAGAAACACTACTTAAATCATAACGCCCATTCAATAAGTCAGATTCGACTGTTTGAGGTGTGGCACAAATAATTCTGGATTCTTCCCACCTTTTAACACGCTCATCAGTTTTAATAGCTCCTGTTATAGAAGTGCACGGAAGAGTTAAAAATTCCTTAAAGCTGTCTTCATGCTGAATCGCTAAAGGTTTGGAAGGTGCCAAAACAAGGACTTTGGAATTTTTGACTTTATTCAATCTGTCGGCTGCAACCAATATTGCCACAATTGTTTTACCTAATGCAGTAGGTGCTACAACCATAGTATTTCCTTTTTTCAGCACATCCCCCGCTAGAATCTGCTGATACAGTCTTGATTCGATTGCATCTTTTTTAAGTAAAGGATGATTAATATAACTAGTCATAACAAAGCCCTCTAAACTAAACAAATTTTTAAATCTACAATACCTTACTACTATTATTCTTTTAAATATTTATAAACATTGAGAGAGAGCATCTGAAAAGTAATAGCAGTTACTAAAAGGTTACTGCGTTACCCCCAAGTTACAAAAACGTTTTATATTCTTTAAAATAAACTACAAACAACAAAATATTAGGAGAACTAAAATGAACGATGTAATAAACTTTTTAAAAGAAAATAATTTAATATACCTAGCAACCAGCGGACTTGACGGAAATGCAAAAGTAAGACCAATACTATTCTACTTTGAAGAGGATGAAAAACCATACTTCTGCACTGCAAACACAAAACCAATGTTCAAAGAATTAGATGCAAATCCAAACTGTGAAATTGTAGTTGCAACACCCGAATTTGCATGGTTAAGAATTGCTGGTGAAGCCGAATTCACTGACAATCTTGAGTTAAAACAAA
>Ga0256405_10004531_pt1 | contig 25839 bp, 21 predicted proteins | sample RumenRJG_02DNA_FD_189096 | JGI IMG/M metagenome (GOLD analysis project Ga0256405, IMG submission 189096) | Bovine rumen microbial communities from Lethbridge, Alberta, Canada - RJG_02 | ecosystem: Host-associated > Mammals > Digestive system > Stomach > Rumen | place: Canada: Alberta... | reverse complement strand
TTAATGCGGCAGTTAACATCCTGCACAAAGGGTTAAAAGCCATTGGCCAGGGACTGGCCCTGGTAAAATAACGGAGTTCTGTAAGTCAGGTAGCTGGAATACCAGCGCAACATCCTGAATACTACTTCGTGTTCCCAGAAGCTCGGTCATTTATGGCCGAGTAGTTCACAAACAGTGCGATAAACTGGAAGTTGTCAATTACTCTTTGCCTCAGCGTAACGTTCCTTTCCCCACCAATTCGGCATAAGTTCTTTTAATGTTACGGTTTCTCTTTTTTCATAATCGACCATGATTTCCATATCTTCGTTCGCTTCATTTAATTGATAAAATAATTCCTGACAAGCACCACAAGGCATACCGCTCCCACCTCCGTTTGGCGCACTGTCACGGAACGCTATAAATCTTTTCATTCTTGTCTGACCACTGTTAGCATACATATTCAGTGCGGCAAGTCTATCGGCACAAATATTCATCACTCCGCAGCAGCTTTCAATGCAAAATCCCGTATAGATATCTCCGTTTTCAGCTTCTATTGCACAAACTACATTGTGCGCATATATAAAGGGAGATACTTCCTCTGGATGATATTGCTCTTTCGCCTTTTCATACATTCTTTCCCAAATATCCATTTGATTTTCCTTCATAAATTCCGATTTGTTAAATTCATATCCGCATTGTAGCATAAAAATAACGACACTGTATATCACTTTCGTAACATACAATGTCGTTACTTTTATTTTCTTCGATACACCAAACAAAACATATTCCTGTATACGATAATATAATATACATAGTTCGACTTGTTCAGCTTTAGTGGGCGTGCCCGTAATCGATGACCGGCTTTTACGGTCAGATCTCAGAAATCAACGTATTGCTCATAAGACAGTCTTGATGCATCGATTGAGCAGGGGATGCGCAGCACTGCATTTGACAAAAAGTCAGCCAGACTAAAAAATGCCGGACAAAGACATCCTTTGTTCGGCATTTTATTCAAGCCAAGGAGAAACCGTAACCCGCTCTCTTTTATTTGACGATTCTATGCGCGTTCTTTAATGACCAGCTCGCCGTCGTTCATCTCAGCTTCGAGATGCTTGACGTCGAGATTGTCGAGGTAAAAATCCGTAACCTTGTCTCTGATCTGCTGTTCGATGACGCGACGGAGCGGGCGAGCGCCCATTGCTTCATCGTAGCCTTCTTCAATCAGGTAGTCCTTTGCTTCATCGGATACGGTCAGATCAATGCCTTTCTTGGCAAGGGTCTTGTTGACGTCATCCAGCATCAGCTCAACGATGTCTTTGAGATTGTCCTTCGTGAGGTGAGAGAATTCAATGACGGCGTTGAAACGATTGAGAAATTCAGGGCGGAAGTACGGGGCGAGACGTTTCATGATATCTTCGTCCTGCTTGTCGTTTCCTGTCAGGCTTTCGTTGCCGAACCCTGCATTTGACGTGGCGATGATGACCGTGTTCTTGAAGTTGATGGTGTTTCCCTGACCGTCAGTCAGACGACCGTCGTCAAGAACCTGCAACAGCAAAGTGATTACCTGCGGATCGGCTTTTTCGATTTCATCAAGCAAGACAATCGAATATGGGTTGCGACGGACTCGTTCGGTCAGCGTGTTGTTGTTGTCGTCATATCCGACATAGCCAGCGGTCGTTCCGATCAGCTTTGAAACTGCGGTTCGATCGGAGTATTCGGACATGTCGAGTCTGATGATCGCATCCTTTTTGCCAAACATGTCAAGCGCAAGCTGTTTTGCAAGTTCGGTCTTGCCGACACCCGTTGGTCCGACGAACAGGAAACTGCCAATCGGTCTGTTTCCTTCATCAAAGCCGGCACGATTGCGGCGAATGGCTCTGGCAACGGCTTTGACGGCTTCATCTTGTCCGATGACTTTGCCTCTTAAGCGATCGCCGATGCCTTTCAGACGCTCGATGTCGCTTGCTCCCATCTTGGAAACGGGGATGCCCGTCAAGCGCTCAACGGACTTGGCCACGTCGTTGATCGTTGCTTCGACCTTTTGAGATTCTGATTGATTGTCGATTTTTGCCTGAAGTTCTTTGATTTTGTCTTTGGCTTCCTGCGCTGTTTTGAAATCTTCTTTGGCTGCGGCCTCATCTTGTTTTTGACGTTCTTTTTCGATTTCTTCTTCCAACGCCTTGACGTCAGTCACGGGATGCTTGGCTGCAAGGTGAGCCGCGGTCATGTCGATCAAATCGATGGCTTTGTCAGGCAAGGAGCGTTGGGGAATATATTGAATCGAGTAGTCGACGGCAGCTTTGAGGACGCTGTCCGGCAAAACGACGTTATGGTGCTTTTCATACAGAGTTCTGATTCCCTGGAGGATCTTGAACGTATCTTCTGCGCTTGGAGCCTTGACCTGAACTTCATTGAAACGCCGTGCCAATGCTGCATTTTTCATGATTGTATTGCGATACTCGTCTTGCGTCGTTGCACCGATGACGCTGATTTCGCCGCGTGAAAGGGCCGGTTTCAAAATATCGGCCAGTCCCTTCGAACCGTTGCCGTCACCGGAAGATCCGGCACCTAGAATCTGGTGAATCTCATCGAAGAACAAGATGACATTGCCGGCATCTTTGACCTCTTTGACGAGTTTTTGAATGTTTTCTTCGAAGCTTCCGCGATACTGAGTACCGGCTTCAAGAGATGAAATATCGATGCTGATGATTTCCTTGTTCTTGATCGCATTCGGCACGTCGCCGTGGACGATGGCTTGTGCCAGGCCTTCAACGACGGCTGTCTTGCCGACGCCGGCGTCTCCGACAAGGACGGGGTTGTTCTTTGTTCTGCGTGAGAGAATTTCAGCGGTTTCTTGAATCTCCTTGTTGCGTCCGATAACCGGATCAAGCCGATTATCGCGCGCTTCTTGCGTCAAGTTTCGACCAAGTTTTGCCAAAATTCCGTTTTCGGGTTGTTTTACCGTATTTTTTGTTTTCATGTTATTTTGTGGCAGCTTTCCTGTCTGACGATACTGTTGAAATTCTTCAGGCGTTACTTCGCGTCCGTTGATCAGATAGCGACTGCTCTCTGAGTTAAATCCGTTCATTTCGCCCATTAATTGATTGAAAATGTCATCCATGCTGCTTGAAAATGGATCTGATGAAAATCTAGCCATAATACATACCTCATTTCTTTTGTGACTCTTTCGCACAAAAAAGCTCAAATCAGAAAACCGGCGGCGACTGACAAGAGCTTAGTGCGGGCTATAAAATTAGTCATCATCCGACAAGTAGCTTTCTTCCAATTCGCGAAGAACTTCCCACATCGATTGCTGCGATGCTTGTGCCAACGCATCCAGGTCCCGAAGGTTCAGCGAGGTTGCGCTGGTCTGCCGCTTGTTGAATGACTTATGCAGGGTGGTGTACCCGTAGCCCGACTTCTTTGCCACTTTGTAGATCGTCAATTTCTTGGCGGACAAGTAGGCTTTGATGTCGATTCTCATCGGACCTCACCTCTACGTTTCTTATTATATCACATTTGTGATATAGCACAAGTGTGAAATGCTTTTTTTTGAAAAAATTTTTTCACTTGGATGACGGGTGAATTATTGCAGTCGGCATTTTTGTCAAATGCAGTGCTCCGCAGCGCCTGTTCGATCAGTGCGCCAAGCCGGGCTTACGGGCAAAAAGCCGATTTTTGAAATCTGCCCGTAAAAAGCAGCCCTCGGTTACGGTCAAAATGGTGATTTTTGAGATTTGCCCGTAAAAGTCAGCCCCCGGTTACGGTCAAAATGGTGATTTTTGAGATTTGCCCGTAAAATGCAGATCTCGGTTACGGTCAAAACGTCGATTTCTGTGATTTGCCCGTAAAAGGAAGACCTCGGTTACGGTCAAAACATCGATTTCTGTGATTTGCCCGTAAAAGGAAGACCCCGGTTACGGTCAAAACATCGATTTCTGTGATTTGCCCGTAAATAAAGCAACACTATAATATGAGTACGGAATGCCGATTTATCAACATTTTCAGTCATTAGAATTTGGCAAAAAAAGCTTTTTGAGAGTTAAAAGTCTGCCAAAGTCTGCCAAAACACCTTATCACGCTCCCTTGAATTGGGAGTGTTTTTTTATTCAAAAATTGTCTTAAGAAAAATTTAAAATCTTTGATTTTATGTATATTATTACATGACAAACAAAAGAATCTATCTTTGAAACAAAAACATCTTCACATTTTTATTTTTGGAGGGGTGTTTGCAAAGCTATGTACTAATTGACTTTCAGAAAATGCCCATATATATAAAAGATATATGAGCTTAAAAAATGTGAATAAAAAAAGATTAAAATGCGACTTTTGATCCCGAAAAGAATTCAAACATTCCGATAAGACTTTATGTTATTATTCAGATGTCGGAAAAAGGTCAAAGAAAGTCAAAGCAAAGTCAAAGCAACTTTAGAAACTTTTTTCGTTTTCAAAATTTCAAAAATCGTTTCGAAAACAAAAATATAAATGGAGGAATTTTCTCATGAAAATTAATGTTAAAAAAGGTGGTTACTCTGAAAAAACGTTTAAGGAACAGTTTGAGGGCATGATTTGTGCTCGAATTATTCTCGCAAAAGGACTACGGGAAAAACATGGGTATGACAAAGAAACCCGAAAAGCGACTGACGAAATCGTTGCCCAAGAGCTAGATTTTTACTTTGTCCCGCTTGGAATTCAGACGGTCAAGTTCCCCGCCAACTTCAAGCTGCCGTCAAAAGTAGAAGATATGTCGGAGGTAACTCTGACAAATCCGACCGCTTGCGTGGTGAACGGTTTTATCTACGTGAAAGCTGACGGTTTCACGCTGAAATAATGGGGTGATTTGGTGATTAATTTTAATCGAGAACAATCATTCAACATATGCGATTACATCTTGTCACTGGTGCGATATACTCTGTTCTCCGATGAGAAACAATCGAACGAGTGCGAGATACTCCAGACCGAGGGCGGTTTCCTCTTCGTTCCAATATATCCTGTGTCATACGTAATAGATGAGACTTTCTATAATAGGTTGTTTGACATCTTAAACTTAGGGTTGACGCCTATGTATACGTGCGTGCGACCGCTCACTATGCAGGTTGTCACGTTAGCAGACCGTCCTCCCAATGCCAGCAGAGCCCTTTTCATACCTGCTCACAAGGGCAAGCCAAAACGTCTAAAAGGAACGGTTCGCCAACTGGGGCAATCAGCGGTTCAGACGGGGAAAGTACCAATCATGGATATTATAGCGTGGAATTATGTGAAGTCGCCCCATGCTATCATTACGGGTGTTAGCGGTAGCGGTAAAAGTTACTTCCTTAAATATCTCTACGGGGTCTGCTCAATGGTCGGTGACGTTATCGCTATTGACCCTAAATGTTCAGACCTCGCCCGTCTAGCGAAAAAATCGGGAAATTCCAACGTCAAAATTCCTAAATTTGACGCTAAAGGCGGTATTGGTGGGGAGTATCTAGAGTCGGTGCTGAACGTGTTACGGGAAGTAGAGAATGAAATGTATCAACGTCAAAACGCATTATTTGCGAAAACGCAACGTGTATCAACGGACTACAGGGAAATTTCCGCACGTCCTATCTTCCTTTTCATCGATGAGCTAGCTGCTCTGATGACGTCAGCAGACAAAACGAAAAAAACATCTTTTCAAGATTTGTTGACTAGATTAGTAGTTCTCGGACGTGAAGCGGGTATCTATCTTGTGCTTTCTATGCAATCAGCAAGAGCGGAATACGTGCCTACAATAGTTAGAGATAGTATCTCATTACGTGTACAACTGGGGCGGATAAATAGCGAAAATTCAAGGTTTCTTTTTCCAGAGTTGAGCGAAATGCCGTTCGTTCCAATTGGCGGGAACGGTAGCGGAATACTCTCCATAGCGGGCGACCCCGACTATGCGGGCATTGAACCCGTTTTGACTCCGACAATCCTTGATTGATGACGAAAAAAAGAAACGGAGTGATTAAATTGAAACGAGAACTCGGGTTTCTCTACCGAAAAATCGTGTTTTTCTTTGAGTCGTATTTTGAATTTGTCGCCTTTGTGGTGGCTGTAGGACTGGGATTGTGTTGGGCGAACACGAACTACGTTCAGCCATTTATTGCTAATCACGGGTTGCAATCAGCACATGATTTTCTGTTTTCGTATTTGGCAGTTTTCCAAAATTTGCCCGTTGTCGGTGCTGTTTTCCGCATTTCGTGGGTTAATCCCCACACGTATTACTTTATCGGCGGTGTGTACGGGGCTATCGTTGGCGGTTATTATTTGCTTATGTTTATATTTAATAAAAGGGAACTTTGGCTTAACCTCCAATTATGGGGAGTTCGACATCAATTTATCGTTGGGAATTTAAACGATGACAAAGCCAAAAAAACGGAAGAAAACGGAAAGCAAAGTATTTCAACGATGAATATCGGTGCGGAACGTACCGCTAACCGCATGGTTAAACGAACATATGGCATGGTTGACTCTGACGGCAGACGTGTTGTTGTCGTTCCAGCTGGTCGGTCGGTCGATGTTGTGCGAGCTACAAAAGAACATTGCGAAAATGTTCCGTTATGGGTTGCCGGAAAACTAAAAGGCGATTGGCCAACGGAATTTACTGTAGAATATGGTTGGTTCGGGCAGTTTTTGACCATGACAGAAAAAACAGCTTTTAGCTATAAAAAATCTAATAATACAGTTAAGATTTCTGAATAAAGGAGGAATGACAATGTTTCACGTGAAACTTTTGCATTATGAACCACCGTAGGTAGCCTTGCGGGGGCGTATGCCCCCCATGGCGGGAATGCCCCCTCATGCGAACTATAATTTTTAACCTTGCCTGTTTGGCGTGCGAGCTGACGCCCTAAGCGGAAAGCGAAAGCTAAGCCAAACAGGCAAGGTTAAAAAACGCAATTTTAAAAGATTTACATAAATTTTCCATACATTTCTATAAATTTAACATAAATTTCTATAACTTTATCATACCTTTTCATAAATTTCGAAAAATTAAAATTGCACTAGAAGTTAACATAATCACCTGTTAACTTTTTATTTTTACAAAACTTTGAACATTTTTACCAAAAAAATACCCACAAACCCTATTATGTCGCGGTGGAATGGGCTTGTTTTCCAACCGCGACACTTTAAACAAAAAAAAATACGATGCCGTAACCATGCGGGTTTCAGCAATCAAAAATGTTCAAAGTTAAAATTCCAACTTTGAACACTTTGAACATTTTTAGCCATTTTCGGTTAAAAAACAATTAGAATGAACAGGATGATAAAATTGAAAGTAATCAATTCTGACAAAAAAACCAAAGAAGAAAAGCAGGAAGAAAAAACAAAAACAGTACAACGTTCATCGGTTTTCATGTTTGAACAGCAGGTAGGCTATATGCCGATGCCGATTGAAAAACTTTACGAAAAAGCAAAGCACGCCAAAGGATTGGTCGAATTATGCTACATCTTGCACGATAAAGACCGAAAAGAAGACGGAAGTTTAAAAACACCTCACTATCATATGTCGATGTACTTTGACCACAGGAAAACCGTTAACAGTGTAGCTAAAATGCTTGACTCAAAACCTCAACAGATTGAAATAATGACGCAACAGGGTCAGTCAACTATCGATGCTAAGAATAATGCTTTTGCATACCTTTGCCATAGGACAAAAAACGCACAGGAACAAGGTAAATATCAGTATTCACCCGATGAAGTTGTTGCTAATTTCGATTACCCAAAATGGTTAGCAGAGCAAGAAAGTAAAGTCAACAACGCCAATGATATTTTGGAGTTGCTGAATGATCGCCATATTACAAAAGACCAAGCCATTGAACGAATTAAAAATGAATTTGGCGGTGTAGCATATTCCCGAAACGCCAAAAAAATTGAAACCATTGCGTATGCAAATTTACGGGAAGATTATCAAGATTGGCTGAAGAGAATGAAAGAAAAAAAGCGTGACGTAAAAGTTCTTTGGTTTTACGGTTATGCAGGAACAGGGAAAAGTCACTTTGCGACATGGTGGGCTGATGACAAAGGTTTTACGTGCCAAAAATTAACGAGTAAGCACCTTTTCGATGATTTAACAGATTTATCAATCAGAGAACAAGATGTGTTAATTATTGATGATTTCCGACCCGATACGTTGCCGTATTCAAGTATTTTGCAAATTTTCGACCCTCTTAATTTGGGGGTATCGTTAGACGCTCGCTACCATAATGCCTATTTGATGAGCGAATATATCATTGTTACAACGCCATTTTCTCCATATGATTTTTATTGTTCAATGTACATTCGCAACCGCAAGATTGATACTTTTGAGCAACTAAGCAGGCGTATTGCAATCACAATGCATTTTACGAATGAAGATATTTATACGGTAATACCTAAAATCGAAAGACATAATGATGATTTCCCAATTTATAAATATGTTGAAACGGGCGAAAGCATGTTTAACATATGGTCACAGTTCATGATTGACAACGGAACTAAAAAATTTTATTCATTTGCTGAAATCGATGCCAATACTGAAAATGCGGTTTGCATGGACTTAAAAAAAGGACAAAAAAAATCACCTGTCAAAAAAACAGATGAAAATGCTGATACGGAAAGTGACAATCTTCCCTTTTGATTATTTTCATAGTACGGCAAAAACATTGAATTGTCAATGTTTGTCAACGATAGAAAGGATTTTTTAACATGACTGAAAAAAAATATCAATCTGAAACAATGACCGCAAAAGATTTAGTAGAACGCTTGAACTTCAAGCCAGCTCAGGCAAAGGCTATTATCCATTTAGCCAAAGAAACCATGGTCAAGCGTGGTTTTACGATATATAATAATAGGCGTATGGGTGTTGTCCCGACTGAAGTTGTTGCTGAAATTGTTGGCATTCCGCTACTCCAAACAAAGGAGAAAAAGGAATAATGAAAACAAAGTATAGCAACGTTTATTATGATGAGAAGAACAAAAGTTACTTTTTTCAATTTGCAACAAAAAATGCCTACGGACAGAAGAAAACGGTGAAACGTCGCTGCGCTAAGAATGGCGATAGTTTCAAGTCTGCCAAGCAAGCATTTAATGCAATGATAGAATTTAGAGCGGAATATGATTTATTGTTGCCAAAGAACGCTAAAGGCTTAACGTTAAAGTGTTTTATCCGCAATGTTTTCTTGCCCGCAATAAAAGCGATTGTCAAAGACAAGACTTTTAGGACAAAGAAAAACGCTCTTGAACATATTATTAACTTTTTCGGTGGAGATGTCAAGCTCGTTGATGTGACTGTAGTTGATTGCGAACGTTATCGAACATATCTGATGAACAATTTTGCAAGAACAACCGCTCGCAACTGGTACACCATTTTCAGAGAAGTTTTTAGGTATGCTGAACGTTTGGAATATCTGTCAACCAACGTTGCAAGCAGAACGCAAACTATTCCCAAGAAAAGCGACCATACGCAACCGTATTGGGAATTTGCAGATTTTCAGAAAACAATGAAATTCCTGGAAAGTAAAACTGATTACAAAAGTCGCATGATGTACATGATGATACGTTTGTATTTCATGACTGGTATTCGTGCTAACGAGGGGTTAGCCTTAAGGTGGTCTGATGTCGATTTCGACCAGAAACAAATTAAGGTGTACCATAACTTAAAGCTAAAATCATCAATTCATAATGATTATGAGCTTTCAGAAACGCTGAAAACGCCAAAAAGCAAGCGTACCATTGACATTGACGATACAACGATCTGTGCGTTAAAAAAGTGGAAAGCAATCCAACAGAATGCATTTCATGATAATTTTATCGTATCTCTTGACGGTCGCCCGATGTTTGCTGATTACGTTAACCGTTTTTTGGAAAAAATCTGCGACCAAGCAGGCGTAACGAAAATAACGATGAAAGGACTGCGACACAGTCATACAACGTATTTGGTGGTTGACCTGCATTGTGGTTTTGAAGAAGTAGCAAGGCGATTAGGTCACTCGTCAATAGAAACCACCTATCAATATTATACGCACTTGCGAAACGAGCGTAACGAAACGCTGATGAAAAAATTAGCCTTGTCGTAAATGCCAAAAATGAAAAGTCTGCCAAAAGTCTGCCAACCGATTTAAAAACCCTTATGTATCAAGGGGTTTAACCTATTTACGTTAATTGCCCGTAAAAGGAAGACCCCGGTTACGGTCAAGACGTCGATTTCTGAGCTTTGCCCGTAAAAGGAAGACCCCGGTTACGGTCAAAACGTCGATTTCTGAGCTTTGCCCGTAAAAGGAAGACCTCGGTTACGGGCAAAGCTGGCATTTTCGCAAATCATCCAGCGCTGCATAAAAAAGCCCGGATAATCTGCAGTTAATTGCAAATCATCCGGGATTTTAGTTTTCCCAGTCTTTTTGGCTAAAATTTAAATTACGGGTCTTCTCGTGAATTTTGGAATCATTTTGTCGAAATCATATGTTGCCAATTGTTCAAGCCCGTCTTTTGAAACGTCGAAGTATGCGGTCAAAGCCTGGGCGATCATCAGATTGACTTCTTTTTCCGGATCGAACTGAACGACGGCAACCGGAGTGCGAGTGCCGTATGCGAAGCCGATTTCGAAGGCGGTGCCTGAGTCCGGTTCGTTTTCCTTAGTTTCTTCCATTTTGTAGTCGACGATTGCAACAACGAGGTCGGCCGCATAAATTTGTGAAACATCGAGCTGGAAGGTTGCTTTTTGCCATTCGAAACTGCCGAATTCTGCTTCCTGATATTCATGTTCGTGCGGGATGAAAATTTTTTCCGAATCGATCGTCTTATTTTTGACAAGTGCTTCTTTGACTTGATAGATGCGTTCTTTTTGCTTATCGCTGAAAAATGGCGATGCCAAGTATACGGATTTCATTTAAATTCTCCTTACATTGCAATTTAATGTTAGTTTATCATTGCGCAAAAATATTTTGCAACCCTTTTTATGGTTGATAGAATGCGTTCTCTATATCTTGTGCCATGCTGTGAAACAAAACACTAGATGTGCTTTATTTTTAAACGAAATGAGTGTATGATTGAAAGAGCGCAATGTGCGATTGCTTATGAAATCTAGAGCACTGCATTTAAGCTACAGAAAGGATGCATCTACTATTTTGATTACATTATCAGGAATTATCGGTTCCGGAAAATCCAGTTTGACGGAAATCTTGTCAAAGGAACTTGGAACAAAGGCATATTATGAACCCGTTGAAGACAATCCGGTGCTGCCGATTTTTTACAAGGGCAACGAAATTGCGGCCAAAAAACGCGCAGCCGGTGAGAAAGATGCGACGAATCCGTATGCCTACCTTTTACAAACATACTTTTTGAATCGTCGCTTTGCGATGATCAAAGAAGCCATGCAAAACGACAACAATATTTTGGATCGGTCGATTTATGAAGACGAAATCTTCATGAAGATGAATACCGAGATGGGAAATGCGACCAAGGTCGAGTATGACATCTATAAGAGTCTTTTGAACAACATGATGGAAGAACTGCCGTATGCTGCGCATAAGAAGTCGCCGGATCTCATGATTACGATCAAAGTTTCATACGAAACGATGATCAAGCGAATCATCAAGCGCGGTCGAGATTACGAACAGATTGAAAAAGATCCTTCGCTTGTTGATTATTACCATCGTCTGCTCAGCCATTATGACGATTGGATGGACGAATATGACGAATCTCCGCTGTTGATCATCGATGGCGATAAGTATGATTTTGTTGCCGACGTCAAAGATCGCGTGAAGATTCTGGAAAAGATCGAAGACAAGCTTTATGATCTTGGCAATTTGGAGCAGACAAAAGTAGATGAATTGCGCAAAGCTCATCTCGAAATATTGAAGCAGCAATAAAATTCTGCATTTGACGAAAAAGTGAAAAGGCTTGCAAATTCTTATGTTTAGGGCTATTATAAATATAAAGTGATATATAGGAAGAAAGGCAGGGTGATTCATATGTCATGCGAATATGAAAATATTTTGGTTGCGCTTGACGGATCAAAAGGCGGAGAAGTTGCTTTAAAAGAAGCCATCGAAGTTGCCAAGCGTAACGATGCACATTTGGACGTGTTGAGGGTCATGGATCTCAACTCGCTTGAATACGGCGGAGCAGGAATTGCGCTTGACGGCGAGCAGATTTACGAGATCGAACACGATAGCGAAGAATATTTGCTTGAACTGCGCAGAAAAGCAATTCAGGAAGCAGGGCTCAAGCCGGAACAAATCAGGGTTCACCTGCGTTTCGGCAATCCTAAGCTGGTTATCGTTGAAGATTTCCAACCCGAATATGAAAATGATCTGATTATTGTCGGTTCAACCGGTAAGAACTTTTTGCAAAGACTGGTCGTCGGATCTGTTGCGGCATACGTAATTCGTTCGGCCAGATGCGACGTGTTGGTTGCGCGTACCAAAGAAGAAGACGTCAAAGAATAAGAATATTGATTTTAGTTTAAAAAAGGCAATCGGACCCTTGATTTGGTTCCGATTGCCTTTTTGTCATTCGTTTTTAAGTCGATGCCTTTAAACAAAGGGCGCCATGGATTGCGGGCAAAATGTGATTCCGTGATATTTGCCCTCAAGCATTCATCTTTTGAACGGCTCATTTGCAAAAATGGCCCTATTTTTGCGAGTTGATGGTAGCTGATTACTTCAATTCAGATGTTATTGCGGCGTTTGCAAAAAAGAGGCCGGAACCATTTTCCGGCCTCTTAGAGATTGAGGATTATGCTTTGCTGAATCAGATAACTGCTTTTGGCAGGCCCGCTGACTCAGCAAGCGAAGAGTATGTCGTAAATCAGATAACCTGAAGCTTAAGCTGATTTTCTCCGATCAGGTTGGCCCGTTTCATGAACAGGTAAACGAAAACGGAAATTGCCGCTGGCAAGACCACGCCCGTAAACATGTAGACCGCAAATGGTCCGACGCCTTGGGCGGCATATGCCAAAGGTGCAATCAGCGAGTTGAGTCCAAGTCCGCCAAGCGTATAGTTTGAACGGAAATGGAAAAGGACGGTTGCGACCGGTGCTGAGACCACGGCCGAAACAAGCGACGGAATCAGCAGGTAAGGATTAAGCACGATATTTGGAAATTGGATCTTAGGAGTTACCAGACTTTGAGCGATGTTTGCGCCAAGGTTGTTTTGTCGGCATGACATTGCAGTGAAAGCCACGAACTGCGACGTTGTTCCGATAAGTGCCGCAGCAGAACTGATCGGATCAAGCGTCAAGGCGATCGAAAGAGCTGCTGAAGAAGCCGGCGACATCAAGAATAATGCCCATGCAAGCGAAACGCAGACAGAACCCAAAATCGGATTGACGTGCATGGATTGCTCAATGAATCGACTGATGTCAAGCAAGAGCGGCGTTGTAACAGCAGCAAGTCCCAAGCCTGAAATCGTTCCGACAGTCGTTGCCCCAAAAGGAACCAGAACCATGTCGAGCGGCGTTTTACCGGTCAGATATTTGCCGACAAGCGCAGCAATCAATGCTGCGGCAACGGCACTGACAGGCTGTCCGGTTGAAAATGAAGGGCTGCCGGCTGCTTGAAGAAGCGTGCCACCGACGGCAGAAGTTCCGTTGACCGCTTTTGTCGTAAAATGCACTGCATTTGAACCGACCGTTGCTGAAATCATGGCACTGAAGATGACAAGCGTATTAACGTCAAGCTGCGAGGCGACCGCGACGCCAAGTGCAGGCGCGAGCAGAACCGTCCCCATCGTTCCTGCATCATAAAGCGGCTGCCAATGAATGAATTGTGCGATAGTCTGGAATAAGAGTCCGATGCCGAGCGTGACTAAAATAGCATTGGCGACAGCAGCGGAAACCCGATAAACGTAATCTCTGGTTGTTGGCTTGTTTGTACTCGTAGTTGATGTATCGACGTTCATATAATTACCCCCTATAATAATTCTCAATAACTCTCAAATAAAAAATGCAGACCTTATTAAGTAACTTTTAAAAAACTACACATTTACTGAATTTAAGCCGAAAAAATAGAGTTCAGTCGAACTGAGCTCTATCCAAACTCAGTGCAGGAAGAATTATCTTTACGATGTTATTCCTGCCCGAGCGTGTACTAAATTCTGATACTAGTCAAGAGGAACTTTGACGATCCAGCCTTCAGGAGCCGGACGATCGCCAAATTGAATACCCGTCAATTCGTCGTAAAGTTTCTTGGTTACGGGACCAACTTCTGTTTCACTGTAGAAGACGTGGAACTTGTCGCCCACTTGGAAGCCGCCGATTGGTGAAATTACGGCAGCCGTCCCACAAGCACCTGCTTCTGCAAGGTGATCGAGCTGGTCGATGTAGATATCAGTTTCTTCTGTTTCCATGCCAAGATTGTGCTCAGCAAGGTAAAGAAGAGAGTATTTAGTAACACTAGGCAAGATAGATGGTGACTTAGGCGTCACGAATTTACCGTCGCGCGTAATGCCGAAGAAGTTAGCCGAACCAACTTCTTCAATCTTTTTATGTTCAATCGGATCAAGGTAAATGCAGTCTGAGAAGCCACGCTTGTGTGCAATATCGCCAGGAAGAAGGCTGGCTGCATAGTTGCCGCCGACTTTGGATTGACCAGTACCTTTATGTGCGGCACGGTCATAATCAGCAGCAAGGAAATTCGTCGGTGTCAGGCCGCCCTTGAAGTAGTTTCCGACAGGCATTGCAAATACGGAGAAGATGTATTCCGTTGCTGGATGAACACCGATGTTTTCACCAACGCCGATCATGTACGGACGAAGGTAAAGAGTACCGCCGGTGCCATATGGCGGAATGTATGCCTGATTGGCACGAACGACTTGCTTTAAAGCATCAACGAACATCTCCGTCGGAACTTCCGGCATCAAAAGACGCTGACAGCTGCGTTGCATTCGAGCCGCATTTTGATCCGGACGGAAAAGATTGACGCTGCCGTCCTTGCAACGGTATGCTTTCATGCCTTCGAAACATCCTTGACCGTAATGGATGATAGGAGAACCTTCATTAATCGTAATGGATGAATCTTCAACCAGGCCAGCCTTGTGCCATTCTCCGTCCTTCCAATATGCGCGGTAGCGGTATGGTAGATCCATATAGGCGAAGCCTAAGTTGTTCCAATCAAGATCTACTGTTTTTGTATCTGTCATAAGTAACTCCTCCTCAAAATGGCTTTCGCAGCGGGAAGCAATCATTCAATCTGAATGATAAAAAAACCGATACTGGCACTAAGCCGGCATCGGGGTCCAATTCGGGTATAAGGATCCAGCGCCGCCTTGGTGCATGTGCCGGATCTGAAATTCTTGCACTCTAACTAAGCCGAGACATCAGATGGCACGAAACCACACAAGGAGATGACTAGGCTAATAATTCGAGATGACGCTACGTTATTCACCTTGCATTGCTTCATGACATCCGACCTCCTTTGACTTATTTCCAAGACTTGCATGATTGCTTTGCATTGAATGACTTCATTATATCAAGGTTTATTAAAAATGCAATAGAAATATTTTATTTTTTTCAAATAAAATCTGAGGCCATTGCACAAATCTTTGAATATCAAAGGTTTAAGGAGGCAAATTAAGAATGAAAATAATTTCAAAATCACGAATTGGAATGGCATCTGATAAGTTGGACTGCGATGAATTTATGAAAAATCAGAATAAAATTTGAGCAACACTATTGAGGATTATAAGGAATTTAGCTGGTGTGCGTTTAAGATGTTCTGAAATTTTTTAATCAAGTCCTTGATAAGTGGTATAGTTCATTTATTTAAATTAATACGAAAAGTGGCATTTTTTTATCAAGATTAAAATAAGTTTAGAAATAACCGAAATATGAGAAAATATCGTAAAAAATGAAATAAATGTGAATTGTTCTTCTGCTATATTACAAGAACAACATTATTAAAATCCGTTCAAGATAAAAAGCAAACGCCAGCATTATATTAAAGCTGTAATCGAATACGTTTTTTTGTAATGCTGCATATAGTCCATTGCAGACTCATTTAAAAAAAAGCATCTGCTTTAATTTAATATGAAATAAAATAAAAATAAGCACATTACTGTAATAGTTATTTTTGTCATTTTTGACAAAAAGTTGGCGATTAGAAGAAAATAAATAGTGCGTTTTAACAAATATGCTATTTTTGTGAACAAAAATGAATTTTTCTATAATTTATTTGTTGGAAAACGATTTTTGCTGTGCTATAATTCAAGGTGAAAGATTTGTGAATTATGTTTGAATTTTTAAGAAGAATTCAATTTGTAGTTTGCAACGGTTGTTTTGGAAACTTGAACGAGTTCCTGAAACATTTATTGGTATACATCATTTATTATGGACGATTCAATCTTTAGTGGAGAGATGGATTTTCTTTTTGGGGCAGATACGGTTGTTTGGCGAAGAGAGGTTGTCTGATGACGGTATCTTTCAGACGTTATGTTTGAAGTATTTGTTGGTTAGTGATAGATAAGAATGGAGAGCAACTGATATGGAAAGAAATAAAACATTTAAAAAGCTGCTCTGGCTTTTGGGGGCGATGGCCACGGTATTTGCGATTGTTTTTGCCATGGGGAAGTTCGACGGCGAAAAGGCAAATGCTGCGGTTGAGTTGAATCAAAACAATACCGTCAGTTTTATTGACAGCGTAAAAATTATGGTCAGTCATAAAGATTCGACATCAGAGGAACTTAAGAATAATGATGTATACATATTAAGGGACGGCGACAAGATATCGGTTGATTATAATTTCAGTTTTTCTGATAATACGGACATCAATCCGGGCGACACATATACGATTTATGTTCCAAGGGCTTTCAAGGCATATAATTCCTGTGATGGCAAGCTCAAGAATGAAGACGGAACGGGATTTGGGACATGGCAGATGTCCGGCACGTTTGACAATGAACACAACGGGTATCCGTTGGTCATGACTTTTAACGATAACATTAAAAAGATTCAGGGACGCAAAGGGACAATACACCTCGAGTCGTCTTTGGATATTGAAAGCTTTTCCAAAGAAAATCGTCAGGAGATCAAAATTCCGTTGAAAGACAGTACGACTTACAATGTTGAAATCAAGCAGCATACGGATGAAAAATTCGGGGACGTGACAAAAAACGGCTGGTTTCTCGGGAACGGCTGGCAGCCGAAGCGAGCACATTGGACGATTGATTTCAACAAAGGGCTAAACGATATTGAGAATCCTGTTTTGAAAGACAATTTGTATCGTGCTGACGGTCAATGTTCTGAACATAAAATCGACTATAACAGTTTCGATGTTTATTCCGTTCGACTTGATTCTTATGGCGGAGTCATCGAAAACAGCAAGGAAAAAGTTAATCCGCAAGAATATGAAATCGTCAAGTCTGCCGATGGCATGAGTTATGAGCTTCATTTTAAGCACAAAATCAAGGGCGCATATCGTGTAGAATATGAAACGGATATTACGAATTATTCCGGTAATCGTGAGGCAACGAAGGTTGGCAATAAGGTTTCCTCATATGATGGCGACAAACATCTGGCCGATGCGTCCAAGGAACTTTGGGCAAATTGGTGGAACAAGGGTGGCACGATTGTTAAAAATGGCGTCCAAAAAGACAGCAACAGAGTTGATTGGACGATTTACTACAACCTTGTCGGTCACAAGTTCGGCGACAGCACGATCTTGTTGGACAGTTTGTACAGTGGAACGTTTGATAAGAACAGTTTTGAAATCTATGAGGCTTCATCAATTGACGGAAATCCGTTCAATAACAATAAGAACAACATCAATGTTGGTCGCAAGCTTTCAAGCAGCGAATATTCCATTGTGTATTCAGCCAAATCTGATTGTAAAGTTGCAACGATCAAGATTAATAATTCAGACGGCAAAGGGTATGTGATTCGCTACAGATCGATTTTGCCGGATTGGTTATGGCAAGGCGCTCAAATCAGGAATCACGTCAAAGACGGACATGACAATGAAGGCGAAAGCAGCATCTGGTACGATCAAGTAAAAGAGCATGTTTACAAGGAGCACAGGAACGTTACCGAAAATACGATCGACTGGTCCGTAAAATTCTATAAAGCGGCAAGCAACAATGCTTTTAAGGCGTTCAAGAATCTGACTTTGACAGATCACTTTTATACCAATCGCGGCAATCAGCTTAACCTGGTGGGCGGACTGAATACCGTCAAGGTCTATCGAAGCAGCGGACCTGGAGACTGGAATACGAATATTTTGGTTGACCCTGGCGAATATACGATTAAAGAAGACAATAAATCAGGCGAAGGCGGATACAAAGGCTTCAAGATTACGTTTAAAGGCGAAGCACCGGCTGCGCTTTATGAAGCAAGGTATCAGACGACACGCGATTCTTCTCAAGAATCAGGGAACTGGGCACAGTTTGGCAATGAGCAAACGAGAGACAGTGTTCCTGCTGACGGCGGAGTTTCTAAAAACATCGGGATTGGAAAGAGCAATTCTGGGGTCCACAGAACAGACGGTCTCTTGCATTGGGATGTCTACGTCAATGCAGAAAAGCTTCCGATGAGCAACTATGTGGTCAAGGATACGATTACTGGTGACCAGACTCTGATGGCATCAACAATCAAGGTTAAAGACCTGACTGACAACAAGGATGTTACGAGTCAAGTCAGACGAGAGATTCAGGAAACGACGACAACGTACAATCAGGACGGAAAGACCTATACGTCGCCTGCAAAGCTTCTGATTATCCATTTGCCTGATACGGACCACCAATACTGTATTTCGTATGGCGTAAAACTTGGACCGGTCGGATACACCAGCAATAAGAATCACTATATTGATTACGCTGATTTGTATCAAGGAAATGACAAGAAAGGCAGTGCTACAAGCGATTATTGGCATTGGCAGAAAACACTTGAAAAAGATGGCGCGGTCGACAATGATGACAACAGTCTCGTGAACTGGACGATCGACGCCAACAAGGCGTATGTCACCTATCCTAACGGTGCCATCAAGGATACTCTTGACGGAAAGCAGATTTTCGTTGAAGACTCGATTGAAGTATATCGATATGAAGGAGTAGATCAATGGAATGACAAGCTTTCGAGCAAACCGCTTCCGAAGTCGGCATACAATGTGAAAATTGTTCCGTATACTACTTCCGACGGAAGAGTCACTCAACAGATGATTATCACGTTCAATGATGACCAAAAGAATAATCCTGGCGAAAAGGCCAACTATATCAGTCGGCCTTACAGAATCAAATATCAGACAAAGATTTTGACTTCAGGAAAGGATCGCGTAGCCAATACCGCGTCAATCGAGGGGTTGGACAACAGGGTTATTTATACGAAGGTTGATAAAGATAAGGAAGTGACGCATACTTCCGGTGATGCTACGATTACTGGATATAATGTCGACTTCGATATTTTGAAACGCGATGCCATCGATAAGAAGGTCATGCGTGACGTTCATTTTGATTTGTATCGTTTGGCAGACGGCAAGTGGATACCGTACATTCAAGACGTATCGACAGGCGTTAACGGACGAATCAGCTACAAAGGCTTGCTTACCGGGCGGTACAAGCTCGTTGAAACGAGAACGCAATCAGGCTATACAAAACTTGACACTCCGATTTATTTCATTTTGAGTAAAAAGAACATGAGCGACGTCAAGGATAAGGAATCTTCGATTACGCTCACGGATGCTGATGGCAACAAGATTAAAAATCCTGCTTACGCAAGCATCATTGCCATGAATCCTAAGAAGAAAAAACCGACAACGTTTCAGATTTTGAATTATCCTGCCGGAGGGATGCTTCCTCAAACAGGCGGACCGGGCAGATTGTTGTTTGAAGCATTGGGATCGCTGCTGATCGTTGTTGCGTGTGCCCTGACTGAGGTGCTCATCTGGCGAAGGATTCGCAGTTCAAAGGGGGTGTGATCATGAAGAAAGTATTAAAATTATTGTTCATGATCGTTGCCTTTATGACTGCTGTATTCGCAGGATCCGGGCAAGCATCAGCTGATTCGACAACGGGTATCACTCAAAATATTCACATCCATATCAGTTTGGGACTCAATCTTCCTTCAGGAACAGATGTTGCCAAACTGAGAGCGCCGACGTTCGAGATATATGATATTTCGGATCAGTTTAATGAAGCTGATGATCCAAAGGAATTTACCGCAAAATTCCCGCTCGGAGGTCAGAGTTATGCGAAAAACTTCATTGAAAAGCATAGCTTGAAGCCTCTCAGTCGACAGACCGGAAACAAGGCAAATTCTTCGATTGATTTTATCGTTCCCAGGTGCGATGCGTACCTGATCGTTCAGACCGATGAGAACGGCGTCATTGAAAATGCAGGGAACAACGGAACGTTTACCCTCCCATTCATCTTTTTGATGAATGATGACTTCAAAATTGATGATCAAGGTCGGATGTGGTTTCAAATCAAAGGTAAAACTTCGCTCGTGCAGCGTTCAGCCTATTTCTTCAAATATGGCAAAAACGCCGGCGGAGAGTTACCGTTGAGCGATGCAAAATTTGTTTTGTACCGCTTGGACGGTTCAATAAAATTATATTGCACAAATAATGGCGGTTTTAAGGCAAGTGCTTCTCCGCTCAGCGACGATGAAATTGCAAAATTCACGTCCAACTCGGCAGGTTTGGTCATGTATGACCGTGAGAGTCTTGATCCTGGCACCTACTACTTCAGCGAAGTTCAGGCACCCAAAGGATACAGGATTACCGATGAAGCACGCAAGATTGAAGTTTATATTCCAAAGAAGCTGTCTGACGGCGTTAAAGTCAACGGCACCGCTTTGGAAGAACTTTACGATCAAAAACTGTCTGATGGGGCAGTCAGTGCCGCCAAGCCGCGCATTTATAATTACAGTATTGAGAATCCGCCAAGCAACTCCGGCAAGACAAATACTCCAGGCAAGCCAACGACACCGAACGGTGTCAAGAAAAAAGGGTTATGGGGGATGTTGCCGCAAACTGGTGAAGCAAAATCGATTATGGCATTGCTCGGCATAGGAATAATATGTTTAGTTGTTTTAGTAAGCGTAAAGAGAAGAAATTATAAAGAGGAGCATTAAAAATGAAGAATCATAAGAAATTGAGAAATGCATTAGCAACATTGTTACTTGCATTGCCGTTGGCATTGCAGGGTGCTGTTGGCGTCAAGACCGCACAGGCTGCAGAAACGTCAACGGAAACGGCAACCGTTACGTTGCACAAATACGTATTTGACAAGTCTTTGCCTTCTGACAAGATTGACAACAGCAAGTCACAAGACGAAATCAATGCATGGTTGACCAAGAACAATGCCGAAGCACTTGATGGCGTTGAATTTACGGCATACGATGTAACAAGTGAATATGCGAATGAATACAAGACGGCAACCGGCGATAAGAATGAAAGTCCTGCCGATGCAGCCAAGACGGCGAGTGCTGCAGTTGCAAAGAAGGCTGATGCGCTTCAAAAGACGGCAACGGTTGTTGGCAAACAGACAACTGCCAACGGTGGTCTTGCATCATTTGCAAACCTTCCGTTGAGAGACGCAAACGGAAACTACAAGGCATACCTCTTTGCTGAAACAGATGCTCCTGCAAACATTACTCAAAAAGCAGAACCGTTCGTTTTGGCAATGCCGATTTACGGAGCAGACGGAAAGACTGTTCAAAAGTCAATCAACATCTATCCAAAGAACGTTAAGCAATCAGACAAGAAGACTTTGAATGACAATCGCTCACACCACGACTTCACTGCCGGCGAAAAGATCAACTACACTATCGAAACGGTTGTTCCTTGGAATATTGCTAACAAGAAAGTCTACACGATTACTGATAACCCAAGCAAGGGCCTGATCATGGATGCTGATACGATTCAAATCGAAGGTCTTGCAAGCAACAAGTATACTGTTAAGAAGAATGCCGACAACGGCTTCACGATCACGATTCCTGCTGCAGATCTTGCTGCATTTGCCGGCAAGACGCTCAAGACAACTGTTAAGGGTCATCTCAGCATTGAAGATCTTACATTGATTGACACTGGTATTCCTAACAAGGCTACTGCCAAGGTTGACAACGAAGCACACCACGAAGTCAAGTCAGAAGAAGTCTTCACAGGCGGCAAGAAGTTCGTCAAGGTTGATGGTTCTAACCAATCAAAGACGCTTGCAGGTGCACAATTCCAACTTGTTATCGTTAAGAACGGTCAAGTTGTCAAGTATGCTCACGGCAATGAAAAAGATGGCTACACATTCGATACGAACAACACAAACGTTGCTACAAAGACGACTGGAGAAAACGGTCAATTTGAATTTGCAGGTTTGAAGTATTCTGAGTCGCTTGAAGCCGGCGAATCATATGCCGTAAAAGAAGTTAAAGCTCCTACAGGCTACGACTTGCTTAAGGATCCTGTTTTGTTCACGGTTGCAAAGGACAGCTACAAGACGGTTCAAGCAGCTGACGGTCAAAAGATTTCCAACACGAAGAAGGGTGGCTTCCTTCCATCAACAGGCGGCATGGGTATCGTTCTCTTCATCGTTGCAGGTGTCGTTGTAATGGCTGGTGCTGCAGGTACTATGATTGCACGCCGCAACCGTCGTGAAAACATCTGATTCGTGATTCTATTCATCACAACTAAATAGCTCATTATTCATATACCAATTTTGGGGGGTCGGGAATGAATTTTCCGATCCCTTTTTCTGTTAAACTGAACGTAATGTCAATTGAGTATCAAAAGGAAAAAGAATGGCTGAAAAAAAGAAGAAATCGAAAAATGGTTTTTGGATTCAAGTTTTGCTGATGATTGTCTTTTTGGCAGGATTGTTGATTATGCTATACCCTTTCTACGTTGAATCGATAAATAATTTTATTGATAATCAACGTATTGAAGAAGCCCAGAAACTTGATGCCAAAAGAAATGCGAAAGAACTTGCAAAGCTCAGAGCAGAAAATGAACGTGCTGCTAAAAAAGCTGCCAAAGACCCGTTTCGCGGGACAGGCAACATGAATGCCGAGAAGTTGCGCAAGCATTTGCTGGGTCGGGTCGTAATTCCGAAAATCAACGTTAACGTACCGTTATTTAATCTGACGACGGCCGACACGCTCAATTATGGTGCGGCCGTTTTGCAAGGGTCATCGTTTCCGACTGGCGGAAAAGGAAAGCGAACAGTTATTGCTGCCCATCGTGGCCTACCTGAACGCAAGCTGTTTACGGACCTTGACAAGGTCAAGAAGGGCGATTTGTTCGTAATCAGCGTTTATGGAAAGAATATGGCCTACAAGGTTTACAACATCAAGGTCATCAAGCCAAATAAAGTCAAATCGCTTCTTCCGGTCAAGGACAAGGATTTGGCGACACTGATGACGTGCACACCGTACATGATCAATTCTCATCGAATGCTTGTGACTGGGTATCGAGTTCCATATACGAAGAAGATTGCACGTGAAGTCGAAGGTGCATCCCTAATGAACAACCTGATTCAAGCGGCCGTTATGTTAGGATGCGTCATGGCGATTTTTTCTGTATTTTATATTTTGTACAGAATTATCCACGGCGGATTGCTTAAAAAGCGCAAGATCAACCTTGATTTCATCGTTGTCGATGCGGACGGAAAACCTGTCGTTGGCGAAGCTTTCCAGCTTTTTGCCAGAAACGGCAGGCGCAAGCTGTATCGCAACCAAAAAGAGTTCATCGTCCAATCGGATGAACGGGGGAGAGTCAGGTTCACAAATCTTCCAGGAAACGTCTATTGCATTAAAAATGACCATCTGAGCGTCCGTGCCGGAATTAAGAAGCTCCGACAGGAAAATGCAGCACTGTATCCAAAGAAGAAGCAAAAGAGTTTCATTGCTCAGGATAACGAAAAAATTTGGATCGTTAAAAATCATCATTAGCTGAAAAAAGGCTGAGAAAACACTATGCTTTAAATTGAAAAACCGGATGGCTTGCAATCAATTGCAAAGCTGATCCGGTTTTTTTGCTTATATGTGACAAGCGCCTGCAATGATGGAAATGACCTGAAAGAGGCAGGCGGCAAATTATTAGTGCGCTGATTTATCAGGTGCTTTATTTGGCAAAATCACTGTCGTTTACGGACAAATCAGAGAAAAATGGCGCTTTGTCCGTAAAGCTGGATGAAATTTTGGATGAATCGGTTAAGCAGCACCGTATTTAAAAAATGCCGAACAAAAGCAGTCGCAAACTAACTGCATTCGTTTGGCATTTCATTTAATTCAAGTAAGAAACGGGACTTTTTTGATTGAATCGAACGTCATCAGTCAAGGCGAAGAGCTTGCATTTTACAAAGAAAGCGTTTACAATTAAAGAGTAGGGAATGTTAGCTTTGAGATTCAGACGAATCAAGATATTGTTTTCCAATGATGCGAAAAGAGGTCAGAGCTTGTTGATTCCTTATGGCAGCGTGCGAATTATTCTGGATGCAGTGCTGATTTCGAGGTGCTGTTCTTCGATTTGCACAGTTTTTCATCCGTGATTCGCCAAAGCATGTTAGAAGCTGTTCCGGTTACTCACTCTTTTCGACTCCCGTTAAATCACGTTCCTCAGGCAGATTACTGAAGCGTCTGCCTGAGGTTTTTAGCTTTCAGGGTAAAGCATGGTTTTATTTTGGACGAATACTTTTTTGGATTATGCAGCTTGAAGGATTCTTCTAAAATCAGCTGATTTTAGAAGATTGCAATCACGAAGGGGACTAACGAATGGACTGAATCAGTGGATGATGACCGCTCCTTAGAAATTAATCGGTGTTTGTTGAAACGTTTTCTTTGATCTGTCCAAAACGTTTGACACCGTTTACAGAAATGGATTACAATTACCCTAGATGGTTGCCGGATTCGGTTTTGCTAGGCAGGTGATCAAAGTGATTACAAAAGATCGTACCAGAGACGTCATCAGTTTGATTGATGAACGTCTCAGAAATGAAGAATTTTCAAAAGATCGGGAGTTTGTTGCGATTTGCGCATGGGTTCGCGAAAGACTGCTTGAAGAAGAGCTCGATTCAGATGAGCTTTTCGGACGTATTCAGTCATATGCGGTAAATAAGCGATGCAAGAAACCAACGATTGCGAGCGATTTGGAAAAGGCGCTTACGATGGGGCGTCCATTAGATGTGTTTATAGGATGGCTGCGTCATTTGAGATGATGAAGCTTAAGGCTCCGGAGAACCGGAGCCTTTTTATTTTTGATTTTTTTTCAGTCGTGAAATCCAGTGCGTAATCAAAATTGTTAAAACGGTAATTGATGCACTGCATGAAAAGAATGCTCCCAACATCAAAATGAGGCGAAGAGTTTTGCCTTGATTCGACATGAAAGCCCAAACGGTCAGCGTGCACAGCACAAAAGCCAGCGCAATTAAGATGAAGAGCCCGAAAACAAGCAGCGGTATATTTTTTTTCATATGATTTCCTCCTGTAAGACATTATATTATTCAGATGTGTTTCGGACAAGAACGGATAATGTTTCACGTGAAACATTCGTTTATTGTTCCACGTGGAACATTTGCATGAAAGCTGATTTTTCACTATAATTGATGGCGGTAATCTTAACGAAGACCCCGATCGTGATCGGGGGAGGGACAGCCGATTCTTCAAGTTGCAAACCTGAGCTTTTTTGATAAAGATAATTGCATCCAGTCCAAAAACGATGAAAGGAAGAATTTGAATTGATTGATCTTAAGGAAATACTTGAGAAAATGAATCTGAACCAAAAAATCAATTATGACAAGGTCATGATGAAAATGGTTCAGAATTGGCAAACAGCTGGGATTCGGCCGAAGATTCTGCTCCATGCCTGCTGTGCTCCGTGCAGCACTACGACGTTGGAGCGCATGACTGAATTTGCTGAAGTAACCATCTACTATGCCAACTCTAACATTCATCCTCGT
>Ga0256405_10004530_pt1 | contig 25855 bp, 21 predicted proteins | sample RumenRJG_02DNA_FD_189096 | JGI IMG/M metagenome (GOLD analysis project Ga0256405, IMG submission 189096) | Bovine rumen microbial communities from Lethbridge, Alberta, Canada - RJG_02 | ecosystem: Host-associated > Mammals > Digestive system > Stomach > Rumen | place: Canada: Alberta... | reverse complement strand
GAGGGTGTGTCAAAATAGGCACATCCTCTTTTCTGTATTCGCAATGGTGGCATAGAGTTCTATGCTGCCATTTTTGTGTTTTTTGCATGGTATGTCCGGGCTAAGACCCATATTAGCTTATATGATACGAAAAATCCCGCAATGGTGCGCATTTTCTCCTGTTTTCGGACTTTTGCTGCCATTTTCTTGATGTTGAAGGCAATGGCAAAGAAGGCAAAGTCCATATTGACCTTGTCCTTTCCGAAGTGGCGGAATCGCTTGTATCCCATGTTGTATTTCATCTGTCCGAATACAGCCTCTGGTTCTATCGGGCGTTTGGAGCGATGTTCCAGTCCTTTCTCTGATGTTAGCCGCTCACGAGCTTTTCGCTTGTATTCCATAAGCTGGTGATTGACCTCGATCTCCCTGTTTCCCGTTTTTCGCTTGTAGCATCCCCATCGGAGTGGGCATCCATCACACCTGTGCGCCCTGTAGACGGCATTTACAGTCAGGTATCCCCTCTCTGTCTTATTGTGTCTGGTACCCACTCTTTCCATATGCTGCCCCATCGGACAGACGAAGTAATCCACATCTGGGTTGTAGTACAGGTTTTCTATCCGGAAGATGTCTTGCTTGAAGGTCCGCTTCTGCTCTTTGTGGAAGTAGTTGTATTTGACGTAAGCCTCCATGTCGTGACTCTCCATGAAGGAGTAGTTCTCCTCGCTGCCATAGCCCGAGTCGGCGCACACTTCCTTTGCAAATCGGCCATATCGGTTGTAGAAGGAATCAAGGAATGGTTTCATCGTCCCCGTGTCGTTTGGATTGTGGAACAGGGCGAAGTCGGTGATAAACTGGTTCTCGGTACCTATTTGCAGGTTATAGCCCGGCTTGGTCTGCCCGTTGTTCATTGCATCCTCCTTCATGCGCATAAAGGTGGCGTCAGGATCGGTCTTGCTGCAGGAGTTGCGCTCACCCAGCGTCTCAATATGTGTGTTGTATTCTGACAGCTTGTCGCGCATCTGCTCTATCTGTCTGACTTGCCTCTTCCTCTCGCGGATAGCCTTCTTCTCTTCCTTATTCATAGGTTCAGGCTGCTCTTCGAGAGACTGGCGCAGCTCGTCTGCAATCTCAGTCAGCGTCTCCGGGGTAAAGCATACACCTTCATCCTCTGCGGACTTGTCCTGAGCGATGGCATCGTCAATCTGAGAGAGAAGTACTTTCACCTTCTCCATCAGCTTGGCACGGTTCTTCTCCACGCTCTTGCGCCATACGAAGGTGTACTTGTTGGCCTTCGACTCAATCTTCGTGCCGTCTATGTACTCGACGTCCAGACTCACAAAGCCCTTGACAGAGAGAAGCAATACCAACTGGGTGAAGACATTGTTTATCTCATTCTTCACACGGTTGCGGAAACGGTTGATGGTGATGAAGTCCGGCTGCTCATAGCCTGCCAGCCAGATGAAGTGGATGTCACGCTTCAACGCCTTCTCTATCTTGCGACAGGAATAGATGTTGTTCATGTAGGCATAGATGACTACCTTCAGAAGCATCTTTGGGTCGTAGGGACTGCGGCCGCGCTCCCTGTACAACTTGCGGAATGATGACAGGTCGAGGCCCTCAACTATACTGCTGATTAAGCGCACAGGATCATTTTCCGCTATATCCTTGTCGATTCTTTGCGGAAAAAGTATCGTCTGATTTGGACAATACGGACGAAAGTGGTACTTTTGTGATATTTTATTTGGCATGTCGTAAAGGTACAAAAACTTTACGACATAACAAAGCCCTGGCTTGAGAAAGTCGGGGCTTTGCGTAAAAAAAGAGGATGTGCCTATTTTGACACACCCTCCTTTTTTTTACTATTCAGTCTCTTCGTCCGACTTTTTTCTAATACTTCTTTTTCTCTTTGGTTTTTCTGCCTTGGCGTTCTCAATCTTAACACCAGCCAGTTCTGGGTCAATCAGAATACGACCGCAATACTCGCAAACGATGATTTTCTTGCGCATACGAACGTCGAGCTGACGCTGTGGTGGAATCTGAGCGAAGCAACCACCGCAGGCATCACGCTGAACATATACGATACCCAAACCGTTGCGTGAATTCTTGCGGATACGCTTGAACGACTGAAGCAAACGTGGCTCAATCAGAAGTTCCAGGTTCTTTGCACGTTCACGGAGCTTCTCCTCCTCTGCCTTGGTCTCTGCAACGATTTCGTCCAATTCATTCTTCTTCTCCTCCAAGTCCTGAGTACGCTCCTCAAGGGTTGCCTTGCTGCGCTCAATGAGAGCTTCTTTGTCTTTCTCTGCAGCCTGACCTTCACGAATACGCTTCTGAGCCAGTTCAACCTCAAGAGTCTGGAACTCTATTTCCTTGTTCAAGAGATCATACTCACGGTTGTTGCGGACATTGTCGAGCTGAGTCTTATATTCCTCAAGCTTACGGTTTGCCAAATCAATTGCAGTCTTGAACTCATTGATGCGCTGGCGAATTTCTGCCACCTCAGCAGTTGATTTCTCTACACGGGTCTTGAGTCCTTCGATTTCATCCTCAAGGTCCTCTACTTCAAGTGGAAGTTCGCCACGCAAAATGCGAATTTTGTCGATTTCCGACAACATGCACTGCAGCTGATAGAGATTCTTCAGTTTCTCCTCGACAGTCATGTCTACTGGAGTTGTTTCTTTACGTCTTGCCATAATAAATATTTTAGTTTTTAAGTTTTTAAGTTCTTAAGTTCTTGAGTTTTTAAGTTTTTGAGTTCTTAAGGCGCAGGCGTAATTACGATATAAAGTTATAACGTAATAACGACTACAAAGCGCCTTTCACACTCTATACCTTACAGGATTTGTCTTCAACTGTGTTTTGCAGATACGCACTCTGGTTGGAGAGAGGATGTCTGCAAACAGATCCACGGTGTATTGCTCGCTCTCATAGTGACCAATCTCTGCAAGGAGCATCTGATTCTCATAGCCGAAGAAACGATGATAACCTATCTCGCCTGTTACGAAAGCGTCTGCACCGGCTCTCAACGCTGTTGACATCAAGAAAGCACCTGCTCCACCACACAGAGCAACACGTTTAATGCTACGCTGACCCACATCGTTATGACGCACACAGTCCACCTTAAAACAGTCTCTCAGCAAACCACAGAATTCATCAGCACTCATTGCCTCCGGCAGATCTCCGACAACACCGGCTCCGGCACCTTCCACGCCTTCATTCGGCTGCAATACCTTCACATCGGTCAGTCTCATCTTCTCTGCCATGCGCCAGCTTACACCACCAGGTGCATTGTCCAGATTGGTATGTGCGCTGTACACTGCCACACCGCAGCGGATGGCATGCATCACACAACGCTGCACATAGTCTTCACCGGCAATTCTGCGCAAAGGATGGAACAGCAAAGGATGATGACTTACAACCACATTGCAGCCGCAAGCCACCGCCTCGTCAATCACATCCTCAGTGACGTCCAGACACAATAATACCCCTGAGACTTCAGCATCCTCTGTTAATCCAATCTGCAGTCCGGCATTATCGTACTCGTCCTGCAGGGACAGAGGAGCAAAACGTTCAAGGGTTACAATAACATCCCGTAATTTCATGTAAGTAGTCGTTTTCTCCTACGCTAATGACAACCGTGCAAAGCACTCTGGCGTCATTTGCGTTGCAAAGTTACATACTTTTTCTCAAAAAACAGCACAAACCATACTGTTTTTTTCGTACCAACGCTCTGATTTCTCCATCAATACGGCAAATCCAATTCAGAGGAATCAGCTGAAGCGTCCTTCTGAGGAGTAGTTGGGCGGACATGGAACTCATATTCCATAGGGGTGTTCTCATAAACCGCAAAATCTACTGGTTGGTTGGCGAGAGCAAGTGTAAACACTGATATACGGACATCGGGGATCGAAGCCAGTTCCTGAGCACAGGAAAGGATTGTTGCCCCTGTAGTCATCACGTCGTCAACCAGCAGAATATGCTTACCTACAACCATATCAGGTCTGGTCAGGCGAAATATATCCTTGACATTCTCCTGCCGCTGGAAATGGTTGAGGTGAGTCTGAGTTGAATTATTCACGGTTCTTTTTATGACGTTTCGCAACACAGGTATCTGGGTGATGCTACTAATCCCACGGGCTATATAGTCAGACTGATTATACCCTCTGCGTAATCTTCTTCGCCAATGTAGTGGTACTGCCACTATCCCATCAACCTCATCAAAGAAATCCTCGTCAAGCATTTCACGTGCAAATACTTTTGCCAATTCCTCTCCTGCACGTGGACGGTTTCTGTATTTTATTGAGTGCAATAAGCGACGCGCCTCCCCTCCCTCGTAATAGAACATTGATGTGGCTTTCTCTATCGGTATCTTTGCCCAGAAGAGCCGTTCTATATAGCCATGATGGCCATCACCGTCATAACGAAGTCTGTGCAACTGCATGACGCATCGAGCACACACTTCTTTCTCACTTACAGTCAACCGTTCCCCACACATCGCACAGGTGCGGGGAAACAGAAAGTCTAAGAAGCCCCCTATATTCTTCATTTCATAATGATTCCTTCTTTCTTCATTCCATCAATTTTGATGGTCAGTGGAGTATCGAAATGTACATGGCGTACATGGGCTGTTTCATGTACTGCAGGCATGGCGTTAAGAATTTCCTGCCGGTAAATGCCATCATCAATATAGTCATTGACTGTGAAGTACCCTACTCCAAAGCTGGTAAGATTCTGGAAGAAGTGTGTTCCCTGGCTGGGATCTACACGGTAGTTGTTGAGTCCGGCTTCTACAATCACTTTCGCGGCACTGATTGCAGGCCACTTGACTGGCACTCCAAGCCAAGAATCGCTTGAGCCCCATCGTCCAGGACCTACAAGCACATAGTTCGTCTGTGTGTTGAGGAATTCGCGGTTTATACTCTCTATTTCCTCGGCAATAGCATAGTTGTTGGATGCGCTGTAGATATTATTTCCAGTCTCCGGATCAATCGTCTTGACATAAACTATATCCTGCACATCAGTCAGGATGCCATGTCCTATGGCATTGTGAGAGCGGATGAGTGCCTCTTCGTCTGGAATCAGTGTAATATCTTCCTCTAACGCCATTTTCATGTCCACCATCGGGCGTATCTGCAACAGGTAGAATTCTCCTGTACGGTCCGGGTTAAGACGTACAGCAAACTCTATCTCCACAGGACGGCGCATTTCAGACTGTCCGTAATTCATGGACAATCTGAGTATCTCTGGCAAAGGGAACACTCCGTACTGCAGCACGCTGCAGAAGGTGATTATCTTACGTCCACCCTCATAGATTCCGTCACGGATAACCTGGTCATAGGGATCAAAGGTAGATGCGATGAACTGCAAAGACCCGTCCTTGTCGGCTTCACGCACATTCAATCTCAGGAGGTTGAAACCGTCATCAGTACTTATGTCCTCGCCCATATTCTTCAGGTCAAGAGCATAGAAGCATGTCTGTGTCTCGCGCAAGGCGATGTCCATTTCACTGGTTTGAAGTACTTTGTCAGGATGAGAGGGACAAACACGGAGGTTGAGTCCTCCGTCGACTATGTATTTACCAAGACCGAGCGCAAGATTCACTACACCCTCTTCTGCCCTTTCCTCACCAATTGGGTAATAGTTCACACTGCGCGCCACTCCAGATATCTGCGGATAGAAGCGCTCTCCATATTGCGTTCCTACGACTTCCTGCAGAATGACAGCCATTTTCTCCTGGTCTATGACATTCGACGTTGCCACCATATAGTCCTTGCTGGCGCGGTAGAATACACTGGCATAGACTCCCTTGATGGCATCGCTGAGCATTCGCAGACGTTGGTATTTATCTTCACAGTATGGAATCATGTATGTGCTGTAGATTCCTGCAAAGGGCTGATAATGGCTGTCCTCGAGCAGTGAAGATGAGCGTATGGCTATTGGTTCACGTACCACTTCCAGGAATGTCATGAGGTCATCTGCAAGACGTTCCGGCAGTCGGGCATGGAGAAAATGATGCAGGATGTCTGCATCTGGCAGGTCGCTGAGTGCTACCTGATAGAGTTCGTTGGTATCCATGAATTCGTCGAAGATATCTGTACAGAGTACGACAGTCTTCGGAATCATGACACGAGCGTTGGAGAAATTATTCAGGTCAGGGTGACGCTTGATAATATGGTCAATAAAAGCAATGCCGCGCCCCTTTCCTCCCAGTGATCCGTCGCCGATTCGTTGGAAATTGGAGTAGTTGTCGAAACGGTCGCGCTGGAAGACAGCCACCACTCCCTGATTCTTCATCTTTCGGTAAGCAACGATGGCATCGAAGATAATCTGACGGTGAGCATCGACATCCTGCAAAGAATTCCAAGTGATGCGCTTGAGGAATTCCGAAATCGGGAACAGCGCACGCGACGACAGCCATCGACTGACGTTGTTTCGGGAAATGTGGTAAAGCAGCGATTCTCTCGGAAGGGTGAAGATGTTATCCTGCAGGTCTTTCAGGTTCTTGATTCTTGCCACTTCCTGCATAGTATGTGGGTCGCGGAAGATAAAGTCTCCAAAACCGAAATAGCGGAGGATAAGACGACGCAAATCCACGCCCATCTTCTTGGAGTTCTTGTCGATGAACGAAGCACCGCACTGCCGTGCCAGATCCGCACGTTCAATTTCCGATGATTCCAGAATGAGTGGGACAAACTCGTCGCTCTGCCTTATTGCAGAGAGAAGTTCGAATCCAGCGAGTTCCTGCTTCACTCCGTTGCGTGGGAAACGGCAGTCGCTAATAACTCCGAGCACATTGTCCTTGTTCTTCTCATAGAGTTCCCATGCCTCTTCATAGTTTCGTGCAAGCACAATCTTTGGACGTCCACGCATTCGCAGTGTCTCAAGTTGCGAGTTAAGAGCCTCGGTTGCGAAGAGAAGACTCTGCTGCAACACGAATTTATACAGATGTGGCAATATGGATGAATAGAAACGGATGCTGTCCTCTACGAGCATAATCATCTGCACACCTGCTTCCACATCGTGTTCAAGGTTCATCTTGTCCTCAATAAGCTTGATGATGGAGAGCAGCAGGTCGGTATTTCCGAGCCAGCAGAACACATATTCAAATATGCTGAGATCCTCATGTTCCATGCGCTTGGTAATACCGTGGCTGAAAGGAGTGAGCACCACAATAGGAACATGGGGGTGCTGCACCTTGATGCTGCGGGCAATGTCGAAAACATCATTGTTATCGGTACCTGGCATACAGATGACCAGTTCGAAACTCGTCTTCTCAAGTTCCGCCTCTGCTTCTTCCTGTGAAGCAACCTGAACAAAACGCGGTGGATAGCGAAGGCCCAGCTTGGAGTATTCGTCAAAGATTTTCTCATCCACTCGCCCATCGTCTTCAAGCATGAAGGCATCGTAGGGATTCGCAATAAGCAGGATATTGAAGATGCGACGGCGCATCAGGTCCACGAACTTAGTATCGTGCAACACCACCGCACCATTCTCAGAATTCTTATCCGCTGTATCCGGTTCTGTTTTATCGATGCTATACATTGCATCGTCCATATTTGTGTCTTGCATAATTATCTATGAGGATTTATTCTGGCTACAAAATTAACAAATTCTTTTCACACAGCAAGTAAGGCATCAAACCTTTTTGCTTAAGCCAATTAAAAAGACTAACTTTGCAACGAAAATAAGAACAATCATGATTTTACGATTTCTGAAACAGTGGACGTTGCCTGTAGCGATTGTTGTAGGCACGTTGACATATATTCTTTTTGCGTTTGTTCCCCAGTTGGATGCAGCGGGCAACGAACTGGGCAAGGTGATGGATGTGCTGTTGCCGGTGATGCTGTTCCTTACCCTCTTTGTTACATTCTCCAAGGTGGATTTCCACAAGATGCGTCCACGACGATGGCATCTTTGGCTGGTGATTTCACAGTTTCTCCTGGTTGCACTGGTTATCGGCATCATAACCTTTGTTAGCAACAATGCTCAGCAGAAACTGATTTGGGAAGCAGTCCTGACTTGCGTCATTGCGCCCTGTGCCTCTGCCGCACCAGTTGTAACAGCCAAGTTAGGCGGAAACATTCACACCATGACCACCTACACATTGTTGTCGAGTTTGCTATGCGCAGTCACCATCCCTTTGGTATTTCCGCTGTTGGAGAAATCCGAAAGTGTAACCTTCTTCGAGGCGTCAATAACCATCCTGCAGAAACTGGCAATAGTGATGCTACTGCCTCTGTTTTTAGGTTGGACGGTACGCCATTATGTTCCGCGAATCTACAAATACATAGTAAACCATCCTGACCTCGGTTTCTACTGCTGGGGCGGAGCATTAGCCATCACCACAGGCATCACCGTCAAGAACATCTTCCACGCTAATGCAGGCATCACCATCCTGTTATGGATTGCTCTACTGTCAATGATTATATGTATCATTCAGTTTGCCATCGGCAGGGGTATTGGACGTATTTTCCACGAGCGCATCAACTGCGGTCAGGGCATGTTTCAGAAGAATACAGGAATGGCCATCTGGATAGCCTACAGCTATCTGTCACCAGTATCGAGTATCGGTGCAGGCTGCTACGTCCTCTGGCAGAACATCATCAATTCTTATGAACTCGCCCACTTCACCAATACACCTTCCGAGTCACCCCATTCCGATAACGGATAATATAAACGCCGCAAGGTAAGTTCATTAAAGCCCCCTTTAAATCCCCCAATGGGGAAACAACCATCTGGATGACATTATCCTCCATGGGCAAGTCAGAGGAGGCTTTGATTTCTTCAATACCTGTAGCATCACCGCCCATGAAGTCAAACGAAGCCAAACCATCCACTACCTTCATCCTGGTAATAGGTTTAGACATATACAATGATTCGTCAGCCAATGGATGAAAGAGTTCGGCTGGCGGAGCAGAGAAATTCGTCAGCGAATCATTTCCTTCGTAAGGATAAGCCCAGTCGCTTTGGTACAGTACGGAAGATTTGTTGTTAGCATGGAATATACTGCATCGCTGCCCAGCCGGCTTATTAGGGACGCCATAATTCCATATCTTCTCATCAAAGTCGATATGGAAGACTATAATTCCGCTTCCGGGCAGACCACTGTCCCACCCCGTTTGCTGACGATTCTCCACCATGTAGAATTCATCCCCATATTCATCATTGAAAATGATATAGGCTTGAGGAGCATTGCTCAATGCCTCTATCCCCTCCACAGTGCAAGGTTCTGTCAGTTCTACAGGTTCCAACCACCCCATCAACATACGTTCATGGGCTGAATAACCAGTGGGACAGAAACCATCCATCTGCCAACAGCCGGAATCCATCAAATCCCAGTATTTCAGATACGAAGTACTACCATAATAAAAATCGGGAAAGCCAAAACAGTGGCTGAATTCATGACAGATTGTTCCGAACGATCCGAATACCTGCTTGTACTTTTCCGGCACACAGCAATAACAGTCTATCAGGTATTCCTTGTCTCCTGTACTGACAACGAGCGGCAGCTTGTATTGTCCGTCACTGCCTTTATGACCGCTCATCCACCACTGATGCGGCCAGATAGAGTTGGAACCACCACCGGTATTCATTCCCTCGCCAGGAAAGACAATCACCAGTTGTTCAACATTCAAGTCATCATCCCAGTCATACACACTCCAGTCAATCGGTTTTGTTCGCAGCGAGTCCACAATATCCTCAACCAGATACTGGGAATTTACATCGTCAGAATATGTACTCCTGTATTTCACAATCGACTCGTCAAGAGCAATCTCATAGAGGTCAAACGTCAGGTTGAACTTCCCATAGCTCTGTGCCAGGAAATAGTCGTGTATCGAACCACAGAACGGTTTTTCCGTGTAGTTTTCCTCATTGAAAAGTCTGTTCCATGCCGACAAAGGCACATCGCTCTGAAACTGCAGATCTGTGAACGACACCAGCACCACCAACTGGCGGCGCTTGCCGATGTAGGGATTGACGTTATCCGCACGACGGGCAGCTCTACGTACAGTATGACGTGCAGCAATATGTTCCGGCATTTGTCCCTGTCTGCAGCCACGCATCTTGATATCATCTGCCGACACCTTCAACGGCAACAGCATGACGAAACACACCAAGGCAATGCAAACAGCCACGAGTCGGTTGTTTCTTTGCACATCTGACAGCAAACTCATGATATACTTCATTTATGTTCTTGTTTTCGATGCAAAGATAATATATATATGTGAATACACCTAAACGATTAGAATAAACTGCTGAAAAATAATTGCTGAGTGTGTTAACAACTACACATCAATTGTTAATGATGGTTAAGTTATTTGGCGGTTACTACAATTTGTAGTTACTTTGGCGCAAGAACTAAAAAACACCTGATTCACATAGCATATATGAAAAAACTAACCGATAAGGAAATGACATTGATGGAAGTGCTTTGGGAGCATGGTGAAATGTCGATTCGCGACCTCATCAATTACCTTCCTAATCCCACGGTTCACTTCAACACCGTGGCTACCTATGTACGGCGATTGGAAATGCACGGAATGATAAGCCACAAGGAATTGAGTGCCAAGTTCTATCTATATGATGCTACCATGACTCGTGAGCAGTATAACAGTGCCATTCAAAAAGAGAATGTGAAAAAGCTCTTTGGCGGCTCGTACATGAATTTTATTTCATCGCTGGTAAAAGAGCACGATGTCAGCGTCGATGAACTTAAAGAAATAATCCGCATAGTTGAGGAGGAATAATATGGGTAGTTTTGTAGTATATATCATTGAGTGGGCATTATGCCTGTCAGCATTCCTGTTACTATACAAGATGTGCTTCAGCGGTTCCACCTTCCATCGCTTCAACCGCATTTACCTGTTGGGCAGCGTGATGGTAGCAGCTCTACTGCCGCTCATCCATATCGCTGTCAGCGAACAAATGGAACCTGTAGCAGAAGTCTGCCGTCTCAACACAACTCAGTTCGAGCCACTGTCCATCGTTACGACTCTGCCCACACAGACATTGACAGATAACGACCTGCCTGCACAGCTTTCTACTTCCCAGAAGATTTTTATCGTCATTGCCATCATCTATCTATTTTATATCGCCATACACATAATAGGTTGGATTAAGTCGATGGTGAAGATGATACTCTTCCTTAGAGGGAAGCGCATAAAGAAAGTAAACCGATGGATACGCCTGGTCGTACATGATGAAGAGTACGGTCCTTTCAACTGGATGAATTATATTGTCATCTCAGACAAGGAAAGCGGTTTCGGTCGTCGCGCCAGCATGCGCCACGAGTTGTCGCACATTAAACTGCTGCACCCCATTGACTTGGTATTTATCCTGCTGTGCACACTGGTCAATCCTGTATGCTGGCTTGTTATGAAAGAAATCAAGGTTGTTCACGAATATGAAGCTGACGATGAAGTGATCAATCATTATCATATTCAGAGTCGTGACTATCAACGATTATTAGTCCTGCGAACAGTTGGAGCGGAGGCCTACGCACTGGCAAGTTCGTTTAATCTTAACATTAAAACACGAATTATTATGATGAAGAAAAAACAAACACATTGGTGGCGCATGATGTGGATTGCAGTCACTATCCCTCTCGTTGGCATTGCACTCACAGCTTTCTCTAAACCCAAAGAAGCATTGAAGGAAATTGTGGACAGCAGTGTCGAGATTATCGAACAGCCTATCGTCAACGCTCTCTCTATCGAAGCAGAAGCTACCGAAGCAGAGGAGATTGACACCTCTGCTGAAGAACTGGTACAAGAGGAACCAGACAATAAACCCGTTAAGCGTGGTGACAAGATTACCGGCATTGTGAAAGACGACATAGGTCCGTTGATGTTCGCCAATATCGTAGAGATTGACGAAAACGGACGCATTGTTGCCAAAACAACCAGTGAAGCAGACGGGAGCTTCACATTAAAAGTTGTCAATCCCAAGGATAAGATTCGCATTTCTTACGTTGGGAAGAAGACACAGACTCTTGACATCACTAATAAGAAGATTGTCGTAACCATGGAAGATGCCATGAAGTTTAACCCCGTACAATTACTTGGTAATCGTGACAGCATTGACAGAGGCGAAAAACGTTACACGGACTATAACTTAGAAGACGGTGATGAAACCACATTCCAAGTTGTAGAGTCAATACCCACTTTCCCTGGCGGTTTCGATGAAATCATGAAATACCTGATGACTCACCTGCGCTATCCCACTGTAGCTCGTGAAATTAATGCGGAGGCAGAAATCACCGTTCAGTTCATCATCGACAAAACTGGATTCGTACGCTCTCCTAAAGCCATTGCGGTTACCACTCACATGCCCGAAGGTTCTGCATCTATAACAGGAGCAGATGAAAATGACGATGAGGAAGCCATAGAAAAGACGAAGGCTTACACCGACGCTATTGAGGCATTAAAGGAAGAAGCCGTTTACGTGGTGCGCAACATGCCACGATGGAATCCCGGACGTCAGAACGGTAAACGGATAGAGACAACATACACACTGCCTATCAGTTTCAAACTGAATTAGTACAAAAGAGGATGTGCCTATTTCGGCACATCCTCTTTTGTTATGATTTGATTTTGATGATGCTTTATTCTTTTTCAGAGATAGTGGTAAAGCGACCCCGGTTCTCATGGTTGCGGCAGGGAACGCCACTTCATTCTTACAACCTGGATATTTCTTCCTGCAAGTAGTTGAGGAGACGGCAGGCTTGCATACCGTCCATCTGTGCATGATGAAACTGAAGGCTGACGGGGAGAGTTGTCTTGAACCAGCCTTTGCGATAGCGTCCCCAGGCAATGAACGGATTGTTGAAAATACCGCTGTATTGATTAACAATGCAATCAAGTTCTGTGTCAGGCAGAGTCGATGTTCCGACAATCATATATTCTTCCAAAAACGCACTTTCACATGTCATCGCAACCCTTTCGGTCAGTTTCTTATAGTCTGCATCAAACTGCTCAATATCATCGTAGAAAGGGACATCACAAGAACTGATGCCACCTTTCTTGTTTGGCACAATCACATTGATGGCAAGGCTGTCATACTGAAACATTTTCCCATCTACCGGCAGGAGGAAGGTCTCATCAATTCTGCTCGCTGCCTTACCAATACACCAGCAAAGCAGCATATTGAAATTCAGTCCCCTCTTCCTGCTCACCTTCCTAAGACGACTGACATCAATCGTCTTCACCAGCGTCACAGTAGGTTGAGGTGAGGACATCCACATCTTGAATGCCTCAGCACGACTCGTTTCTTGTGGGTTAACTTCTTTGCGCATTAGAAGTTTTTAAGTTTTTGAGTTCTTAAGTTTTTAGGTTCTTAAGTTCTTGAGTTTTTAGGTTTTTGAGTATTTGAGTTTTTAAGTTTTTGAGTTCTTAAGTTATTTCACCTTCATGCCCAGATTCAGCATGATGAAGCTGTAGATGTCAACCTGTTCCTCAATCACCTTTGCCAATGGTTTGCCACCACCATGTCCAGCCTTGGTATCGATGCGGATAAGTACAGGAGCAGAACCGCTATGGCACTCCTGAAGAGTTGCAGCAAACTTAAATGAATGTGCAGGAACCACACGGTCATCGTGGTCAGCAGTAGTGACGAGGGTTGCAGGATAGGCTGTGCCAGGTTTGAGGTTGTGCAAAGGCGAATATCCAAGCAGGTATTCAAACATCTCCTTTGAGTCCTCGCTGGTACCATAGTCGGAAGCCCAGTTCCATCCGATAGTGAATTTATGGTAACGGAGCATGTCCATCACTCCCACTTCAGGAATAGCTACACGGAAGAGGTCGGGACGCTGAGTCATGCAGGCTCCGACAAGAAGACCGCCATTCGAACCGCCCACAATAGCTATCTTATCTTTTGAAGTATAGCCTTCACGGATGAGCCATTCTGCAGAGGCGATGAAGTCATCGAATACATTCTGCTTCTGCATCTTGGTTCCGGCGATATGCCAATCCTCACCATATTCACTTCCTCCACGCAGATTCACCTGTGCATAGATGCCGCCATTCTCCAGGAATGGAATTCGCATGGCTGAGAAGTTAGCTCCAAGAGCTACATTGAAGCCTCCGTAGCCATAGAGATATACTGGATTCTTGCCATTACGTTTCAGACCTTTTTTGTATGTCAGTGACATAGGAATGCGTGTGCCGTCCTTGCTTTCGAAGAACACCTGTTCGCTTACAAAGTCTTCAAGACGAGCCTTTATGGTTGGTATAGAATACAGCTTGCTTTCGTTACGTTTTATATCGTACTGGTAGATTGATCCCGGTTGGGTAAATGAAGTGAAGGAATAGAAACACTCCGGTTCTTTCTCGTCACCAACAAAGCCTACACTACCTACACTTGGCAGCTTAACCTCTTGGATCAGCTTTCCATCAAGTGAATAGATGTATGAATGATCAAACACATCCTTCTGGAAAGTAAGGAACAGTTGTTTGTTGATTACGCTAAGTCCTCCGAGAGGATTCTCCTGTTCAGGAATAAGTTCCTTCCAGTCACCGATACCAGGATGGTGGAGGTCGGCTGTCATGATGCGACCTTTCGGAGCACCATAGTTAGTGAAAAGGTATATCTTCTCGCCTTCGGTATAGATAGGGCTATACTGGTAATCCATGTTCGAAGTCATCTGAATGAACTGCGAATTAGGTTGGCGCAAGTCACGCACGAAGAGATTATTGCCTGCGCCATCACCTCCCTCATAGAGATACATCACCGTTTCCTCCTCATTGATTTCGAGATAGTAGAAACGTTTTGGATAAGCAGGATTCTGGTAGAAAAGCACATCCTCCGACTGTGGAGTGCCAATCTTGTGATAGTAAATCTTATGAATCTCATTGACATTCGAGAACTCCTTACCCTCTTCTGGTGCATCGTAGGCACTATAGAAGAACCCGTCACCCTGCCATGACGCTTCGGAGAACTTCGCCCATTCCACATGGTCCTCAGTAAGTTTTCCTGTCTTCAGGTCAATAACGAAGAATTCTTCCCAGTCGCTTCCTGAACGGGAGATGCTATAAGCAGCCCAACGTCCGTTGTTGGAGAAGGACACACTCTTCAGTGCCACAGTTCCGTCGTCACTCAGTTTGTTAGGATCGAGAAATACTCGCGGAGTACCGCCCAGTTCATCCATGACATACAAAACATACTGGTTCTGCAGACCGTCGTTCTTAGAGAAATACCATTTGCCACCGCGTTTGCGTGGAGCACTGAGTCTCTCGTAATTGGAGAGTTCGGTGAGTCTGCGCTGCAGTTTCTGGCGGAATGGAATCTTTGCCAGATATGCGTTGGTTACTTCGTTTTCAGCTGTTACCCATGCAGCAGTCTGTGCACTGGTGTCATTCTCCAGCCAACGGTATGGGTCTGCGACGGTAGTTCCGAAATAGGTATCGGTGGTGCCGTCTTTCTCAGCTTTAGGATACTTGATATTTTGTGCCTGAACGGCAGATGTAGCTATAATAGCCATGAATAAAAAGATGTTACGTTTCATAATTTATTTCGGTTTGGTCTGCAAAGATATAAATAATCCTTCTAATCTTCCCTACTCTCTTTCTTTTTTTCAACCCTACTATAGCATCTATAGATACAAAGGGCTGACACTTTCGTGCCAACCCTCTGAACATTTAGTCAAGTTGATTTACTTAACCAGCATTTTGCGTCCGTTGACGATGTAGATGTTGCCCTTCTGGAGAGTCTTAACCTTAACTCCCTGAAGGTTGTACACTGCTCCCTCGCATTCGGAGAGGGCTGGGGTGAGGCTTTCAATACCTGTAGACTCATAGACATTGATTGGTACTGTCATTGTGTTGTCGTTGAGAGTTTCAGCAGCTTCGCCTTCTACAGTCACTGTTGCAGTAACTTCAAGATCGCCAGAAACGAGACCCTCTGTATCTACTTCGATAGAGCAGAAGCCAGTGTTGCGTTCTTCACCTGCACGTGCACTAACCAAACCTGTACCAATCACCTTATCGCCTGCAGTAAGAGTCACTATTGCGTCAACAATGTCCACGTTACCCTTATTCTCTACAAATACAGTCACGTAGTTGGTTTCGAGGTCAAGATAGATACAGCCCTGAACGGTTGTGATTGCAAGGTCGTAAACATCTACTACTGGTTCCTCCAAGAATGAAACAGTCACATCATCCTGTACCTGGTTAGCTACCTGCACATAGTAGGAAGCTGTCTTGCCAGCCTCGAGAATGTCGGAAACGGTGAAAGTCACGTTGTATGATAACGATTATACTGGGTGCGGAGGGCTTTCATGTCAGCATCGGCATAGAGTTCACTACCCGATTGCTTAGTGTAGCAATTTCCTTCCTCATCCATCCAGTAATGCATGAATGCGGTGCCTCGCAGTTCTGCTTTCACTTTGCTTCCATCAGTCAGAGTCAATGTACGCCATTGTCCCTTCGGAGCCTGTTGTGCAAACAAATTCATAGCACTGGTCATCAGTGCCATAACAAGTATCAGAGTAATTTTTTTCATAAATAATTGTAGTCAGTCAATATTTCCGCTGCAAAGGTACGAAAAAAATATCAAATAAACCCTAAATTGCATTTTTAAGGTTTTCAAGGTGAAAACACCACACTTTCATCAACGAAACTTGGATGTTCAGCAAAAAAAGTCCGGGAAATAGTACGCTGTAAATAAATAAACACTATCTTTGCATCAAACAAACAATTATTAATCAACCAAAAATAACACAATCATGAAAAGAATTCAGACAATCATCGCATTGCTGCTGCTCACAACTTGCACAGCATTCGCACAATCAGCAGAGTTCAATGACCAACAGTTACGCCTCCGCCGCAACATCAGTAACTGGCTTCGCAACGAAGGCTTCCAGCCTGAAATTGACAGCGACGGCGACATCAAGTTCAAACGTGAGGGTACTACCTACTATGTAGAAGTAAGCAAAAAGGACACATCGCCAATGTATGTAAGCCTCTCCTGCTACTACCGCTACAACGATGACTTCCCAAAGTGGAAGATTGTTGACGCCATGCCATCTCTCAGCCTCTGGAAGGCTGTGAAAGTTGCAATCTACAACGAGAACTACGCTATCTCCTACCAGACTTACCTTCCAACTACAGACCCAGAAGCATTCACTTCTATCTTCTACAAGATCCTGGGTGTAATGGACGGAGTAGCTGACGAAATCGGAGAATTGTAAGGATAAGTCCTACTCCTTCTAATTTATAAATCACACGAATGCAATCGCATTTGTGTGATTTTTTTGTCATTTTTTGTCGTTTTTACATATTTAACATTAAAAAAATGTTCAATTTGAAATAAAAATCGTAATTTTACACGATAATTTGCCGTAATATGTACTTTTTAAAGTACAAGGCACGAAGTACAAAGTACAAATTATAAATCACAAGCCATTCAGAGGGTTCTAAACAACCGTGGCAGTCCAATAGAATTAATAAAAATGACAACATATAATGAATTACAAATGGAATTACGTAGAAGCTACACCCGAGCGGAAGCAGGCTGCAGTTGAACTGTCGCAACAGACAGGCGTAAATCCAGTACTTTGCAAATTGCTCATTGAGCGAGGAATAGACACCCCGGAAGCGGTTAAGCAGTACTTTCACCCATCACTGCTTTCACTTCACGATCCGTTCCTTATGCGCGATATGGACATTGCCGTTGAGCGTCTCAATCAGGCCATGGGAAGGAAAGAGCGAATCCTCATCTATGGCGACTACGACGTGGACGGATGCACTGCAGTAGCACTGGTTTACCGATTCTTGCAGCAATTCTACTCAAACATCGACTACTACATACCCGACCGCTACGACGAAGGGTATGGCGTGTCGCGACAGGGTGTGGATTATGCGCACCAAAGCGGTGTAAAACTCATTATCATTCTCGATTGCGGAATCAAGGCTATCGACGAAATAGCCTATGCAAAGAGTCTTGGCATAGATTTCATCATCTGTGACCATCACGTTCCGGATGAAACCCTGCCACCGGCAGTTGCCATCCTCAATGCCAAGCGCAAGGATAACACCTACCCATATCTGGACCTTTCTGGATGTGGAGTGGGATTCAAATTCATGCAGGCTTTCGCCATCAGCAACGGGATTGCATTCAGCAACCTCATTCCTTTGCTCGACCTGGTTGCTGTAAGTATCGCATCCGACATCGTGCCAATCATGGGCGAGAACCGCATCCTCGCACACCACGGACTCCGCCAGCTCAACCAGAATCCAAGTGTGGGAATGCAGGCAGTTATTGACCTCTGCGGACTGACAGCGGCTCACATCACGATGAACGACATCATCTTCAAGATCGGACCGAGAATCAATGCCAGCGGACGTATGCAGAACGGTACTGCCAGCGTGGAACTGCTCGTGGAGCATAACCACCACAAGGCAACACAGCTTGCTGAGCAAATCAACCAATACAACGAAGAGCGTAAGGAACTCGACAAGCGCATGACGGAAGAAGCCATGAACATTGTCGACAGCACTCCTGGAATGCTCGACCGCAGTGCTATAGTCATCTACAATCCTGAATGGCACAAGGGTGTGATTGGTATCGTTGCTTCACGCCTCACAGAAACCTATTTCCGTCCGGCAGTAGTGCTTACCCGCACCGGTGACACCGTAACAGGGTCGGCACGCAGCGTCAGCGGTTTCGATGTGTATAAGGCGATTCAGAGCTGCAGTCACCTGCTTGAGAACTTCGGCGGGCACACCTACGCAGCCGGACTTGCCATGCAGCCCGACAACGTGGACGCTTTTGCAAAGATGTTCGAACAGTATGTCAGCCAGCATACCAACGAAGAGCAGATCACACCGACCATCAACATTGATGCGGTGATTAACTTCCGTGATATCGGTCATCGTTTCCAGAACGACCTGCGGAGAATGCGTCCCTATGGGCCAAACAACGAGAAACCGGTGTTCTGCACACAGAAAGTGTACGACTACGGCACCAGCAAGGTTGTGGGACGTGAACAGGAGCATATCAAACTCGAACTCGTTGATTCCAAGTCCAACATCGTGATGAACGGAATTGCCTTCGGACAGAGTTCGCAGGCTCGCTACGTCAAGACCAAACGTGCATTCGACATCGTCTATACCGTAGAAGAGAATACACATAAGCGCGGCGAAGTGCAGCTCCAAATCATCGACATCCGCACTGCCGAGCAAGAGGGCTGATAAAGCTAAACTATGCAGCAATATCTTGACATACTGAAAGAGTATTGGGGCTACGAATCATTTCGCGGCATCCAGGAAGATATTATCCGCAGCATAGGCGAAGGACGTGACACGCTCGGACTAATGCCGACCGGCGGAGGCAAAAGCATCTGTTTCCAGGTTCCAGCCATTGCCATGGGAGGACTGTGCTTAGTAATCACACCACTTATTTCCCTCATGGAGGATCAAGTGTCGCAACTGCGAATGCGTGGAATCAAGGCTGAAACCATTCACGCAGGCATGAGGCACGACGACATCCTGCGAGTCATCGACAACTGCATCCTCGGCGATTTCCGCTTTCTCTACCTCTCTCCTGAAAGACTCGAAAGCGATATTTTCAAAGCCAAGCTGAACTATATGCACAACATCTCGTTTATCTGCGTAGATGAAGCGCACTGCATATCGCAATGGGGTTATGACTTCAGACCAGCCTACCGCAACATAGCCCAACTGCGCAACCTTATCCCCTATCACGTTCCGGTTCTTGCGCTTACCGCCACTGCCACACAGGAGGTTGTGACAGATATTCAACGTCAGCTGAAGTTTCCTGAGGAGAACTGCATCCGCATGAGTTTTGAGCGCAAGAACCTCGTTTATGTGGTACGAGAAACAGAGAACAAAGAAGACGAGCTGGTACACATTCTGAAAAGCTTTACCAAAGGCAGTGCCATTGTCTATACCCGCAACCGGCAACTGACCAGTGAGATTGCAAAACTGCTCAATTCAGAGAACATCACGGCAGAGAACTACCACGCCGGGCTCACAGGAGCAGAACGTGACTTGCGACAAATCAACTGGATGAAGGGCAGAAGCAGGGTTATGGTTGCCACCAACGCCTTCGGCATGGGGATAGACAAACCCGATGTACGTATTGTCATCCACTACGATCTGCCCGATTCCATAGAAGCCTACTTCCAGGAAGCAGGCCGTGCTGGACGCGACGGCAACAAAGCTTACGCCGTGATGCTTTACAACCCCGTAAACCGAAGAACCATGCTGCAGCGGGTACCTCAGCAATATCCGCCCAAAGACTATATTCGCCAGACATACGATAACATTTGCTATTATTATCAAATAGGTATAGGAGAAGCATTGGGACAGACCCACTACTTCAGCATTGAACAGTTCTGCAAGAACTTCCGACAATTCCCCGTACAGACAGACTCTGCGCTCCGAATCCTCGACGCAGCAGGGTATATCATATACTCCACCGACAACGATTTCCGTTCTCGGGTAAGGTTTATCTTGAGCAAGGAAGGACTTAACCGTCTGGAGAATCTCGGCAACAAAGCAGAAACCATAATCAGCCAGATGCTTCGCAACTATACAGGGCTGTTTGCAGACTTCGCCTACATAGACGAGAACATCATTTCCGCCAATACAGGATTCAGCAACGACGAAGTTTACGACACACTGAAAGACTTGAACAACCGCCGCATCTTAGACTATATTCCCCGTTCCAACCAACCAACAATCACTTTCCTTACTCCACGCATCGAAAGCAGCAGTCTCAGCCTGACACCAATGGTCTATGACCAGCGACTCGAAGAATACAAGAAAAGGATCAATACCATTCTCGAATACGCCCAGACCAACGACAAGTGCCGTAGCCGCATGCTGCTGGAGTATTTCGGAGAGGAATCAGACCATGATTGCGGGCAATGCGACGTTTGTCTCAGCCGCAAGAACCAAAGTTCTGAAGAGGAAAAACTCAACGCCATCACAGAAGCCATCAAGAAACTGCTCAAAGACGGACAATGGCATCCGGTGACACAACTGAAAGAACTCCCCTTCCCCACTCCACAAATAGAGCAAGCCATCAAATACATGATGGCTGAGGAAATGCTCGAATTTGAAGAAGGGAGGGTGAGAGGTAAGAGTTAAGAGTGAAGTGTGAATTATTGGAGCAGCGAAGGCAGAGCTGAACTTGTTCAAGCTATGCTGAGTCGTGACAAATTATCGACGATACCTCTGAAACAACTCAAAGAGTCGCTTGCGAAGCAAGAATCACAGAACGAAGTGATGTAACAGTGAAGTGATAGTACCGGAAGGAGAATGTGAAGAATAATTAAGAATTAAGAATTTATAATTATTAATATTATAATGTGTATTGGGAGCGAAAGTCACAGATTATTCTTTTTTCTTCAAAAAAATATCATTTTTCTTGCAGCAACCATATAAAAACTATAACTTTGCAACGCAAAAGACAAAAAGTGCGATAAAATGACACAGTATTACAACACATATTACTTTTTTTACTTTTACTTTGACAAGAAGTAGAGCGGGAAAGTGTATGTGCATACAACAACACGAAAAATAATAAAATTATAATTAATCATACAAAGTCCCGCTCACAATACAGTGAGCGGGATTTTTTGTAACCAGCACGACAGCAAATGAGGAAAGTAGCCATACAAGGAGTCATAGGAAGTTTCCATGACATAGCATCACACAAATACTTCGAAGGTGAAGAACTGGAAATGCTTTGTTGTGACACTTTTGAGCAAGTATTCGATACTCTGCGCCAGGACTCCAACAACGTTGCACTCGTAGCAATTGAGAATACCATCGCAGGCAGTCTTCTACACAACTACGAACTGCTTCGCGACAGCGGAATGCAAATCGTTGGTGAACACAAACTGCGAATCAGCCACTCTATCCTGTGCCTGCCCGACCAGTCTTGGGAAGACATCACGGAAGTAAACTCCCATCCCGTGGCACTCATGCAATGCAGGGAATTCCTCAAGCAGCATCCAGACTTCAAAGTCGTTGAAACCGACGACACAGCAGCATCGGCTCAGAACATCAGTGAGAACCAACTGCACGGACACGCTGCCATCTGCTCCAAATACTGTGCTGACCTCTACAACATGAAGATATTGCAGGAGGGTATTGAAACCAACAAACACAACTTCACACGTTTCCTTGTTGTCACAGACCCTTGGAACGCAGAAAACCTTTCCGACCCAAAGCAGTCGAACAAATCGAGCATCGTGTTCTCTCTGCCTCACAACGAAGGTAGTTTGTCGCAAGTCCTGTCTATCTTCTCGTTCTACAAGATCAATCTCACAAAAATACAATCACTGCCTATCATCGGACGCGAATGGGAATATATGTTCTACGTAGACCTTACCTACAACGACTATATACGCTACCGCCAATCAATCGATGCCATCCGTCCACTGACCAAGCAACTCAGTATCCTCGGTGAATACAAGGATGGAAGGTCCACAATATAAAAAACAACTCACGAACTCTAACTCTTAAACTATATTACCCCTTGATGTCAGAATCCTCCCCTATATGGGGGAGTTAGAGGGGGCTTTACATTATGAATATCCAACCAGCAGACCGCATCGCCAATGTGAGCGAATACTACTTCAGCCGTAAGCTGAAAGAAATTGCACGTCTCAATGCTGAAGGCAAGGACATACTCAGTCTTGCCATCGGAAGTCCAGACATGCCACCATCACAAGCTACCATCGACAAGCTTTGTGAAGTAGCAAACAATCCTGCCGCACACGGTTACCAGCCAACAATCGGTACACCAGAACTACGTACGGCAATGGCAAATTTCTATAAACGCTGGTATGGAGTGGAACTGAATCCAAACACGGAAATCCAACCGCTTATCGGTTCGAAAGAAGGAATCCTGCACACCACCCTCGCACTCTGTAATGTCGGCGACCGTGTACTTGTGCCAAACCCAGGTTATCCAACCTACACTTCGCTCAACCGCATTCTCGGTACAGAAATCATCAACTACGATCTGACTGAAGAAAACGGATGGCAACCCGACTTCGACGCACTGGATAAGATGGATCTGTCAGGTGTAAAGGTCATGTGGACCAACTATCCTCACATGCCAACCGGTGCTCCTGCCACACGTGAGCTGTACCAGAAGCTCGTCGATTTTGCACGTCGCCACAACATCGTCATCATCAACGACAACCCATATAGCTTCATCCTTAACGACGGTGAACACCTGAGCATCCTTCAGGTCCCTGGAGCAAAAGAGTGTTGCATAGAATTCAACTCCATGTCGAAGAGTCACAATATGCCAGGATGGCGTGTGGGAATGCTTGCAACCAACTCCACTTTCGTTGAATGGATTCTGCGCATCAAGAGTAATATCGACAGCGGTACATTCCGTGCCATGCAACTGGCTGCAGCCACTGCATACGACAACACCGACGAGTGGCACATGCAGGCAAACGTGGAAACCTACCGCAGCCGCCGCAAAATTGCAGAGGAGATTATGCGAAGCCTCGGCTGCACATTCGACCCGAAGCAGACAGGTATGTTCCTTTGGGGAAAGATTCCGGACACCTACTCCGATGTAGAGCAACTCACAGAGCGAGTGCTTCACGAGGCAAGAGTGTTTATCACACCAGGCTTCATCTTCGGAAGCAACGGAGCACGATACATCCGCATCTCCCTCTGCGCTAAGGACAACATCATGCAGAAGGCACTTGATAGAATTAAAGATGTTTTTAAGTAAATACTACGAATACTATAAATACTAGGAATACTAGAAATAAAAAAAGAATAATAATATGGAACTCAATCTTCAGCCACTTAACCTTCCCGGTATAGAACCCAAACGTCCTCTTATCATCTGTGGACCATGCAGTGCCGAGACCGAAGAACAGGTAATGGACACAGCACGTCAACTATATAACAGCGGATTCCGCATCCTCCGTGCAGGAGTCTGGAAACCACGTACCAAACCAGGTGGATTCGAAGGCCACGGAGAGAAAGCGCTTCCCTGGCTAAAACGAGTTAAGGACGAAATCGGCATGCTCACCGCAACCGAAGTGGCAACCCCTGCCCATGTGGAACTTGCACTGAAGTATGGAATCGACATCCTTTGGGTTGGAGCACGAACCAGTGCCAATCCGTTTGCAGTACAAGAACTGGCAGACTCACTTAAAGGAGTGGACGTTCCCGTCTTGGTAAAGAACCCTGTTAACCCTGACCTCGAACTGTGGGTAGGCGCACTGGAGCGAATCAATGGTGCAGGTATCACCCGACTTGGAGCAATTCACCGCGGATTCTCCTCTTACGACAAGAAGATTTACCGCAACCTCCCAATGTGGCAGATTCCTATCGAACTGAGCCGTCGTTTCCCCGGACTTCCCATTATCTGCGACCCAAGCCATATCGGAGGCCGTCGTGACCTCATTGCTCCGCTCTGTCAGCAAGCCATGGACTTGGGAATGGACGGACTTATCATTGAGAGCCATAACAACCCAGAGAAGGCATGGAGCGACGCAAACCAGCAGGTAACTCCAGAAATTCTCGAATACATCATCAACCTGCTCGTAATCCGTGACGAAGTAGTTTCAACAGAAAACATCTCCGCTCTGCGCCGTCAGATTGACGATATCGACAACTCTCTCATCGAACTGCTCGCCAAGCGTATGCGTATCAGCCGCGAAATCGGTCAGTACAAGAAAGAGCACGGTATGACTATTGTCCAGACCAGCCGCTATGCCGAGATTCTTGACAAACGTGGTGCACAGGGTTCACTTTGCGGAATCGACAGCAACTGCACACGTCAGATTTTCGAATCTATCCACGAAGAGAGTGTTCGTCAGCAGGTGGAAATCATCAACCGCAAGTAAACGGTTTCAACCACCCAGTTCTTTACCATGTTCAAATCGTATTTCTCATACAGCAAATCCGATCGCAAGACAAACAGCATCATTCTTGTGATTCTCATCCTTGTGGCTGTGTTCTGGTTGGGAAAGACAATTGGCTCATCGGAGAAAGATAACGGTAAAGATCCTTCGACCAGGCTAATGGATGTGGACAGTATTTCTAACAGAAAGGCTTCCGACTCCACGCAAGACAATTCTCTTCCGCATACGTTTGACCCGAACACCGTGGATGCAGCCACATTGATGAAGCTGGGCATTGCCAAGAACAAGGCTGTGGCATTGGTTCACTACCGTGAAAGCGGCAAGGTTTTCAGCAGCGAGAACGATGTTCTCTCTACCTACAACTGGACTCCTGAAGACATCGAACTCATACATCCCTATATGCGTATTGGAGAAGAGTTTCAGCGAAAGGTGAAAAGCCGTCCTAACTACACCTACGAGGAAGGACAGCAATCAGAACCAATTAACTGGCAACGAAAGGACAGCAGTCACCACGAAGCCGAATACACATCCAATAAATTCACATCACCGACCACTGTTGACCCGAACGCTGCAGACACCACTCTCCTCCAGCGTATTCCAGGCATCGGCAGATACTTCTCACGTCAGATAGTTCTTCATCGTGAACGCCTTGGCGGATATGTCAGCATAGAGCAGTTGTGCGAAATCCTCAATTTCCCGAAAGAGACACTCTCGTGGTTTGAGATTAAACAAAAGCCTGCTCTTCGCAAGATTAATCTGAACGCTGCAGATTTCCGGCAGTTGGCATCACATCCCTACATAGGATATAAGCACACCAAAGACATTCAGAACTACATCCGTCTTAACGGAACAATCAACACTATAGAGCAATTACGTTCCACTGGCATCTTTACCGATGCAGAACTGGAGCAATTGATTCCCTATCTTGAATTAAGGTAGGTTCTATAAATTATGTCGAGACGATTTTTGATTTTATGTAAGTGGACTTTTGTCAGCTTTTGAGAG
>Ga0256405_10004529_pt1 | contig 25855 bp, 17 predicted proteins | sample RumenRJG_02DNA_FD_189096 | JGI IMG/M metagenome (GOLD analysis project Ga0256405, IMG submission 189096) | Bovine rumen microbial communities from Lethbridge, Alberta, Canada - RJG_02 | ecosystem: Host-associated > Mammals > Digestive system > Stomach > Rumen | place: Canada: Alberta... | reverse complement strand
GTCTTCGGGAACTTGAAGCCGTACTTCTCGGCAAGCCAGTTGACGGCCTGCTGCGAGAACGCCATCGAGCCGACGCCGGCGTCACCAGACCACTCGTCCGCGGGCGCCTTGGGGTTGAAGTCGACAGGGGCGAACGCGAGCTCGGTGATGCGGCCCGTGAGCGCGCCTGACTTGTCGATGAAGCCGACGGCCTCGGAAGAGCCCATCGCGACACCGAGGATGCCCTTCTTGCCCATCGTGATCATTCCCGCGAGAGCCGAGACGTCGCCGTCGTTGTAGATCTCGAACGGAACACCCCAGTCCTTCTCGACGCGGAAGAACATGTCCTGCGCAATCGGATACTTGGACGGGTTCTTCTCCTTGATGGCGCGGAAGAGCGAGGCGACGCCCATCTTCTTGCCGACGAGCGTGCCAGCCGTGGAACCGCCGATCGCGTCTACGCGCGGCAGAGTCGCCGCGGCGGCCTTGAGGCCCTCGGTGAGCTTCGAGTAGTGGTACTCGGGGTCGGCGTTGTTCCGAGGATCCCACGGGAACTCCTTGGAGAACACGACCTTGCCCTTGTTTAGCGCGGAGATCTTGAAGTCGCTCGCGCCGAGGTCGAAGCCAATGCGGCAACCGTCGGCGACGGTCTTCACCTTCGTGAGAGTCTCTTTCTGAGCGGACATCTTCTTGAGGGGAAGAACAACTGTCTCGACAGGACGCCCGTAGAGGTCGGAGAAGAACTCGTAGTCGAACTTGCGAGAGCCCTTCTTCGTGTACGCCTTCGCGACGGGCCGAACGACAGCATCGGGACCAGCGAGATAGAGCTTCCAGCCGCCCGCAGCCCACACGATGAACTTCGCGATGCGGTCGACGACATGCGAGACGAACTTGGTCGCCTCGGGGCTGAGACGCTTCGGAATCTCAAGGTCGTAGCGGTAGACCTTGCCGTCCTCGCGCTCCCACGCGACTGCAACGACGTCGTTCTTCGCGCCGAGCCCGCTTTCGATTTCGGCGAGCGCCATTATCGGAGCCCAGAACTCCGATCCGCACTTGCACTTTGCCTTGCCGCATGAACATGCCATGGTTTTTCTCCTTTGCTTTTTTGTTTTTGGTTTTATGTGTCGAAAGCGGATAGCAGCGCCGGCGTTACGTCGACGAGCGATGACACGCGCTCCCGCAGAAATTCCTCCTTCGGGCCGAAGGCGACAAACGGAACAGGGTTCAAGGTGTGTCCCCTCTCCGAAATGTTTTCGATGTTGCCGTGGTCCGAAGTCATTACAAGCGTCACCCCCATCGCCTCGGTGAACCTGACGATCGCGGCGAGGAACCTGTCGTAAGTCCTGAGCGCAGCACACGCGCGCGCGTAGTCCATAGAGTGGCCGGCGACGTCTGACTGGAAAAACTCGAACAGCGTGAAGTCGTACCTGCGCACGATTGCCGCAAGGTGCTCGGCCGCGCGCTGCGGTGGAATCACCGCGATATCGGGCCAGCGGTCCTGTATCGTCTCGCGCGTCAGGTCCTGCATGACGGCCTGGCCGTTCTGTAGATCGTCGACAGTCCTTATCGTCTCAGGGGTGGTAAGTGCCATCACGGTAGTGACCGACTTGAAGCGACGTGCGGCGAGCTCTTCCGCAGAGTCGACGAGGTAGGCGTCGGAAAAGCAGACTTCCTTTCTTCTCTCGCGCAGCTGCTTGAACAAATTGTCGGTCTCGATGATCTTGCGAAGATTCGGCCCGGGGAATCCTTCGCAGTGCTTTCCCATCGCTGAGGCGCAGTTCACGCCGGTGAACATCGTCGCCTGGCCGGTGGCGCTTTGAGGCGGGCCATCGATTCCAAGTCGTGCGTCAATTGGCTTTCCGTGCTTCGAGACAAGACGGCACAGGGCAGGACAGACCTCTGGATTGACAGGGTTGTCCGTAGCAGCGTCGCGCAAGCCCACGCCGTCGATGAACAGGAAGAGCACTTTCATTTGAATGTTTGTATTTTATCAAATTTTAACCGATTAATGCAACCTCGCTAAAGCAATATCAGCCACAAAGAACAGGTGTATAGTTGGAGTTCTGAGTTGGAGTTGGAGTTGGAGTTAGGGGTCAGGAGTCAGGGGTCAGTACGCAGGAGTCAGGGGTCAGTACACAGGAGTCAGGGGTCAGTACACAGGAGTCGGGAGCTACTGAGAATTTTGTAGTGAGCTGGTGTGGCAAGGCCGCCTCGGCCTTGCTGCAAGGGCGGGGCGCCCTTGCTACATCGCCTGCCCCAAAATCACCGACTACTGACCCCTAACTCGAACTCCAACTACTGCCTCCCGATCCCTCCGTACTGACCCCTGACCCCTGACTCCTGACTCCTGACCCCTAACCACTAGCCACTATGTCACTCAAGATAACTCTAGATAATTTTTTAAAATTTTATGTTAATAAGTTTTTGATAACTGTTAATATATTTCCCTTGACATTTGAGTTATAAACATTTTATTTGATTTTTTATTTGAATATCCGCAAAAAATATCAATTTATCAGGTTTAGCTATGTCGCATAATTTAATCAAAAAAACTGTTCACAATGTAGTTGATAATTGATATAATCTTTACCGCCTATGAGCCTGTTAATAGATAGCGATGTTATTGTAGTTGGCGGTGGTCATGCCGGTGCCGAAGCGGCTCTCGCGTCGGCACGGATGGGGCTCAAGACCCTTCTTATCACCGCAAAGGTAGACAGCATCGCAAAGATGCCCTGCAATCCTTCGATTGGCGGACTTGCCAAGAGTCACCTCGTTTACGAGCTCGACGCACTCGGTGGCGAGATGGGAAAAAATGCCGACGCCACTGCCCTTCAAGCTAAAACACTCAATTCAAGCCGTGGGCCAGCAGTCCAAGCAACAAGAACCCAATGCGCAAAGGCAGAGTACACTTTGCGGATGCAGCAAGTTATCGCCTCGCAGCCAAACCTAACAGTCCTTGAAGATGCAGTCATCGGGCTTATTACCGAGCCATCGACTGATGACAACTCTGCCGTGATTGACAACAATGGATCATACAAGCTTTTAGGTGTTGTTACCGAACACAATGGATCTATTACCGCAAAGGCAGTTGTTTTAACAGCCGGGACAACCTTAAGGGGCAGGATTTGGATTGGAAAAGAGTGCCAGGAGTCAGGTGGAGACGGCCGTCCAGCTGTAAATTTACTGTCCGAATGCCTGGAAAAGCTTGGCTTTTCCCTTATTCGGCTTAAAACGGGCACACCCCCACGCCTTAAGGCATCAAGTTGCAACTTTGCCGTCTGTCAGCGGCAGGATGGAGAAAACCCAAGGCCATTGTTCCACGTGGAACATTCTGCAGAATCTTTATTAACACAGAGGCGCAGGGTCGCAGAGTACGCAGAGGTTTTCGGAAGTTATGTTGGGAAAGTTGGAGAAGATAAATTGTTCCACGTGGAACACGGCTCAAAGCAATCTCTGCGTACTTCGCGTCTTAGCGTCTCTGCGTTAAAATCTGAACCGAACGAAATGTTCCACGTGGAACAATCGTTAGGTGAGCTGCCATGCTGGATGACGCATACGACTGATGAAACGCATAGGATTATAAGGGAGAATCTAAGCGCCTCTGCGCTCTACGGCGGTGCAATTGAGGGTACTGGGGTGCGTTATTGCCCTTCAATTGAGGATAAGATAGTCCGCTTTGCAGAGGCAAAGCAGCACCATGTGATGCTTGAACCAGAGGACTCTAAAGGCGAGGTTATTTATCCCAATGGTCTATCCTGTAGCTTGCCGCGCGATGTACAGGAAAAGATGGTAAGATCAGTGCCTGGGCTTGAGCGTGCCGAATTCCTTGCTTATGCGTATGCAATCGAGTATGACGGCATTGATTCGCGCGAGCTTAAGCATTCACTTGAGGCCAAACGAGTGGATGGTTTGTTCTTTGCTGGGCAAATAAACGGAACCACTGGTTACGAAGAAGCTGCTGCTCAGGGTATTATTGCCGGAATAAATGCCGCTTTAAAGGTCAAAGGGGAGCCGCCACTCGTTCTAAGTCGGCAAGACGCCTACATTGGTGTCCTGATTGACGATCTTGTGACAAAGGGTACAGACGAGCCGTACAGGATGTTCACGAGCAGGGCAGAGCGCAGGTTGATTTTGCGACAGGACAATGCAAGGTTTAGATTACTTGAGGCGGCAAGGAAGGTTGGCATCCAGCCACCTGATTACTTGGAAACTGTTTCTAAAGTAAAAGACTATCTTGATCGTGCCATAGACGCCGCCGCGAAAGCGCCAAGCACTAATGCGGCAGAATCGCAAGCACCGATCTCTCGCTGGTTCACCGAAGAAAAGATTGAAAACGAGTTAGAGATTATGCGACACTATGCGCCGTACATAGAACAGGAGAGGAAAGCGGCAGAGCGGGCGAAGATAGATGAAGCAATCAAGATTCCAAAGTGGCTGGATTATGACAAGTGTGGGGCGGTTAGATACGAGAGCCGAGAGAAGTTGAAGAAGTGGCGGCCAGAGACACTTGCCCAGGCAGCTCGCATTTCTGGCGTCAATCCTGCGGATATCGCGCTCCTCGCTGTAATCATAAAACGAGGAAAACACTAAACTTCAGACGGATGTAAGCAATTTTCGTAACCAACCTGACAGAATTTATCCGCACCTCAGACATAAACAGGCAATAGGCATGTCGCAAGGATTTTTGATATAATCCGCGTCATGAAAGTCGAAGCCAAATATTGCGAGATAGCGGACAGGCTACGAGAAGACATACTGTCCGGAAAGTATTCCCCTGGTTCGGCTTTTCCGTCTCTCAAGATGGTCTGCCGCAGGTTCGGCGTGTCGTATCTCACGGCGGTCAAGGCACTTGAGTCGCTTAAGGATCTGGGGCTTGTCAAGTCGCAGAACGGCGTAGGCACGTTTGTGGCCCGGCGGATGGCGACCATCGGGCTTGTCATGCCGATGCTGAAGCAGGTCGAGGTGTATCCGCCGATCTGCCAGGAGTTCTCGCGGCTCTGCCTTGAAAAGGGCGTTTCCATTGACTTCGCGGACATATCGGCGCTGCGTTCGGACAGGGTGCGTCCGGTCGTCGTGGCAGCCGCCAAAAGAATGGTCGCGGACGGTGTCGCCGGCGTAGTGTTCCATCCCGTCGACTTTGGCGACGACACGCACGAAACGAACCGCGAGGTGCTGGATATCTTCAAGTCCGCGAACATCCCCGTCGTCATTCTCGACACGGACATCGATTCCGAGCCAGACGAGGATCGCTTCGACTTCGTGGGCGTAGACAACTTCGAGATCGGGAAATTCCTCGGCCGCCATGTGATCGAGCGCGGTGCAAAAAAGATTTTCTTCACAGCATGGTCCGATATGAGCGCCAATGTCCGCCGGCGGCTCGACGGGCTCGTGGCGGCTATCGCGCAGAGGCGAGGCGTTAGGTTCGTTGGAAGCGGTCTCTATCTCTCGGAGAGCGACGCGTTGGCGGAGAAATGGCGGCGTAGTCCGCCTGATGCGGTCGTCTGCTCGAGCGACCTCGTCGCGGCGAACGTGCTGAAGCTGCTGCTGCGGATCGGAAAGAAGTGCCCGCGCGACATCCTCGTGACCGGCGTGGACGACGTCAATCTCGCCACGCTCGTCTCTCCCACGATCACGACCGTACGCCAGCCGTGCGCGGAAATCGCCGCGACGGTGCTGGAGACACTTTTCTGGCGATTCGACAACCCGGAGAAGGAGAAGCGCCGCATCATGCTTGCCGCAGATCTTGTCGTCCGCGAATCCACAACGCGCTGAGGGTGGCGCAAAAACCGCTATATATAGGTTGCCCGCGATTGGCACGAATATTGTATAATTAACAACAATGATGAAAGGGGCGATGTCAATGAACTGGAAAATCACGGAATCTATTGCGGTATGTCTGATGCTCGCGGCGGCGGCGCTGCCGTGCGAAACGCTTGCGCAGGGCCCCTCGCGCACGGTGCGCATAGCCGCCGTCAACTCGGAGGGCGGCGTAGTGACCTCGGTGGACCTCGCGGTGTCGGCCGGCGCGGAAGCGATTACGCTCTACGCCGTGCATGGCGCCGTTGACCAAGGCCCGGACATGAACGCCTGGGATACCATCGATTCCGTGGCCACCGTCCCGGCGAGCGAAAGCGAACTCACCTACAACTATCCCGTGAGCCAACCTTTCGATGCCGCCTACCGCTTCGCCCTCGCCTCCTATACTCTCCCGTTCAAGAAGCAGCTCGCCTTCATCAAGTCAGATGGTTCTCAGCATTTCATCCTCGGCGACAAATGCCCCAACCAGGATTGGCGCGTCACGGCGGATGTCAGCTTCAACTATTTTGTTTCAGGATATGCTCAAGGTTATTGGGGGGCCAGAAAAGCGGCAAGAGACTCGGCCTTCCTCTGTCTGTGCGAAGCCAACGACAAACTTCGCTTTGACACAGCAGGCGGAACGCCAACCTACACCGGCACAAAAGACCGGCGCTATCAGATCGATCAGACAAACCAAGGCGTGCCCATTACTTGGGATGGCGGATCTAACACGGTAAATGTCAGCAAAGACGCTTTCACGTCGCCCTGTCCGATGGGACTTTTCGCCGTCAACTCCAATGGATCAGCCACCTCGCTGAATCGTGGAAGGATGACCCTCTATAGCTTCCGGGTGTGGACAAACCGTACGGACTCTACCTCGCTCATCTACGACCTCATCCCCTGCGTCAAGAACGACGACACGGTGACGCTCTACAACCGCGTGGACGGGAGCTTCTTGTCACCCACCGGAACATTCACCTACGCAGAGGCCGATGTCGTAACGCCCACGGTCGGCGACTTCACGGTCGTCTCTGCCTCCGCGCTTCTGACTGGAAACAAGCGAATCCTCTCGTCATCCATCACGCAGATCAATGGCGTGCCAACGGGACGCGTTTCCCTCACCACCGGGTTTGAGACGAATACCGTTCTGGTCGCCTACGGCGCGGTGGACGGCGGGGACGACCCGGCGCATTGGGACAACTGCGCGATTCTGGGCGATGTCGCCCCCGACGCGACTTCGTTCTCGTCCGCGCTGCCATTCGCGTGGAGCAAAACGGCCTGCTACGCCCGCTTCTTCACGGCGTCGCAACTTGACTTGCTTGGCGACAAGGTGTTAAAGTCATCGGGAACGCAGTATATCGTGACCGACTACACCGCGAATAGCTTGACGAGGATCAGGGCACGGCTGGCGTTCATCGACACAACGTCCCAGACAGTCGTCATGTGGTCTGGTCGCGAATCTGCCGGCGTCAATACTTTCAACACATTGATTGATTCTTTTGGCGGGTCATATATCAGGTTTGACTACAAGAATCAGACTTCAAGAATGTTTACTACGCCCGCCGAAGGCATGGAGTTGCACATGGTTGCGATGGGCGGCGCATTGTGCAGGCTGGACGACGAATCAAAGACGATAACCGGCGCAACTGTGTCCGATTTCACCGCCGGCGCGCCGCTGACGTTCTTCGCCATGAACACGGCCGGCACGATAAACTACATCTCGTGCGTCGCATTTGCCGAAGTGAAGATCTGGTCGGACTATGCGGACGAGGCCTCGCTCGTCCGGCATCTGGTGCCGGCAGTTCGCGACGGCAAATGCGGCTTCCTTGACACTCTTGAAGGCGGAAAGTTCTATCCCAACAGCGCCGAATCCGGCAACGACTTCGAAGTCCTATATCCTAATCTCAATGTCCTCAGCGCTTCGGACGTCATGTGCAAAAGCGGATCTGGACTGACGATCTTCGTTCGGTAGCTGTTGTGCTGTGGAAACTTAAAAGTTGTTGTAAGTTGTCGTAGCTGTTTTCTTATAACGATTGATTAGCCGTATGAAATGCTTTGCAAGTCTGCTGTGCGCCGTTGTGTCTTTTCTCGCCGCGTTTGGTGAACCGGTCGAGCTGAACCCGGTGATTCCGTTTCTCGCGATCACAGGGAGGCCGACCGATGCCGAACTTGCCGCCAAGGTTGCCGCGCTAAAGACCGACGGCTTTGACCAGTTTCTCATCTACGCACGAAGCGGTCTCCAATACAAGTACATGGGCGAGGAGTGGCTGCACGCCGTCGAAACGCTCTGCCGCGAGGCCGAGCAAGGCGGCATGAAAGTGTGGCTCTACGACGAGTACAACTGGCCGAGCGGCACCTGCAAAGGGCGCGTCCCCGCGGCCGACGAGCGTTTCCGCTACAGCGAGTGGGCGATCTATCCGAAGGACGGCGGCGGCTTCAGCTGGGAGTCAGTCATGGCGCCGCAGGGATGGGTGAATGTCTGCGAGCCGGAGGCCGTCCAGCTCTTTATCAAGATGACGCACGAGGTCTACGAAAAACGCCTTGCAAAGTACTTCGCGTCAAAGACAATTCTCGGCATTTTCACCGACGAGCCAGGCCACCCCGTCGCCGTTCCCCTGAAGAGCGGCTGCCGCAAGCATTTCCGCCGCTGGATTGGGATGGAAGACGAATACCGCGCCGAGACGGGGCGGGAGTTCCGAGCCGATGTCGAGGGCTTTCTTGCGGGCGGCGGCTCCGCCGAGGTGTGGTCCATCTACACAAAGCTGATGGGGCGACGCTTCCGCACCGCGTACTTCGACCAGATCCGCGCCTGGTGCGACAAGATGGGCATACTCTTCACGGGCCACATGATCAACGAGCACGGTATCTGGGGCGCGTGTCTTTGCAACGGCGATCCGCTTTTGGCAATCAAGGGCGAGTCGCTGCCGGGCATCGACGAGATCTGGACCTGGACAAGCTTGGGCAAGGGCTACGACACGAGGAAGACCGAGCCGGAGTGGCTCACCTTCGCGACGGCGCAGCACGCGACCTCGCGCAACAAACGCGGCGGACTTATCGAACTCTACGCCTGTGGCCCTAACGACATGACGGCGGCGAGGATGCGCCAGATGGTGTGGATGTCGGCGCTTCACGGCATTGACCACTACATTTCATCGATGCAAGTCATGGACCATCGTGGGCTCGTCGAGAAGCACGGCTACTTTGCGCCGATGATGGCAGGCCAGCCCTGGCATGGAGAGCTCAAGGATTTATTCGCCGACGCAAAGCGCGCGGCTCAACTCGCCCGTCGCCAGGATACGGTGTACCAAGTGGCGGTGCGCTATCCGCGCCGCGAAGGTTCAATCGCATGTCTCGCGGGATGGAGTTGCCCGCGGATCGAATGGCTGCTACGCGAACTTGACGGACGGCAGATCTCGGTCGATCTGCTCGCGGACGAGGATGAGTCCAACCTGCCAATCGTTTTCGAGGCAAAGGACAATGGTTTTGTCGACGCGAAAAGCGGCACGGCATTCACCGACATGAAGGATGCCGCACTTTGGGCCTGGAAGCACACATCGCGGCGCATCCGCTTTCTTGAGAAAGACGGCTCGCCGGCCGACGGTCTCATTGTCCGCGAATGGGCTGACGGCACAATTGCCGCGCTCGATCTCATGTGCAATGGCCCGCGCCAACTTGTCGCCGTATCTGGCGATGTTCGCCGTCCCTGCGAAATCCAGTCGCGCGGCGTAATGGTACTTGGCCCCGGAGAAATGCCGCCGGAGCCATCTGCGGAGAAGCGCGTGACGCTCAAGCTCGGTCGCCTTGACTACGCGTTCGACCGAGTTCCCGTTTTCCGCATGCCGTTTGCGGCGGACAGAACGGCGCGCTTTACGGTAGCGGAAGGAGTCGGCGGCATTCGGCTCGTGTTGCGGACGTGCGCGATGTCGTATGCAGTGACGGCCTCGGGGCGTCCAGTCGACGACGGCGAGGGCGAACCGGTTGGCGAGCAGGTTCTGCGCCACAAGGCGGAGCCGTACCGCTTTGAGCTGGACGGCATGCCGATTGCCGCGGAGCGTCCCTGCGCATCGCTGCCTGTAGAGTTTCGTCCGCTTTACGCCGAGACCGCGCCGCTTGAGCTGAAACCGGGCGAGCATGTGCTGCGACTCGTTTCGGGCGAGCCGGATGTCAACTACTTCCTGCCGGCGGCATTTGCGGCAGGTGTGTTCGCGGAGAAGGGCGGAGTTCTTTCGCCAATCCCTGCGACCCTTGCGCCGGGCGCTATTGCCGAGCAGGGTTTCGCCGGTTTTTGCGGTGCCATGACATATACGCTCGATAATGTCGAAATCCCGGCGGGAGCGACTGCGCTGGAGCTTGATGTCGGCAACGCATTCGCGCATGTGCGTTGGAACGGTGCAGATCTCGGCACTCGCGCATGGGCGCCGTATGTTTGGTCTCTTCCTTCCGGCGCAGCGCCGCGCGGACGCCTTGAGGTGACGGTCTATACGAATGTTCTGAACATTTTTGGCGACCACCAGCGCAAGGGCGCAAAATGGGACATGAAGTTCTGGAATCCACAACACGATGCCGATTCCACGCCTGGTCTTTTGGCAGTGAAGGTCAAATAATTTAAGAAAGTAAAAAGTTATCAACATTGGTTGTTGATAAGTGGTAGACATAAGAAGATTTCTTTCGAATGACGGTTCTGCGGAGTTTTTGCTATATTTCTCACGTCACTTTGGAAAATCAGGTTTAAGATGAGCAACGAAACTATAGACATGGTCTCGAAAGGACTATGGGACCGGGCGCGGACGATATGCATCACGATGATGCAGGGGGATGTGAAGCGCAGCCGGGCCGAGAGAAATTTTTCGATGATTCAATCTGTCGTGCGCGATGGAGACACCTTCAAAATCCTTGCGCTCAACAAGATGTCCGCAGACATACTCGAACGCGAGTATGCCGAGGATCTGAAGAAGAGTTTTCTTCTCGCTGGCGCAGAGCCAAACGTCACGATCGAATTTTCGTTCGACGAAAACGCAAAGCCCGCGATAATAGTCCCCAAGCCTAACACCGTCGTCGAGAAGACGAAGACCGGCCGCATACAGACATTCATATCTACGATGCCGTTGAAGGAATACTACACCTTCGACGAGTTCGTTGAAGGTCCGTCTAACAGCTACGTTCTTGCAGCTGCGAAGGGCGTTGCTAAGACTCCTGGGCAGAAAGCTCTTAACCCTCTTTTCATTCACGGGGGCACGGGTCTTGGCAAGACGCACATCATGCAGGCGATCGGCAACGAGGTGAAGCGCAAGAACCCGATGGCAGCCGTATGCTACCTTACCGCCGAGGCGTTCCTCAACGAGTACGTCAACGCGATGACGCAGAACAGTCTTCAGACTTTTCGCGAGCGCTACAGAAAAATAGACGTTCTCTTGATCGACGATATTCAGTTCATCGCGAAAAACATGCAGAACTTCCAGGAGGAGTTCTTCAACACGTTCAACGCCCTTACAAACGCCGACAAGCAGATTGTCATCACATCGGATGTCGCTCCAAAGGATCTTCCTGGAATAGAGGAGCGTCTTATATCTCGCTTTGAAGGTGGAATGCTTCAGGAGATAGAGTCACCCGGCTACGAAACTCGTCTCGCAATTCTTAAGAAGAAGTCTGAGGGCATGGTTCCTGAAGTTTCTAACTCAACTCTCAAGTTCATTGCTTCAAACATAAAGAGCCACGTGCGCGCAATGGAAGGAGCGCTCGGCAAGGTGAACATCTTTGCAAACCGCGATCCTTCAATGGTTCTCACTGATGAGGTCCTTTCATACATTTTGAAGGACTTCATCGAAAAGGAAAAGAGCAGAAAAAAACTCACTGTTGACGAAGTGCAGAACTGCGTCTGCAAGAAGTATGCCGTCAGCATGCAGCAGATTCTTTCTCCTGAGCGCACTCAGTCAATAGTAACTCCTCGACAGCTCGCTATGTACATCTCAAGGAAGTTCACTACGAGAAGTCTTCCAGAGATAGCGAAGAAGTTCGAGAAGAGCCACGCCACTATCATACACGGAGTGAAGAACATCGCAAAGCGACTCGATGTCGAACCTGAACTCAGGACTTCTCTTGACGAAATACTCTCAGATCTCGGTTGTTCAATGAAGGACATGGTTGGTTGAAAAAAAGTAGAAACTGTGTAGACATCCTGCAATACTATCTACAGAAAAAAGAGATATAAAAGAAAATGAAATTTCAGTCAATAGAATGTCAACAGGCAAGGAGTGAGTCTAACCCTTGTTTTTCAAGCTTCTTCTTCGCTTGTCTACATTGTCAACAAACCTAATAAGTAATATTTGCTCTATTTAAAAAACAACAGTAATATGATAAAATCTTCGGTGTGAAGGCAACAGGTCCTTAGCACAGAAAGGAAAAAAATGAAATTCAAGGTAATAAGGTCCAAATTCATAGAAGGGCTCAAGAGCGTACAGAACATCGTCGCGGGCAAGGGATCTCTTCCTATCCTTCAGAACGTAATGATCGAAGGCAAGGGAAATTCGATCAAGCTTACCACAACCGACCTCGACATATCGATCAAGTCCGAAGTAGAGTGCGAGATAATCGAAGAAGGAACAACTACTCTTCCCGTAAAGCTTCTTTTCACTTCCGTTACAAAGGCAGCTGAAGGTGAAGTAGTTGTTGAATGCGATTCTCAAGAGAGGGCTACAATCAAGGCGGGAAGCGCACGCTTCAAGCTTCAGGGAATGCCTGCTTCCGAATTTCCCGTCATTCCGGAAGACGGTGAAGCATACATGTATTCGATTCCCCAGGTGACAATCAGGGAAATGCTTCGAAAGACAGCATACGCCGCGTCGCAGGACGATACTCGCCGCACTCTCAAGGGTGTGCTCATGAGTTTCAAGGAAGAAAAGCTCACGATGGTTGCGACCGACGGTCGTCGTCTCGCGCTTGTCGAGAACGAACTTGAATTTCCAAAGGCAGCAGAGAAGGACATCGTGCTTCCCTCAAAGGCAGTTGCAGAGCTTCAGCGCTCTCTTTCGGCCGAGGGAGAGGTGTCGATCATGGTGAAGAAGAGTCAGATTTGCTTCACCCTCGGAAGCGTACAGATATACTCGAAGCTGATGGACGACACTTATCCAAACTATCTCCAGGTCATTCCGAAAGAGTGCGCCGAACAGATCGTAATAGACCGCCAGCTTCTTCTCAACGCCCTCGACCGAGCGAGCGTCATGACGATAGACGAAGCTCATTCGACGAAGCTAATATTCGAAGCGAACCGTCTCACCGTCACGTCTGCCGCATCCGAAATTGGCGAAGCGAAGGACGAAGTGCCGATTAAGTACGCCGGCGAGAAAATAGAGATAATGTTCAACCCCAACTACGTCATGGATCCTCTCAAAGCAATCGACGACGACGAGGTTACCATCGGTCTCAACAACGGTCACAGCCCTGCTGTTATCAGGTGCAGCATTCCTTTCCTCTACGTGCTAATGCCTCTTAGGATAAATTAAAGTTAAATGTTCAAAGTTTAAAGTTCAAAGTTGCAAGTTCAGAAGAAAAAGAAGTTGAAAGTCTAAAGGGTGGACTATGAAGCTGTGGACCGACAGTAATTATCCTATAATCATTTCTTGTGCTAAGGAACTTTCGCGCTGGACCGAGATAGAGGTGATAGACATGGGGTATCACCCAATCGAAGTCACCGAGAACACAGTCGTTGTGCGTGGGTCGATGCGAGACGTGATGAAGCTGAATCTCCATCTTCGCACTGCCCATCGCGTGCTTGTCCCTCTTCTAAGAACGACATGCTACAACATAAAGGATCTCTATGAAGCCGCGCGGTCGATAGACTGGGAAAACCTCATCGAGGCCGACGGCTACTTTTCAGTTTCTTCGATCGTCCATAACTACACAATACGTGACACACGCATTCCATCGCTCTACACAAAAGACGCGATTGCCGACCGCATGCGCGAGAAGTGTCAGCGCCGTCCCGACTCGGGAGGAGAGAACAAGGGTGCTGCCGTGTTCGTATACTGGGAGCGCGACGAGGTGATAATATACCTTGACACTTCGGGCGAGCCGCTTTCTAAGCGCGGCTACAGGAAGATTCCCGGCTCTGCGCCTATGCAGGAGACTCTCGCGGCGGCGTGCATAATGGCGCTCAAGTGGGATGGCAAGACGCCTTTCGTCTCTCCGATGTGCGGCTCCGGAACGCCTGCCATAGAAGCTGCGATGATCGCTATGAACAGGGCTCCCGGCTCGCTCAAGGGTCACTTTGCTTTCCAGTCTATAAAGGGGTATAGCAGCATAATTCCTGGCGAGAGCGCCCCTCGTGTCGCGCCGCGCCAGCATGTAGGCGCGAGCCCAGAGCAGATTTGGAAGGAAATTGTGATGGATGCAATCGCGGAAGAGAATAAAGAGGGTATTCCGCCGATCATAGCGACCGATATTTCGCCCGAAGCCGTCGACAACGCGCATTCGAACGCAATCGCCGCCGGCGTTTCTCAGTACATAACTTTCAAGGCGTGCGATTTCGCAGACACTCCAGTTCCCGAATCTGACGCGTCTCCTCGCGGCGTCGTGTTCTTCAATCCCGAATACGGCATCCGCCTCGGCACGTTCGATGAACTTGCGCCGGTCTACGAGCGCATAGGAACTTTCATGAACGAGAAGTGCAGCGGTTACACCGGTGGCCTCATCACCGGCAATCCCGACCTCGCGCGCCTCGTCAACCTCTACTACAGGACAAGGATCCCGTTCTTCAACGGACCTATCGACTGCCGGCTGTTCGTGTATCCCGGCTGTGAACTAAAAGGACAGAACGTCAAATGAACTTCGAAGAATTCCTTGATGATCACGCGCCAAAGGCGCAGCCAGCCGAACAGCCCGCCGAAGAGGTTGTTGAAGAAGCTGCTGTCGACAGCATCGACGTGCAGAAGGCGGTCGTTGAAGCCCTTGCCGCCGACAAGGCCGAGCAGGCAGAGACGATTTCTGCGCTTCGCGCAGAAAATGCCGAGCTTAGGAAGAGCATTGCCGAACTCAAAAAAAGCATTTCAGAACTTACCGACCGGGCTGAACTCGCAAAGAAGCAGATGCTTGACCAGAAGGCGGCACTCGAGAAGGTAGGCGACGTTCTTGCGATTAACGCCGATAACGGTCTTTCCAACAAGGTGTCGCTTCTTGACCGCGACATCGACATTCCCGACCGTTTCACCGGCGAGACGCGCGACCACGTCATCGAAGTTGTGCGTGAGGCGCGCGACAAGGCCGAGGCGGAAGGGCGCCTTAGGCGCGCGCAGGTTCTTGAGGGAGTTCTTGCAGCGAATGAGCCAGAGGGAACGCTTGCGAAAAAGCGCGCAAATCTTGAAAAGCTTTTTGCAGACAACGGCAACATAGTTTCAGGGCCGGTTATTGCCGAGCTTGAGAAGATGGGCATTTCCCACAAGAACGGGGAAGAATATCTGCTTCCATCCGAGATCGTCAAGCGCAACTATTAATAGGCGAATTGATATTTAATCAACAATATCAACACAATTATGAACATTGTTTATATTATTGTTGATAATGTTGATATTAGACCCCTTGATTGTTGATAAAATAAAGTCCATAATATCGCCGCCTTGAAAAACCTGAATCCAGAATTCTGCAAAAGCGTAAAGCTCGCTCGCCGCGAGGCAGGGCTGACCCAGGGGCAACTTGCGGCCGAAGTCGGCTGCAAGCAGTCGGCGCTTTCGATGTTCGAGCAGGGCGACGGAACGAAACTGAATGACGAGGTTATCGAGAAGCTGGCGAAGAAGTTTAACCTTAGCTTTGGCAATCAGGATTCAAAGGAAGGCAGCGCAAGCAACTTTCAACTTTCAACTTTAAACTTTAAACTCTCCTCTCGCGGCTTTTGCCCGAATCCCCACTGCCCGACGAACAAGGAGTATTTCGTCGAGGAGATTCGGCTTTTCCTTCCCGACCGCGAGGCGGCCGATCCCGTCGGCGGGAAGTACTGCGCGATGTGCGGTGAGCTGTTGGAGAGGATGTGTCCGAATTGCGGTGCGCCTGTCCACAGTGGCGCAGTCTGCTCGCTCTGCGGCCAGCCCTACATCTCAGCGGTGTAGGCGACCGCCCATTTGTGGTATAATATCGTCTTATGAAAAAGATTATCATTACCGTCATTGGTAAGGATGCTGTTGGCATTCTCGCAAAGACCTGCACCTACCTCGCCAAGGAACATATCAACATTCTCGACATCAGCCAGACCGTCACCGGCGGTTTCTTCAACATGATGATGATCGTCGACGCGGCGAAGTACAAGAAGACATTCGACAAGCTTGGCGCGGAGCTCGCTCGCCTCGGAACTGGCATGGGCATGAAGATTCGCTGCCAGAAGAGCGAGATTTTTGAGAAGATGCATAGAGTATAAGGTTGAAAGGTTGAAAAGTTGAAAGGTTGAAAGGTTCAAAGGATGAAAGGTTGAAAAGTCGAAAGGTTGGAAAGGTTAAAAGCTGAAGTGGCAGAAAGATTTCATACATAACGGCAAGGAAACAGAATACTGTAACCCATTTAATCAATCAACACATCAACACCACAATCATTTAACTTTTCAACTTTTCAACTCTTCAACTTTTCAACTTTTCAACTTCACAATGTTAAGGTGCAAGATAAATGATTAATATATCAGAAGTTCTTGAGACGAACCGGATGATTCTCGAGGAGAATCTCGACGTCCGGACGATCACGATGGGCATCTCGCTCTTGGACTGCGCGGACTCGTCCGTCAAGAAGACGTGCGACAAGATCTACGCGAAGATAACGCGTCTTGCGAAAGACCTCGTGAAGACCGGCGACGACATCGGCCGCGAGTTCGGCGTGCCTGTCGTCAACAAGCGCGTCTCCATCACGCCCGCCGCGATCGTCGGCTCGTCCTGCTGCAAGAAGCCGTCCGACTTCGTGAAGATCGCGAAGACGCTCGACCGCGCGGCGAAGAAGCTCGGCATCAATTTCATAGGCGGCTACTCCGCAATCGTCTCGAAGGGAATGACTCCCGCAGACGAGCTCCTCATCCGCTCGATTCCCGCCGCGATGGCCGCGACTGAGCGCGTCTGCTCGTCCGTCAACGTCGGCTCGACTAAGACCGGCATCGACATGGACGCCGTGCGGCTCATGGGCGAGATTGTGAAGGAGACGGCCGAGAAGACTAAGAGCCGCGGCTCGATTGGATGCGCGAAGCTCGTTGTCCTATGCAACGCGCCCGACGACAATCCGTTCATGGCCGGCGCATTCCACGGCGTGAGCGAGGCCGACGCAGTCATCAACGTCGGCGTCTCGGGACCTGGCGTCGTCAACCACGTGCTGCGGCACACTTGCCGCGGAGTCGGCTTCGAGACGCTTTGCGAGACGATAAAGAAGACGGCATTCAAGATCACGCGCGTCGGACAGCTCGTTGCGCAGGAAGCGTCGAAGCGTCTCGGTGTTCCGTTTGGAATCATCGACCTCTCGCTCGCGCCGACGCCAGCGATCGGCGACTCGGTTGCAGACATCCTGAAGGAGATCGGTCTCGAAGAACCAGGTGCGCCCGGGACGACTGCCGCGCTCGCGCTTCTCAACGACCAGGTGAAGAAGGGCGGCGTGATGGCGAGCTCGTACGTCGGCGGACTTTCGGGCGCGTTCATTCCTGTCTCCGAAGACCAGGGGATGATCGACGCAGTGAACGCCGGTGCGCTCACCATCGAGAAACTTGAGGCGATGACGTGCGTCTGCTCCGTCGGGCTCGATATGATCGCCGTTCCCGGTTCGACTTCCGCCGCGACGATCTCCGGCATCATCGCTGACGAAGCGGCGATCGGCATGGTCAACCAGAAGACGACCGCCGTGAGAATCATTCCCGTCGCGGGGAAGAAGGTCGGCGACTCGGTGGAGTTCGGCGGACTTCTCGGCCATGCGCCTGTGATGAGGGTGTCGAAGTTCTCGTGCGAAAAGATGATCGCGCGCAAAGGTCGCATCCCTGCTCCGATCCATTCGTTCAAGAATTAAACTGAGGGAATTTCCACAACTTTAAACTTTGAACTTTAAACTTAAAACTTAAAAAGTGGAATACATGAAGAAAGCAGTATTGACAACAGTCTTGGCGCTTGGCGCCGCGTCTACGTTCGCGGCAATTCGCGCCGTCTCGCACGACATGTACGGCGGCGACGCCAATTGCTGGCAGATGAAACGCCACGCCGAGAAGATGTGCGTCGTCACGAACGGCGGCGCGAAGGTCGTCTTCATCGGTGACTCGATCACGCATTTCTGGGAAGGTGCTGGTAAGGAGCAGCTATCGAAATACTTCTCCGAAGGCGACTTCAAGATGCTCGATCTCGGTGTTTCCGCAGACCGCACCGAGCACGTTCTCTGGCGCATTGACGAAGGCAAGGAACTTGATGGCTACGAGGCGAAGTGCATTCTTCTCATGATAGGCACGAACAACACCGGCCACTTCCCGATCGAGAAGGAAGCGCCCGGCGATACCATTCTCGGAATCCGCGAGATACTGAAGACAATCCGCGCGAAGCAGCCGAAAGCGACGATAGTCCTGACGGCGATCTTCCCGCGTGGCGCGACTGCCGACGATTCTCAGCGTCTCCGCAACGAAATCGTCAACAGGGAGATTCAGAAATTCTGCGACGGCAAGACAATCTTCTGGTGCGACTTCAACGACCAGTTCCTCACGATTGACGGCAAGCTCTCGCCCGATGTATTCCCAGACCGTCTTCATCCCAACGCCCTCGGCTACGAGATCTGGTACTCCGCCGTCAAGCCATACATCGACTATGCGCTTTCTGACGGCAAGCTTCCCGCGCCGGCGAACCGCTACGCGTCCCACTTCAATGACAGGGTCTACCGGACGGACCAGCAGATCAGCGTCTTCCCGGCATCGCGAATCCGCAGCGAGGGGTATGGCGCGCAGGACTGGTGGCTCGATCGGCTTCTCGCTAAGCGCAACCAGATCTCCGAATGCGGCGGAAAGATCGACCTTGTCTTCTTCGGCGACTCCATCACCCACAACTGGGAGGGCCCCGGCAAGGCGTCGCTCGACGAGCTCGGCAAGACGTATTCCATCCTCGACATCGGCTACTCCGGCGACAAGACCGAGAACCTACTTTGGCGCGGCGAATACGGCGGCGAGCTTGACGGTTACAAGACGAAGTGCGTAATGCTCATGATCGGCACGAACAACACGTGGCACAGGAGCGACAAGCCCGAGGCGATTGCGGCGGGGATTCGCGCCGTGCTCGACCTCATCGCCCGCAAGCAGCCCGAGGCGACGACGCTGCTCCTGCCGATCTTCCCGTTCGGCGCGAGCGACGCGGACGCGAAGCGCGTCAACAACGAGAAGGCCAACGCGATCATAAAGGGCTATGCGGACGGAAAGAAAGTCATCTGGGTTGACTTCAACTCGAAGTTCCTCGACGAGAAGGGCGACAACGTCGCGCTCATGCCCGACCACTGCCATCCGAACGAAAAGGGGTATGCCGAGGTGTGGCTTCCCGCCGTCCTTCCGTACTTCAAGGAACTCTGCGGAAAATGAACGCCATGATAGCCGCCACCGTCTACTGCATTGTCGGATGCAACACGGGTTCGCCCGACAAGGACGCGCTCAAGGTTCTCGAGTGCGACACCGAAACTGGTGCCGCGAAGATCGTGCAGTCGGTCAACGGTTGCGAGGGGACGACGTACTACCAGATATCCAAGGACGGGAAGACGCTTTACTCCGCCATTGGCGAGAAGCGCGATGAAAAGTCGCACGGCGCGCTCGTCAAGTTTGCAATGGATGGTCATCGCATCGGCGAGATGACACGGCTCGCGGAACTTCCGTGCGAGACGCCGTGCCACATCGCGCTTTCGCCCGACGAAAGCGTCGTGTCGTTCGCGGCGTATTTGTCGGGGACTTACGGGTTTGCAGAGTTGAAAGTTGAAAGTGAAAAGTTCAAAGTTGAAGAGACGTCCACAACTTTGCACTTTCCACTTTGCACTTTGAACTCATCTGTACTGCCTGACGATGCGGTGGGACCGCGCCAGGATCGACAGAAAAAGGCATACGCGCACCAGACGTTCTACACGCCAGACGAGAAACTTATGGGCGTGTGTGACCTCGGCTGCGACAGGTTGAACTTCTACGACTACAAGAAGCCGGGCGGACTTGAAAAACCCGTCCAGACAATCAAGGCCGATCCTGGTGACGGTCCGCGTCATGCGATCTTCTCAAATGACGGCAAGTTCCTTTTTGTTGTGAACGAGTTGTCGTCAACGGTTACGAGCTATGCGGTAGCTAAGGGGACGACAAATTTGGTAGGGGCGTCTTTCCAAGACGCCCGCGGACGGCTCGGAGAGCCGTCCCTACCATTCACTCGCATCGGGAAGTGGTCGATGTTGCCAGAGGGTTGCTCGGTCAAGCCAATCGATACGAAGGCAGCGGCAATCAAGCTGACAGCCGACGGGAAGATTCTCATGGCGTCGAATCGCGGGCACGACTCAATCGCGTTCTATGCAGTGAATGGCGATGGCACGCTCACACTGAAGAATGTTGCGAAGCTGACTGGCAAGTTCCCGCGCGACTTCGAGCTTATGCCTGGCGAGAAGTTCATGGTCGTCGGGCACAAGATGTCGAATGAGATTCAGGTCTATGCGTTCAACCGTGAGAAGTGCGAGCTTAAAGCCGTCGGTGCGCCGATTCCCTGCTGGCGCCCGCTGTGCTTCAAGTTCCTAAAATAAAAAACAAGATTGGGAAAACAACAAACCTAAAGGCAGCAGTTTAAATTTTAACGCAGAGACGCGAAGACGCAAAGTGCGCAGAGAAAAATAGATACGGAGAAAACTTCAAAGAGCTACAATACTACTCTGCGTCTCTGCGACTCTGCGTTAAAAATCAATACCCCAGACGAATGAATTATAATGACGCAGATAATACAGAATGGTTTGATTGTTGATGGCTCGGGGAAGCCCGGGTTCTATGGCGACATAGTCATTGACGGCGACAAGATCGTAGATGTTGTCGGGGAACCTTCAACTTTCAACTTTCAACTTTCAACTTTTAACTCTATTGACGCCTCTGGCTGCATTGTAAGTCCGGGGTTTGTCGATGCTCACGCGCACTCTGACGCCTACCTCGTTCTTGAGCCAGACGCGCCGTCTAAAATCTCACAAGGCGTCACAACTGAAATCAACGGCCAGTGCGGCGGCTCTGTTGCGCCGCGTTACGGCGAAGCTCGTCTCTCCGGCGACTGGTCTACGCTGCTCGGCTCTCGCCTCACTTGGCGCTCGCTCGCAGAATACCGCACAGTCCTCGAAGCGGCGAAGCCGGCGATAAACACAATTCAGTTTGTCGGTCACAACACTCTTCGCTCTTCCGTCGTCGGCTATGCCGGACGCGCAGCAACGGAGGGCGAGCTAAAGGAGATGCAGCGTCTTCTTGCCGAGTCGCTCGACGCAGGCGGCTGGGGTCTCACGACTGGGCTCATCTACCAGCCGGGAAAATATTCGACGCCCGAAGAAGTCGTCGCGCTTGCAAAAGTCGCCGCGGAGCGCGGCGGATTCTACGCGACGCACATGCGCTCCGAGGGTGACAGGATTCTCGAGGCGATTGACGAAGTGATCGACCTTGTGCGCGCGACTGGAATACGCGCGGAAGTTTCTCACCTCAAGACGAGCGGCAAGCGGAACTGGCACAAGATCGACGCAGTCCTGGAGAAGATCGAAAGCGCGATTGGCGAAGGGCTTCTTCTCGGAAGCGACCGCTATCCGTTCTGCGCGGCGGGAACTGATCTCGACATTGTCCTTCCCGACTGGGCGCAGGAAGGCGCCGCGCCCGCAGAGATGGCGCGGTTTGCCGATCCCGCGACGAGGGCGAAGATCGTCGCCGAGATCAACGCGTCAGACCGCGACTGGTCGACAGTGATGATCGGCGGAACGTGGAGTAATGCGACAAAGCCATTAAGCGGCAAGACGGTAAAAGAAATTTTGGGTTCACAATGCGCGATGGGCGACATTGTGGGGCCGCATTTGGTAGGGGCGCCTCTCACCCCTCTAGCGACCGCTGACGCGGCTCGCTTCGCTCGGGGGATACGAGGCGACCGCGGACGCGTCGGAGACGCGTCCCTACCAGGAGAACTAATCTGCCGCATCCTCGAATTTGACGGCTGCAAGACAGGCGCGTTCTTCTTCGGGATGAGCGAAGACAACCTCGACAAAATTCTTTCTCGCCCGTGGATCGTTCCTGGAAGCGACGCATCTCTTCGCGCGCCGTGGGGACCGCTGGGCGCGGATCATCCGCACCCTCGCGCATACGGCACGATGCCGGAGTTCTACCGCCGCGTGCGCGCGCTCGGCGTTTCGCGCGAAGAGGCGATTGCGCGCATGACTTCCGTTCCCGCGCGGCGTTTTGGCATCGCGCATCGCGGCGTGATCGAGAAGGGCGCGTTTGCCGACATTGCAATCTGGAAAGAAGAGGAGTTCTCTTCTTCTGCGACATACGTCGAGCCGCACAAGTTCTCTCGCGGAGTAAAAGCCGTCCTTGTGAACGGCGCGGTGTCGTATGCTGACGGAAAGTTCTCCGCCAATAGAACTGGAAGATTCTTGGAGAGGATATAACGTAAGTATGCTTTACCTTCTTGCAAAGCATGTTGTCTCTTCTTCGCTGGCTTTCCTCGGCTCGCTTTTCGCCTTGCTTTCGCTTGCCGCGCTTCTTCGTGTTTGCCGCCGCCCGATAGTAAAGCTACCCGCCGCGACTCTCGTCGTGCTCTCCATTTTTGCGGTCATATCGGCCGGCGTCGCCGACAAGATGCGCGGCGGCGCGGTCTTTCCCCCGCGCCAGCTGTCAGGCGACTTTGTTGCCGATCCAGACATCGGCGAGATCGGCGAACTGCCGCCTGTCTCTAATCTATGCGTATCTGCAATTGTGCGCGGCACGAATTCGACAGAAATCCTAATTTCCTGGCCGGATGACTTGCGGCCGTACGGAGAGAATGTGGATCTTTACGCTGCGACCGACCTCGCGCTGTGGGACTGGACGAAGCTCTATGCGTTTGACTTGTCGTCTGCTTCAAGCAACATCCTCGTTTCCGTTTCTGACATCTCGGTCTCGACCAACGAGACGTTGCCTCAGGCGTTTTATTCCGTTGGCGACATGATCGATTCAGACTTCGACGGAGTGTCGGATTCCGACGAGAGGTTTCTCTCTCGGACGGATCCTTCGCAACCCGACACGGACTACGACGGGTTTAGTGACGGTTGGGAGATCGCCCATGCGTCACTCGGCTACGATCCGCTCGCAGCCGACACAAACGGTCTGCTTGCCGCGTCCGCCGACCTTGACGGCGACGGACTGACGAATGCAGACGAGGCTATGCTTGGAACTGATCTTTCAGATATGGATGGCGATTCTGATGACGATGGCGTGCCTGATGCGCAGGAAGTTCCCGTTGCTGCCATTCGCGCCCAGATCGGGCTTCTTGCCGCACAGTTCATCGCATTGCCAAACACCAGCCCCAACGTCTGGAATTTTCTGCCGATTCTGGCAGGAGTGACTAATCCGAATTCTGCAGGTGATTCTGACTATGTAGCGGTGGGGTTCTTCTTTGGGGATCCGAGCTCAAGTCATTCTGAGAAATACTGTCTTGTTGTTTCGCCTCGTTCTGGATCTGGTTTCGGCGTAATGCCAGATGTGCAGACTTTTCTCAACGATAGGTATGGTGTATGCGACATGAAGCTTGTGTTTCTGAAGAAAGGCTGGAAATATGACGTGACGCTTTCGCATGCGGCAACGAACATCGCGCCGTCGAGCGACAGGGATCCCGACTATGCGCTGATCGGGGCATATGGCAGTTCGGCTGTGAGCTTTTCCGACCCGGACGGGCTTTTCGGAGTTTCGCGCGTGACGGACAACGGCTTCGCGGGCGAGGGCAAGACGGCAACTATCACGGTGATGCCAGATGCGCCATGCGACTTGGCAATTGACGGCAGGAAGTCGAGCGCGATCCTGTGCCACGCCGGATATTACAACGGGATCCTGACGGACTACAACGCTCCAGCGTCGACGACGGTCAGGATATCCGCAAAATGTCTCTCTCCCATTGGTGGCGCAATGACGCTTGAGGACGAGTCCGACTCCTCTGTTGGGGTTTATTCTGATCTGGGCTGCGAGCAGGCGGTTTCACTTCCGCTCACTTGGACGGCTTCTTCAGCCGGTGAGCGGACGTTCTATGCGCGAAGTATCGTTCACAGCGCCCAGAAGGACGATGTTGTGTTCACGCTTTCGTGCACGGCGGGTGAGGTGACTAACGTGTCGACGGCCAAGCTCACGGTTGTGGAGGTTCGATCACAAGCCGTGGCGGAGTACCCCGTCAATCGTGCGCGGCACGTCTTTGGTGTTTGCGAAGAGGCGATAATCAGCCAGATTCCATCTGCGCCGAAAATCTATTGCGCAAAGTTTTTTAGCGGGGGCGGGGCTGTCCTATTTAGCAATGGGGATTGGTATTTGACATGTCCTCAGAGAGAAACCTCTTTCGCCGTGGACTGTATTACTGATGTCAGCGATGAAACGCTATCTCTTTCCTATATGACCGTCTTGCCGGAGCAAATCAAAGGCGAATCGCCGCACTCGCCGACGCCACACGAGTATGGCGAGCGAAATAAGGCACCATTAACAACAGGAGAGGCTGGAGTTGCGGTATCAATGGACTGGCGTATCTATCCACGAAACGTTTCCTTTTACAAGTTGTGTGTATATGAAGGCGAAATCGGCACATCTGGTCGGTCTGGATGTTTTCTTGATACTGCCGCATTTCCTGAAGTGAACTTTGCCCACAGCATCGCCAATGGCGCTTGTTCGGATCCATATTTGGATGCATTGACCGTTAGCTATGACAACAAAACCGACCATCCCGACTTCGCCGGCGCATTCATAGGCGACCTCGGGACATATTCGCCTGGAAGCTTCTGTTTGGAGATTCCTGTCTATTGGTACTGTGGCGACAGTACAGTGGCAACTGCTTTCCCATTTGCCAACACGCAGACGACATGGATATTCTCGAACGGAACGATGCGCATCAGCAAGTGTGGCATTGTCTGGGAGCGAGATATTGACGGAATGGAACGGCAGATTCAGGAGGAATGACTTATGAAGAAAATAGCAACCATGGTTTTCGCTTTTTGCATTAGCGTGCTCTTTGGGGATGTGCTGCCGACGAACGAGGAGATTAGTCAGTTCTATCAAGCGGCGGAGAACTACAAGCAAATCGATGATTGGCTTCGAGGCACACTTGAGAACTTGTACTTTTCACACGACTCCTTTCCTTCGTCGGAAATCGTGCGTGTTCATTTGTGCGTAATGACGAACACTGTGGAGAGAAGTTTGGCTACAAATAGAAACTACACGACAAACATTTCCCCAAAACAAAGGTTGATTTGTTCTGTATTTAATTTTGACGCCGTGAAGAACGACATTAACGCCCTGAACTACTGTGCCGACTACATCAACACGATACGGCCGCTCTCGACGAACGACTACGCCGTGGAGTACGCCCAGTATGCGGCGACCACGAATATGCAGGCATTCTGGATGAAATGGAAGCCCATCCAGCACTACAATTTCTGCATACCGATGTATCGTCGTTTTGTGCTGGAGCGGTTCTGGTATCCAATAGCGCATTACCAGAAGTCGCTTCCCGAGGCCGAGATCCCCGCCTTTAGGTCAAATATCGTGATGCGTGCAGGGTTGTCTCAGGAAGAGGCAGAAAAGCTGTTCGACCCAGAGGACTGGTTTTTCAAACCCGTTCCATCACCACAAGAATGACTTCAGCGAAAAGATTTGCGACATTCCCTTTGGCGTCATAGCCGTCACTCCTGGCCGCTCGCTAGAAGAGGCGTATTTGGGGAAATGAATACGGGTCTTAGTCGGCGGTGGCCGAAGACTCCCCCTGAATTTGGGGTCAGGCCCCGTCAAACCCTTGATTTTACGGCCTATCGTGGGGTCTGTTTGGTATTATATTGCTCGCCGCTAAACAAGGCGGCAATATTCGGGGTTGAAAGACTGCCGCGTATTGGAGTATGATACGGGACAGCAGGT
>Ga0256405_10004528_pt1 | contig 25857 bp, 28 predicted proteins | sample RumenRJG_02DNA_FD_189096 | JGI IMG/M metagenome (GOLD analysis project Ga0256405, IMG submission 189096) | Bovine rumen microbial communities from Lethbridge, Alberta, Canada - RJG_02 | ecosystem: Host-associated > Mammals > Digestive system > Stomach > Rumen | place: Canada: Alberta... | reverse complement strand
GATACTGAAATAACTTTACTAGTATCTACTCCACTCATACCAGTAATAAATTTCTTAAATGATTTAACTGATTTGCTAAGTTTATTAGCAAAATCTTTCATATTAACAACTGACTGATTACCATCTTTATCTTTAAATGTTACTGAAGACATTAAAGACCCAAGAGCAGTCATCGATCTACTCATATCAGTAACATCTGAAGAGTTTACTCCTTTAAAAGTAACACATGCCTGAGCTAAGTATTTACCAACATCAGGAAGTTTCTTTAAGAATAGACTAAAATTATCTGCTCCAAATAATCCTAAGAATTTATCTATGAGTCCCTGTTTAGGTACTTTTCCTTTCAAATTAGCAATAGAAAGAGCACCTTCACAAGCCGTCTTTACATTAGTGATATCATCTTTAGTTATGCCGCCAATAGCTCCATCAGATCCAATAGTTCCTCTAAAAGCATTTACACAAGCCATCATTGATGGCCCGAATTTAGCAACTGAATCTAAGAATGGACCAAGATCATTATTGCCAACAAACCAACTAACAACGCCACCAGAATTTGGAATTTCACCAGAAACATTAGCTATAGCAAGCATTGCTTCAGCAGCCTTTTTGATACGCTTGCTATCTTCTTTAGGATCAAAACCTTTGAGATTTTTAGCAGCATCAGACATTACTTTAGCAAATCCACCATTGCCATTCTCATCACCCGCAATCTGCTGTAGAAAATAGCTAAGATCATTATTCCCAGCAAAGAAGGTGGCTAAATCTGTACCCCAACCATCGTAGAGTTCAGTACTATTTGGAATTTCTTTAGCAACTTCAGCTATTTTACCTAAAGACCCTATTACAGAATCTAGTAAAGTAATATCATCATCAGTTACTATGTATTTGCCTTTTTTATTTTTTAATTTTGATACAGTGCTTACTATAGTTTCTGCAAATCCAGGTTTACCATCAGTACCGGCAATCTGCTGTAAGAAATAACTAAGATCATTATTCCCAGCAAAGAAGGTGGCTAAATCTGTACTACCATCTGAATATAACTGTGTACTGTTTGGAATCTTTTTAGCGGCACTTACTATCTGAGAGAAAGCATCTACTACCGACGTAAACTGCTTAATGTCGCCATTAGTAATACCGCCTGCATCGCTTAAAGATGTCTTAAATGCCGCAACCCCTTCGCCTAACTTAGTAAAGAAATCACTCATACCATCGGTATCGATGCTATGGAAACTAAATCCACCAATACCTAAAGAATCAACTAATCCTTTGACAGCTGTTATTGATGCTGATGCTGCATTCACAACTTTAGGATCAATATCTTTAAGCTTATAGATGTATTTATACATAGCATCCTGAACATTAGTAAGATAATTTAGCTTCTCTTCATCAATATGTTTTTTAAAGTTAGCTATTAATTTACCAAAGGACTCTCCTAATTGACCCATCCATTTAACAAAATTGTCCATATTATCTTGAGCCCATTTAAAACTCTGAAGAGCTCCAATACCCTGAGCTATAGCCCATGCACCATATGTTACTATTCCAACAAGAACATCAATAAATAAACCTATGAATAATGCTGACTTTATAGCACCTGCTGAAACACCACCTACTTTATTACATATAATGCATAAAGCACCTAAAGTGGCTATAGTTCCATCAAGTCCCACAATAGCAGTTATCATATTATTAGTTCCTACTTCATTAGTAACTTCAGCAAGAACGATTAATGCACCTGTTACGGATGCTAATAATATAACCCCAGATAATATTATAGGAATTGCTTGTTTAGCAGTAAGAGATATCTTGCCAATCTTACTGATTATAGCTAGCAGACCACCTAAAGCGGCCATTACTAAACCAGTACCGACAAGACCTTGTATCATATTATTTAAAGGTAATAAGCCTAATAAAGCTACTTCAATACCTAAAGTAACTATTGAAGCCATAATACCTATAATAGGTCCGATTTTGACGCCTGCAGCACCTGCTGAAAGCCTAGCACATACACCAAAGAAAAACAGTAACGCGTTTACTACAGCAGTTCCCTTAGCAAGAGTAGTTCCATCAACTAAACCTAATACAATAACAGATCCAGCTAGCATAGCAACACTTAAAGCTATTCCCATTAGTGTTGAGAATCCTGCTACAGTTTTACTATTTCTAGACCCTAATGCAGCTAAACCAGCAGCTGCTCCTACAAAAATAGCAAGTAATGATACAGCAGTAACACCTTTATTAAGGGTATTCTTCTTAAGATTTCCTAAAATAGCAACAGTTGCTGTCAATGCTAATAACGTTACACCAATAGATTTGATCAATGCAGCAACTGCATGAGTAGCTGATCTACCTTTCTTTGATACAGTTCCAAGAGTAATAAGTGCACCAGCTACAATAGCTAATGTAATAATCACTCCCTGACATGATTTAAGAGCCTTAGCTATATTACCATAATTGATTTTAGAAAGAGCTTTTAATGGTGCAACAAGAAGCATAAGTGAAATAGCAAAGCCTATAGCATTAGCGCCTGAATGCCATTTACTTTGACCAAATGCTATAGCTAATCCTGCTAAGATTCCGACACAAATTAAGAATCCACCAAGACCTTTACGAATCTGTTTAAAGTCAATACCCGATATAAAACTTAATGATTGAGCTATTTTCTTTAATGATAATGCAAAGAATAATATTCCAGCAGTATTTCTTAAAGACATTCCTTTACCCCAGAATCTCTGAGCTACTGTAACTGCCGCTACAAATGAAGCATACATTACTACAAATGCAAGAACTTTCTTAGCTAAATTATCAAGATTATTTATCTTAGTTAAAATAAGAAGAGATGTTGCTACAGATACAATAGAAGCTGCCATAGCTATCATATTAAGAGTAACCATCTTAAATGTAGATAAAGCTTTAGCATCCATGCTTTTAGACATTTTCTCAGTAATAATAGTTACAGCAGTAAATGCTCCAAGTAAAGCTAATACAGCACCTACAGCAGGCCATAATTTCTTAGAATCAATCATTGATAACATTAAAATTGACCCAGCTAATATGGCTACTGCTTCTGCAATCTCTCTAAATTTAGTAACAAATGTTTTCTGTGTTGGGAAGAATTTATTATTAATATTAGTAACTAATGTCTTTAATGAAGTGTTGAGACCAGCTAATGATGGAATAAGAGAAGTTGTTATAGCATCAGCCATTCCACCAATACTCCAAATGAGTCTGGCTATAGCTAATATAATAGTACTTAATACAGCTGCTATTAATATTGATTTTAATTTAGAAACATCGATTGATTCGACAAAATCTCTTAAAGCATCAGCAACTTTATGGAAAGTTTTAGCAAGTGCCTCACCTATTTTCTGTAAAGCACTCATGTGTTTCTTTGAATCTTTTGTTTTATCATTTGTCTTATTTATTGTGCCAAATAATGATCCTGCTTTAATACTATCTTTAATTTTCTTAATACCATCCTGAATAGTTTTCAGAATAGGAATTCTATCACTTAAGTAATTAAAGAATGTAACTAATCCTGCTTTTACTGTAGCTATGCCATTGGTAATCATAGTAAAGAAGTTTTTAATAGGTTGTGGCACATTTAAACTCTTTAAATAAGTTATCAAACTATCTATAACTGATTTAGCATTAATATAAATAGTATGTAATGCTCTAATAATAGCTTCTTTAATACCATACTGTTTTACATTACTTACAAATGTTTTAAAGAAATTTATAATAGAATTGAAAGTATTTGTTATGTTCTCTAATGCTGTAGCCGCTATAACTTTTATTTTATCTCCAAGACTAAGCTTATCAAAATCTTTATTTACATTACTAACAGCTGATTTTGACGAATTTGATATACTCTTACCAGTTCTATCAGCCGCATAAGCTGTAATAGTAAACTGACCATTTAACCATTTAAGAACTTTACCTATTACACCTGTTCTTGCAAACCATTTAACTATAGGAAGTACTACTCCGCCATAGACAGCAACACCTACAGCTCCTACTGCTATAACAATAGCTCTGATTACTACTAAGGAGTAAGCATATACATAAGCTAAAGCCTCTGTTATTACTCTTAAGACTTTAACTATTACATCTCCTACAGTAGCAACAGTTTTACCATTATTAATAGTAGCATCCTGAGTCTTATTAAGAAGTTTACCAATGTAAGTTAATCCATTATTTATTGTATTAGTTACAGTAGTAAATATCTTTTTAATAAAGTTGATGGTGTTATCTATACCGATGAACTGATCATAGATAATTTTTATAGCTGTCCCTAAACTTCTTACAAAATAATCTACGTAACTAATAACATTGGCTACTAAAGAACCGAAATTTAAGAAAATGTCAAGAATTGGTCTCATAGCTTTAACTAAGCTTCCAAATCCTCTGACAAGTGCACTTATAATCTGTCCTACTCTTTTAAAGACAAGGAATATACTGCCAAAGATGTCCTGTAAATCTTTAGCTTCTTGTTTAGATGGTTTAATAGAGTCAGCAAAGTTCTTAAATTTAACTGTAAGATTATAAAGAGATTTACCTAATCCACCCTGTTCTTCAAATGGTTTGAACACAGCCAAGAAAGCATCATGAATTGGCTTAAAGATAGCAGCAATAGATGATCCAAGATTCTTGAAACCCTGTATCATTTCATCTCTACCACCTAATTGATTCCAATCAGATAATATCTCATTTCTGAGATTATTATGCTTCATGATAACCCCTTCAAGAACCTGTTCAAGATTTGTCCAGAGTTTCTTAGCCTGATCTAATGTACCAAAGATGTATTCAGATGTAGCTGCCCATGAAGACTGTACTGCTTCTTTAAGAGTATCCATCATCTTAGAAAATGTGTTAATCTCTTTAGCAGCAGCCATTGCTTTATGACCTAACTGTTCCATCTGTTTAATCTGATCAGCATTAAAGCCTTTTCTCTTTAACTTCTGCTCATAGTCTTTTTTCTCAGTTAAGAACTGTTTTCTTTCTTCATCAGTCATACTAGCTAACTGAGCTTTTGTCTTAATTAAATCTTTTGAATATGCTTCAAGCGTAGTGTTAAGAACGTCATTAGTTAGCCACTGATGAGAAAGAGAATCATTAAAATTCTTCTGAGCATTAAATGCGTCTGATACTTTACCATTTAAATTCTTAGTAGTGGTTACAAACATATTACCTTTTTTAGTAACTGTACCAAGAACTGAAGCGGTCTGCAATAAATTATTCTTGAAATCCTGAGTCGCCATATTAGCATTCTCGATTGATTTCCAGTCGATTAACTTAACATAACCTGCTGATAAAGCCTGAGAGAAGTTATACATTGCACGTGATGCTTCATTAGCATTAGCCCCAGCAAGAGCAGCTTCTGATGAAACACCCTTAATTGCATTAACAGCTGTATCAAGATCTACACCAGCATTAGTAAACTTACCAATATTGTTAGTCATATCAGAAAAATTATAAATAGTTTCATCTGAATATTTATTTAAGTCATTAAGATACTTATTAACAGTCTTAACCGATTCTCCAGTAGAAGCTATAATAGTCCTCATGGAATTCATCTTAAGTTCATACTCATTGAATCCTGATTTAACTGGATCAATAGTAAGAGACTTAATCATCTGTTTACCGGTATTGATAACTGAATTAGTAATATTCTGAAGAGCTGTTACACCTATGATTCCTAAATTAGAAAATCTATCTTTTATCTTATCTACTGAATCATTTAGTGAGTCTAATGCTTTATTAGATTGTGCAACACCATCTTCCAGTTTATCTAAACCCTTAACAGTCGCTTCAAAATTCATAGAACTCTTTAACTTCTCTACTGTATTAAGCGACTGCTGGGCATTCTTTTCAAATTGTTTATTATCAAATGTCATCTTGACAACGTGTTCATCTACGTTGCCTGATGGTGAATTTGTAGTATTAGCCATTTTGACGATTTACCTCCGTAAATGCATTGTTTGCAAAATCATCGAAGATAGGTCTTAAGGCAGGCTTTATATAATCTCTGCCTCGAACATATCCACCATTCTTTAAACCATGTCCCCTTTGAATAAGTATTGCAATATTCTCCCCATTGACTATATTAGAGTTCATCCACTGTATAGACCATCCATATTTGCTCTCATAGATGGCATAATACCAGGAGGCTGCTGTCTTACCTGTCCTTTTAGGAGTAGCTTCTCTAAGAGCCTGAACTCCAAGCTCTCCATATTTCATAAGAACTCCTCTTACATATCTAGTATTACTAGATGCATTTTGTAAGAAACGTTCGGTACTAGCGAATTGTCCTTTAGAAGATACGTGAATATCCATAGCAACCTCCTTTCTTATAAACATTTGTTTATGATGCTGCTTCTTTTCTTAACTTATCGTATAACATCTGATTTACATTCTGCTGCATGATAGCATCTGCTCTCTTCTTACCAAGAGCAGCTCTTGAAGCAGTAAGCGGTGTACTAAGCGTTGACCCGTCATTCTCAAAGTCTCTAGCTAACTTATCAGCAATCTTCTGACCTTTATTAAGGTATTTATCTGCTTTATAGTTAAGTTTGTCTGATTTGTACTGAAGTCTTGAAACTTTTGTTTCAGCTCGTCCGGCTTTAGCCATCTGTTTGTTATAACGCTTCTTCTGCCTTTCAGACATACTATTATATTTAATCTGTTTATCAAAGTCAGAAAGACCAGCAAGGCTAACATTCTTATAAGCTCTAACTTTTGCAAGTTCAGCTTTCATCTGAGCTTTTCGAATCTTTGGTTCATATTTCTTTTCTTTAGCTTCTGCCTTCGATCTATACTTAGCAGCTTTAGCATCAGCCTTATCAAAAGACGATTTAGCCTTAGAATATCTTTTCTTACCCTCTTCAGTTAGAGTACCATCCTCATTCTGATACCTTCTCTCATGCCAGTGCATACCTTTAATACCAGAATGCTGAAGTACTGCTGGGGAATAAGAAATATCATTATAATATCTACTCATATAATTACCTCCGAGCTTTTCTACGAACTTTGTTAAGTTCTTTAGTCTCTTTATTTGCAAGCTCATTAGATAATTCTAATGATTTTTTATTCCTATAGCTCTTTGGAAGTTTGTGATAATCATCGTTCAACCTTGCCGCTTTTTCAGCAGTTTTAGCCATCCCACTCGTCTGCTTGTTAGTCCATTCATCCCACTCTTTCTTCTTGGCAGCAACTCTAGCAGCTTTCTCTCTTTGAATCTTTGCAGCTTGTCTACGGTTGTACTCTTCATCAAGGCCTAAACCTCTTTTTATTGTACGCCCAGCTTTATTAATCCCTTTTGTTACATTATGACCAACATCAGAAATGGATCTATAAGCCTGTTTTCCTATACTATTAGCATGAAGTTTAGCTTTACGAAGACTGTCCTCAGTCTTATGATGTAACTGATCAAATCTAGCTCTTACAGTAGCATCCCACTTCTCTTTAGGAATACCATAGTGCTCAAGATAAGCATCGTAATCATCATTCTGATCTTCAGTCATGTCATCATTGAAATAACGTCCCATATTACACCTCCTTAAGATACTTAGATGAAACATATCCTTTAATATCTTTATAGATAATTGGATACCAATAATCCTGTTTCTTTCTCTTACTATCATAAGTAAGGACTGTTTCATAACCTACAGCAGTAATAATCTTACCTTTTGGAGTTCTACGAATATTCAGACCATTCTTAGCAGTTACTTTAAACTTCTTAGCTGGCTTAGCTTCATCTTTCTTATCTTCTGTTTTTGGCTTCGATTCAGACTTGCCACCTTCATAACGAAAGACGTTGGTCCAAGGGTAGTTTCTGTATTTTCTGATAAGAAATTCTCTACCTGTCTGATCTCCTGGTTTCCCACCAGTAGCTGTTCCTTTTTCATTAATCGAAGCTTCAACTTCAAGTCCTCCTCCACAATACATAGCCACATGATGACCTTTAGCAAAGAGAATATCTCCTCTTTTAAGACCTACTCCAGTTGATCTATTAACATCATCCGTAATGTCCTTAAAATCATTCTTCAGTAATGCTTGTACAAGATTACCTGTATATGTAGCGCCATCTTCTTTAAGATCTATACCAGCATTCTTCCAAGCTGTAATAACCGCAGCTGAGCAATCATAGTCACCTTTCTGACCCCAACGGTAAATCTGGTCATAGCCATGATCATTATCTTTTGCTGTTTTCTCCATCCAGTCTGTTGCTTTTTCTATTGTTTCCTGTCTCGTCATTAGCAACCTCCTTATCTGCCTCTATAACCTTTTCAATGTCTTTAACATCTGCCGTGTTTATAGATTCTTCTACATTATTAACCACCTTTGATATGAATTTAGGAATTGGAACACCAAGTTTATCAAGGTTTTCAAATATACTTATTATCTCCATTAAGATAATATACAAACTTAAGAACTTCATTACTTCTGGTGGGATTCTTAAAGCAAAAGAAATGAACTCACCTATAACCAAGATTGAGATTTCTCCTACTTTCTTACTAAGTCCTCTGCGTAATTTAGATGACTGTATCTCATCTTTAGACCAAGCATTAACAAATCCCGTGGCTATATCAAAACCCATCAGGATTATTGGTAGAATCAGACACCAAAACTCATTTCTGAATTCAAATCCCTGAACCATATTTATTACCTCTTCCATGTCCTTACCTTTCTTGCCTCTTAAAAATTAAGAAGCAATCATTTTGACGATTTCCTAGCCTTTAGTATGCCAAAGAGCTCTTCTTTTAGCATTTTCAGCTTTGAACGACTGAGCGGTTGCCCGCCAGTTAGTGTTTACTTTGTTACCTTTTGTTTCACGCTCAAGTTCAGCGTTCTCTTCTTCTTTCTTAGCAGCACAAACTCTTATAAGAGTGAGTAACTGATTAAGATGCCATTTACGACATTCAAATGGTATATGAAAAGCAATCATCCAATAATAAATCAGTTCAGCTGAGATAAAAGAATCATGTGTATTCTTATGCTGTAGCTGTTTAAGATTAGACTGCCCCAGATTCTCATCAATCTTAGAGGCAGTCATTGGGTTATTTATATAGGCATTGACCCTGTTAATTTCATAATCAGGAATCTTGTTATACACTTCATCAGACACATTCTTATTTATAGTCATACACTTAATATAAGAAATAGTCTGTTCACGCGTTTTCTGATTCTTATTATCTAACCAGGGTTGCTGCCAAATTGCTTCCCATTTCTGAAGAGAGATAAGTGAATGCTCAAGCTGTAACGTAGCACCAGGGATTTTGACGATATTATTGTTATCATCAATCTCTTCTGATGGTTCTATTACTACTGTGATCATTCATTTCTCCTTTAATTTACTGATGGTGGAATAGGATTAGCTGTAGCATTACGCTCCTTATACTGAGCGATCATTTTATTAGCCTCTTTCTTCTGATCCTCATTCATCTTAGGAAGAACGTCCTCAATGAACTTAGCTGCCTTAACATCATCAGTAGAAAGCTCCATAAACATGTCTGAAAAAGCCTCTGTCTCCTCAAACTCTTTAGAAAGCTCAGGACTCTTAATGAATCTTCTGCCATCTGGACTTGGCTCACCATATGAAGTAAGAAGAAGCTGCTTAAACACTTTGATAATCTCAGCTGTATCCTGTGCATCAATAATCCTCTTGATGTACTGTTCCATACCACCTGACTGATTCATCTCCATCTCAAGTACTTCTGCCTTAGTCAGATTAAAGTGAAATGTTTCTGTTCTTTCATTACCTGCATAGTCGGTATATGTTCTAGTCTCTGTATGCATAGTATAAAATCTCCTTTTAAATAAGAAGAAACCACTCTAACCAGAAACTTTCTAGTTAGAGAGGCTTCATTTGTCAAACGGTTAAGTTAACTGTCAATTACGCAGCCGGGAAGATCTTAATAAGATCCTCAGGCATAAGAAGAGTAGGCTCGGTACCTTCAGTAGCACCCTCTCCTGTAGTAGCATCTGTACCATAGAGAGTGTCTTCAACAGTCTTAAGCTTAGAAGCATCAACTTTAGTTGAGTCAATCTCAATGGTAGCTGTAGTCTTCATTCCTGGTACGGCGATAGGCGTGGTTGAAATTGTCCATGAGAATGTTACAGGCTCCGGACTATCGTTAACAGTTGCATGTGACTTTTCAGAAGGTGAAGCAAGGCAACCATATACAATATGAAGCTTATAACCAGCCTCATTACCATCCTGATCATTACCGATAAGAGTTCTGTAGGCAAATGCAAATGTACTTCTAGGCTGCTGACCAACGAGAACACCTTTTGAGAGCTCTGCAGCACCGTTGCAAGCCTCAAACTCCTCAGGATATGTATAAGCCTCGATTGTCGCTCCGAATTCCTCTGCAGAAAGAAGTGAAAGATACTTAATGTTATCTGCATAGAACGCTGAAGCCTCTGCTCCAGATGGAGACTCTGTTACTGTAGTAAGACCATTCCAAGCTACACCCTTCCCATAGGCCTTCTTAGTCTTGTCATATACATAGAGTACACCATGATCGACACCGGTCTCATACTGATGTTCACCAGCCTTGTCCCAAATAAGTTTAGACATAAATTCATTCCTCCATTAAAAATAAATAGTTATAGGATAATGATACAGGCCATCTCCAAGATATCTAGCACCCGGGGTTGCATATTCGAATTCATTGATAACTTTCCATAGCAATGTATCATAAGGATCCTCAGTTATAATAGTAAGTTGATAGCAATTCATATGAAGATACACCTTATTATCTGCCCGTGTTACAGAAGGTGCTGCCATGCTATACACAATACACGGATATTCAATTTTCACATCTTCAGGCGGCTCATAGTAGACATGATTATTACCCATAATTTTTACAAGTAAATCATTTAACTTCCACTGCCTTGGTTCATCGTTACTCGCTGGCATAACGTTCTCCTACACTTAGAATTAATCTATGTGGCTCTTCAAGGCTAACAGAAGACACTTTCCACTTTGTCCCCTGAAACTCAAGCCATTTGATTTGAGTATAATGATCAAGAAGGAAAGGGTTTAATAAGACTGAGATTGTATTCTGTATGGTGAATGTTCCATTGACTGTCTGCTGGGATTCTCGGTTATACCAGCTTACTCTATTAATATCCATATAGTATTTCTTCTCAGTAGTAACCTTTTTCCAAACGCCGTGTCCCGTATTCTCAGTACACTCAAATCCTATTATTCCACTAACCTTCATTTTGACGATCTCCTAATTGATTATGGTCTTGATCCACTATTACCAGATGAAGTTGTTGAAGCCTGCTCATGCTCAAGGATAATAGCTGACTTTGGCTTTGTAAGAGCACCAGAGATTCTAGTCTCAATCAGATACTTCTGCTGGTTGTAATCAATATCGAAGTCATCAAACATAGATACCTGACCACCCTTATCTGAACCTACAGCATAGTCTGTAAGATTAACAATGATGCCATCAAGAACATACTTCTTACCTGCTGTATCATACGTCGGGTGGCTTGTAGCATCAGCATCACGTACAAGTCCCTCCATTACAGGAACAGTAACGATCTTAGACACACGAAGCTTTGTAGCAAGCTGTTCTACTGAAGTATAGAGATCACGACCAGTTGTATCAGTCATAAGCAGAAGGTCCGTAAGCTGATCCTCGGTTGTAAAGAGCGTAGGTTCACCTGAACCCTTATAGTCCTTACGAGCCTTGATAGCTGCATTAATGAATGCACGGCCCTTAGTATTAGCATCATCGCTATCCTTATAAGAAACACGCTGATAGATAGTGAAGAGCTCTGCTTCCTTCCAGATTGGTCTGATGTGATCCTCTGAGATATGATCCTCATCAGATGCAAGACGACCATCACCTACAAGAATTGCACGTGCAATTTCCTCATCAAGCATGATTCTCATCTCAGACTTAATCCATACAACTACATCGAAGTCAGTAATATCAAGAACGTAATCACGATCAAGCTTCTGCTTCTTGTAGATGGTCTGTGGATCAGTTGTTCTTCTCAGAAGGCTGAATACTTCTTCCTTCTTAAGCTTACCTGTGATATATCCTCTAGCTCTAGCTTCATCTGCTGTAATATCAGCAAATGTACTCTTGATACGTGTCCAAGGCATGTGCTTAGTGCTGTTCATAACAGTTGCAACCCACTCAGTCTCTCTCTTAATGAACTCCGGTGTATTTGTGATATCCTTAGCATCCGGGAAAAGCATATCAATATTGCTGATACCATATCCCATGTTAAGTCCCTTCTCACCTGTCTTTACAATTCCGCTATGTTCAAGCTCATCTGAATGCTCTGTAGCCCAGTTATTAAGGGACTCTCTGAGTGATCCAAAACGCTTTATCCCCTGCATGATCTGATGTACATCATCATGCTGGAGAACATTTCTATAGGTTGCTGGAACAGCTGAACCATTGTAGCTATCCTGATCAAATGCATTAAATGCCATTTTACTTCCTCCTTCGTCGGAATGTTCTACTATTTCTTCTAACTCATTACCGGCTTCATCATAGAGTTTTCCGTCTTTATCCTCATAGACATCGCCGTGATAATATCCATTATCGTCATAACCACTGTCATTATTTTCATCTGAATGGCTCATAGATTCACTTTCATCAGAACCATCATCTGCGGCTCCCTGATCATTAGCCATCCCAATAACAGCATAAATAGCTTTCTTCTCATCATCAGAAAGCTTCTTTAATGCAGACTCAAATAAGCTCTGAATTGTAACGCCATCTGAACTGCTGTTGTTGCCCTTAGCTGCCATATTGTCTCCTTTATCATCTGAGTGCATAAGGGTTATACCTTCACCCGTGCAAATCTCAGCTTCATCAATAAACTCTTGAGTACCATCACTATGTATAAGTGCTGTATCAATGATATGTGCTCCAGGATTTGCCCCTGATACTACAAGAGATACTTCCTTGATCTTTCCATCAAAAACATTTCCTTGAGCGTCCTGAACAAGCTGATTTGCATAGATGGATAAGTCCTTAATGTCACCATGTTCAACTGACTCTTTTGCATACTTGGCAGAATCTGAATCATTGAAATTACAGAAAGCTTTTACACCATCTGAACACTTTTCCAGATCTGCATAGCCCAGAATATTAGCAGGATCATCACGACCATGCTGCCAAACAAGTGGAACTCTTGTACCATCCTGGCCTGCAAAAGCGTTACCTCTAATAGTCCGGCCATCTGAGCACAGTAAGTTATTCTTAGTGGCCCAACCGGCAAAGTCATAATGCTTTTTTGCCATTTACTGTTTAACTCCTTTCAATAAACGTTTGTAGTTCTCTATAAATGCTGCGGTATCTTCATCTTTTGGTTCTGGATAATCCTCTTCATCTTCACTTTCATCAGAGGTCGGTAAAGTAGCCGCATTTTGACTATTTTCATCTGCGACTTCTTCATCTTCATATTCACCATCTTCTGGGACTTGGGATAAATCAAGATCTGCGGATTCATCTGCTGCAGTATTTACATTAGGGTTTAAAAGCTGATCTGCTCTAGGATCTGACGAAGGTTTCAGGCCAATCATTGACCTAACTTCATTAGCAGATACAACTTCAGAGCTAATAAGATTATTAGCGATTTCTGATATTTTAGAAAGAGGTACAAGTTTAAATATATCTCTATAAAAGACTATTGCCTGACCTCTGGTCCTAGCGTTCTTACTAAGCCATTTACGTGTCATTTCATCAGTAATAGAACATGCTATTGGCTCAATAGTTCGAGAATAGTAATTTAATAATGTCTGTTCATCAGCAGTACCATTCATTATTTCTGGTGTTAAACCAAACTGAGAATATACTTGTGCCGTAAGCTTTTCGATCTCTTCTGGAAGAGAATTCTCAATAGGTCTACCAAGTTGAGTAATTTTCTCAGTAGCATCAGAATATGCAATTCCATATTTAGAATTTGTAAGCTGATCTTCAAGAGATGAAACACGCTTTTTAGCTTGCTCTTCTCTGAGTTTTGAACGAACGGTATAAGGAAGCTGAATAAGAAGATTTAACTTAGTTGATGCAGTATTAGCATCTAACTGATCCAAGAGATTCATCTTCTGAATAAGACGTTTAAGATTACTATTAGGATCATTCATAGTAGCATAAAAAGGATTCTGGATAAGACATACTGATGATTTAGGCATTCGTATCTCCTCCTGATGACCAGAATCACCATTGTATACTTTAATCTGTACCTCATGAGGCATCCATTTGGTAACATAACCTACTCTGATTTCATAAATATTACCAAGAGAGTCATTAGCTGTCCAGGGATTATTATCAGATTGAATAGGCACTATTGCTACTGATCCATTTTCAAACATTGTCATACAGGCATCAAATATCATTGCAGTACCTGTTTGATCTTCATTGGCTGAGATCTTAAGGCGATCATTTAATTCATCAGAAATTTCTCCAGTATACTGATTATTATCATTAAGCTGGGCATGTCTGAAATTTAAATGAGCTGTATCTAATGCAAGTCGATTTAATATAGAACCAACAAATGACCTTTCTGTTGAGTGGCTTGTGTACGCTCGATAAGGCCTATCAAAATATCCACCATAATCATAGTAATTGGCGTTGTAAGTTGGTGTGGGATCTTTGTTGAAGAAAGCATTAAATCCATGCTTTATTCGAGTTGTTAGATTCATAGATCACTCCTTTAAGTTATAATTAACATATTCATTACTTCTTCTTGTCTTTCTTTTTATTGGACGTGTCATTATCTGAATTGCTATTAGACCCACTCATCTGCTGCCATCTGAGCATAGCATCAGCCATAGCTTGCGTACCCTCTGATTTTTTACCAGATTCTTTAGCTACTTGTTTGCCAAGTTGATCAACAATATCTGAATATTTTTCAGCTTGATCTAATTTCTGGGAATTCTGTTGAGAACTGTTTTTTGTACCACTTAGAGTTTTGTAAATGTTTGATCCTGTATTAATAGCCGTAAGAACTTTATTAGATGCTTCAGCAGCATTTGATATATTATGAAAGATAGAATCTACTTTAGCCTGAGAAGCTTTAATTTCTTCAGCTTTATATCTGCCAATATCAGATTTGAATTTAAGTTGATCTAAAGCCACCTGGCGTTGTTTTGGTGATAACTCATTTGCTACTTTTAAAATATCAGCAGCTGAACCTGTCTTAACTATTTTATCAAGTTCCTTCCTTCGTGGAGCATTAGCTTTTGCTGTAGCTCGTGCTTTTTCTAATGCTTTAGATCTAGTCTGAGCTATTTGAGCTTGTCGTTTAGCTTTAAGTTTACGGGTTTTAATTCCTATTTGTCGACGATTTCTCATGGATTTAGCTTGTCGTCGACTTTTACCGGTATATCTACCAATACCCATTAGGTACTGTAAAATATCAGGTAAATGCTGACCCCACTTCATGCCTTTTCGACCATAGTGTTCCAAATATTGATCCATAAACAGGAGGTCTTCGTCTCCTGTGTAGTCATTATAAAATCTACTCAATAGACAACCTCCATTCCAGTTCATCATGTAGTTTGTTATAACATTCCATCAAAATAGAACTCTGTGGTGGATCAAATTCCAACTTTGCACAGACCCAAATATAAGTCTGTATAGCTGGGAGAATATCAGTTCTATCTGTACATTCAGACCATTTATTTGAACTGTCTGTAATTTGGTATAGATCATCTCTCCATGATCCAATTTGCTTAAGCCTATAGAATGCAGTATTTATAGCTGCAACAATCTGATCATCAAATGATGTGTCATCTGGCATAAGCATAAGTTTCTCTTTTGTTGAGTCTAAAATACTGTCTGTCATTTTTAGTTACCTCTTTTTATTTACACCATCTTTCACTTAATCACCTCATCATTCAAATGCATCTCTATTCAGCTTATATGCCACAAAAGCATCCATCATAGCAGATACATTATCAATCTTCGCCTCATATCGTTTCTTAAGAAGTTTCTTATTACCATTAGTATCTTCAATCGTAATAGCATTTCCCATAGTGAACTGCATGATCTTCTCATCAAATATCAACATTCTTTCACTAGCTAATGCTTTCAATTCAGTTAAAGGAACAGTCTCTGTCTTAGCACCCTGAATAACTTTCTCTACGCCAAATGATCCATTTTCTGAGCACCATCTCTCAATGAAATCTTTAGCATTGTATGGATCATATCCAAATGTACGACAATCATAGTGATTATCATCTAGCCACTTCATAAGATCATCATAAACATCTTCCGTATTAATAATTGTTCCTGGTAATACTATTAAGCTACCCTCTGATATAAATTCATCATATTTCTGTCTCATAGCTAGTGGTAATTTCTGATATGTTAAATCTGAAATGTAAGATCTGCACTTAACACCGAATGATTCATCAGATAAAGGAAATAAGAAAGTAAATGCACAGAAATCTCCACCTTGTGAAAGATCTCCACCACCACTACAAGGCATATCATAGAACTCATGTCGTTTATGAGGTCTTGTCTCTTCATAAGTAAAGTAATATGTATAGCCTTCCATCGGTATGCCGAATCTTTTAGCTAAGATGTCATTTCTTGTTGCTGGAGCATTCTCAGCTCTTTCTACTTCCTGCTGATAAACTTCATAGCTTACCGTTTTGCTAATATTAGGATTTGCTTTGATCCATTTTGACGGATCATTAATCTCTTTAATGTCATCAAGACGATACCACCAGATTGATACATGAGGATTAAAGTATTTGCCTTTAAGAATATCCATAAGCTCCATCTTCATAGTATCTCCTGGACCATTTCTTACTGTACCCTCTGATGATGTGGCTATTATAAGGTAATCATCTACTTTACATGCACCCTGTTCTATAGCACCTACTACATCTTCTCTGATATCGCCTGATAACCATTCATCTATAGTATTTACTTTTGATCGTAAACCCTGTAGTTTGTCTATAGACATGGGACGAATTTCTAAAAATGAACCAGTTACATTATCTTCTATTCCACGTTTAGTAGAACATAGATAGGTTTTATTACTTGAAGCTCCTGGAACTTTTGTTTCAGATAAGAATTTAAAGTATGGACCTCTAGCACGAACAATGGCTGTCCTAAAAGGTGACATAACCTCATCTGCCTGTTTCATTGTAGGAGCTGTAGTAACCTGATGAGTAGTTGATTTGTCGATTGTTAGAAAATAAGCCTGAATTACAGTATCATAAAGAGATTTAGCTGCACCTCTTCCAACAATAAGATACTGTTTATTGATTAATCGTTTCTTAACTCGCTTTGTTACATAATGAAAATGGCCTTTAGATGAAACAACAGGTACTTCTTTATCAACAAAGTAATACCATCCAAATATCTCTTCACCCCATAATTTGAATGAATCTAATAAGTGGAGATCTGAGCCATCTGTAAGAGTTAACTCATTTTCACAAAATGCTATCCAACCTTCAACAGCATCCTCATCATAATAAATGCCACGATTATCAATGAAAGAATCAATTCTATTCATCTCCATTGAAATATTGCGGCATACAGGAATTTCTCCTCTTAAAACTTTTTGACGAAATTCCCCATAATATCTTGGGGTTGCCGTGTTTGATAACATCTGTTGCTAGACCCCTTTCTAAATAAGTTATAAAATATCTTCTGTTGCTTTATAGCGTTCCTTAGCAATACTGCTGAGCTCTTTTGCCTGATCAATGGTGGTATTCAATATTTTCATAAGATTATCAGCATGACTTAATTCCTGTTTAGCCATTGCTTTGAAAGTATCTGAATACTCAGGACATTCTTCGGCTTTCTGGTTGTAATTCTCAGCACCACTAAGTTCATCATCTATTTGATTTCTTAAATAATTTAAATCCATAGTCTTTTATAAACCTCCAACATAATAACTTACTCTTTAGCCAGCAGTAGTTACTACCTTCGTAGCATCAGCTGATCCCGAAGGAGCCCATGCTACAAAGCGTCCGGCATTACCAAGTATCTGCCCAACGATCTGCTGAGTCTGCTGTAAGTTGCTGTTTATTATTACCTGCTGATTCAGAGCATTCTGAAGATCAGCATTACGATCCTGAAGCATCTGAGTCTTAATCGAGCAACAGCACTGCTCCATCTTATATCCAAGATTATCTATCTTAGATCCAAGCTCTGCTGTCTGATTGTTTACTGACTGGTTAATCGCATTGTATCCCTGAAGAAGATTAATGTTATTAGCATAATCTCTCTGGAGGAGATCATTTGTCTGCTGACCAATAGCCTTTACAGTCTCAAGGTCATTGTTTGCTGTGGCAAGCTGAAGAGACTGAAGCTGGTTCTGAATAGCATTGTTATTAAGCCCTGCAGTAAGTTCTGCCTGTGTAACTCCTGGCTGAGGTGCCGGAGCTGGTGGATTTGGATTCTGCATTACAATCGGCCCTCTATTTCCGCCCCATGCTCCGCCATTCATAGCAAGAACAATGAACAGAACAATCCACATGAAGCCGTTATTGTTGAAATTTCCATCATTGTCTTTAGCAAGTGCTAAGACATCAGATGATGAAAGACCACTACCGTCCATATTGTTTTCCTTTCTTAATTCTACTGTCCCATACACTGATGGAACTCTGAAATCATTTGATTGATGTCCTTCCCCTGTGCTAGAGCCATGTTCCGAACCGCCTGTTCGATGTTCCCATTCATAGCTTGGAGCAGCGTTAGAGCCTGGTTCATTTGCGGGTTGTTTGAGGCTAGATTCTGTACTATCGATGATGGATCACTACCTTTCACCAAATTAATGGCTTGCTGCATTTGACCCATTTCCTGGTTTGTTGTATTTTGGCTTGGCTGCATCTGACGATCCAGTTCTGCCAGCATTGGATTTGAGCTCATTTATTTCCTCCTTCATAGAAGATATCTCAGTAGTTAAGTTCTGAAGCGTCTGCTCCAATGTATTACTAGTAGCTATAGGAGCAGCTACTGGTTCTGGGTCATGGTGAGGCGTAATATCATAAGCGAAAACCTCACGATTCAGACCATTGACTTTAATAAGATATACAACAGACTGTTCTGCATCTGGAACTATTATTGATTTGGTGTTTGCTGGAAGTTGGCACTGATAAGCACCTGAGATCCCGTTAACTCTAATCAATTCACCGTCATTTTGAACAGTTTGCTGTTGCTGCTGTGATGAAACAGACGAACTCGGATACAACTGCGGTGTAGTAACCGGTTGATAATAATTAGGTTGATAATACATAAATCCACCTCCTACGTTTTGGACTTATTTATTCAGTTACAAGATTGTCGTAGCCATATGATTTTAATAGATCAATGACTACTGGTTTTAAAGGTTTGCCATTTCTAGTTTCAGGGCATTCATCTATTGACTTGGTTCCATGTATAATGCACTGATACCAGATTTCGGCTAAACAGTTTTTCATTTTGAGTTTTAAAGTATATTAGGTTGGAGGCTCATATAAGACTATGGACTTAATTCGATTTAATTTTCAGACGAAGCTGCTATATACGTTTCGACATTACTGATACGATTCCTTAAATCATTAGTGTCTGAAACATAAAATGGGTTTCCAACTATTTTGACATAGTCATTATACTGCTCTTTGGTAAGTAGAATTTCGTCATACTCCCATCCTGTAAAGTTTTTGGTTTCATCCGTAGGATCTGTCTCTGAGACACTATGGATATTTTTTCTGAGGAACACATAGCCATTAGCATATTCAAGCTGCTCTGGCTTTTTGTCCTGAGTTCCTCGAACGGTTTTCCATTCCATTTATCCTCCGATCATAAGCGGATACACGCTTTCGTAAGTATTTAAAGCTTATCTTTGGTTTGATAAACTTCAGGTACACATTATAAGTTTTAGTAACTTTCAGATAACCATTATAAGATAGCATGGACTTGCACTGTCCTATAGTTATGTGCCTTGCTCTGCCTATTCTATTAGCTTTTTTAACTATATTAAACATTATTGATTCTCTTAATACAACTCTGTCACAATAGACTCTATACCCCATGCAGTCTAAGAATCTTCCATGATAGTTGCCTTCAGAATCTCTATAAGAGAATTTAAAGCATTGCCAGTTATCTTTTATATGAAGATCCTGATGGATTCGAGTATATGCTGTGTATTTGTACATGCAGTGCTCAAGATCTCGTTTATCAGGTCCAAAGAAGTATATATCGTCCATCCATCTCGTAAAGTATGAAACTCCTTCGTGCTTAAGTGTATTATTCACATACTCATCACTATCATAGAGATACCATACGCCAAGAAGTTGTGATGTATAAAACCCAATAGGAAGGCCTTTCATATTTGGTATATACATAATAATTATGCAAAGAAGACAATAGAACTTATTATCTCTTATCTTCTTTTGAAGTTTATGCATCAACTTTTGCTGTGGTATGGAATCGAAATACTTCTTATGATCCATTTTGACACAATACTTGCATTGCTCTGGATGTTCTCTTATGAATTCCATCATTTTTCGAACAGCTTTCTGTGATCCTTTGCCTGGAATAGATCCATAAACCTGACTTCCGAGCATTGGCAGAAGAATCTTCTTTAAGACATTAACGACACAGTGCTGTACTACTAATTCCTTTACCGTTGGAACATATATCTTCCTTATTTTACCAGAAGGGCCATCTTTAATTTCTATAGGTGGTCTATACCAGTTAGGATTATATACGTTAGCAGTCTCATAAATCCATCTTCTTACAGTATTTTGTGTTTCTTCTTCATATCTATGCTTATAAAGTTTGACAAGAAGCCTATAATGTTTCTTCTTAAGCTTCTTGCCTTTTCCTTCATGAGCATGTTCTATAGATTCGATTATATTTTCAGTAGTCATCATTTGGTCCCATAGACCATTATATGACTTCATTAAAACTCCTTCTTATTGTCTCGGGACACATGGGCTTATTGCTTACCGTGCCTCATAGTGAGATTTATAATTTTTAGCAAGTGCTAAGGACCCATTCTGCATATTTAAGACGAGTTGTCTATTTAATATTTTTAATAAGAATTCGAGGAGCCATTGTTAGAGTTGGAATTGGAAGGCGTGTTGTTGAGATTCACGTAAGACGTACCGTAGTTCCGCCTGTTGTTCCAGTTACCACCAACAATAGCAGTTATCAGCCTTGGGCCCTATATTTACAAGTTACATTTTTACATTTTAAGCAGACAATTCTTCCTTACTCTGGCAAGAAGGCGAGGAGCCACTGCCAGAGGCGGAACTGGAAGGCGCGGCGCTGAGAATCACGCAAGACGTACCGCAGTACCGCCCGCAGTACCAGTAACCACCAACAAAAGCAGCTGTGCCTGTACTCGTCCATTTATAATCTGCATAGTAGGTTGTTTCCGATCCAGAGCAAGCTATAGGATACCTGAATCCACGAGTATCATACTTCATCTTCGAGATATATCCTGAGCAAGCCTGGCCTTCGTCATTAATATCGATATATCCAGTTGCAGCATCTGAGAAATTACTAGCCGTACTGCCATCACCAGTGCCTTTGCATAGTTTAATAAGAGTATGCCCAGCAGCACCCTGGTGCCATCCATCGATTCTTCGCCGTAAATTACCCCATGGGTTCTCTATTCCGAGGGCTTTAACTCCTTGATTACCGTCGTTCTCGCCCCAGAACATTCCTTTGCCATCCATAGTTCCATTAGCTATAGCACTACTATGATTATTAGCATAGCCATAGCCGAATACAGTTTGAGAATCTGTTGACATTCCAAGCAGTGTGAGAATGTCGCCATAGAGATCCCACATAGATTTTGTAATAAGACCCCAGCTATCATCACCGGAAATGTTATTTGCCTCAGCAGTCGATCTCTCAGTTGCCATATTGGTATTTACCGTTCCAGCAGTTCCAGAAATAGATCTGAGTTTTCCGTCTATAGAACTTCCAAAATACTTAGGTAAATAGAAATGCTTAGCAAACTTTCCATCTGATCTCATGAATGCATAAGCTGTGAAGTTGTCGTCGATTTTCTGATCAGCAAGGTAGATATCATATACTCCAGAAGTTCCTGTTGGTTTATATCTCTTCCATATGATAGTGTCATTTCTTCCGAATTCAACCATCATATTTCCAGCGTATGAAGTATTCTTATAATCTGATGCTGTTCCATCTAATTTCTTAGACTCATCATTCTCATTGAGATAATAGTCTACAGTTGTGTCGTATTTTACAGCACAACTTCTTGGGAATATGAACTCATCGCCTTTCCAAGAACCCCAGTTCATTTTGCCTGAACTGTAGTCCATATGCATTGGAGTATATCCTTTATTCGACAGATTATATTCAGCCTCTTCATCCGGAATCTCTGTTACCATAGACGATGGAACACTCACAGATTCTGTAATTCTATAGCCATAGCAAGTATAATCGTGAGTAGTAAGCTCGAGTTTAGCTGGACTGGTGCTATATCTACCATTATCAGAGTAGGCATAAGCAGCATAATAATATGTTGTAGTCCCTGCTAAACCAGTATCTACGTATGGAGTCTCAGCGTATTTCTTATTATCTGAGAATGGCACATCAATGACTAGAATAGCTTCTGCATCATCTGGGCCTGTTGGATATCCTCCAGTTTTACGAAAAACCTTAAAGCCTCCGATCTGGCATAGAGTTGCTATAGTTTCATTTGATGTCTGAACGGTTACGTTCTCAGGACCCTGCATTTTGAGTTTAGCAGAATCTTTGGATGCAGATCCAGTGAATAATACCATACCTGGTGTAGGTATACTACTTCCACCGCTTTCCTTTAGAGCATCAACCAATGTCTTATCTCCATTTTTTTCCATTAATACAGCTTCAGCAAGAGTGGTAGGATACTTATTGCCAGTTCCATCTGCTCCATGCATCTGTATTATTTCATCTGTTTCGGCCATTTATACCTCCTTCACCGATGAATAACTTAGTGTTATCTTCTTTTCTATTTCAGAGACGTGTTTATTTGTATCAGATATTTGACTATTTATTTCAGAAATCTGGTTGTTTGTGTCAGAAATATGACTATTTATTTCGGTTATCTGATTAGTTGCATCAGAGATGTGACTCTCTATCTTAGTATTCAGTCGTGCCTCCACACCATCGAGTGCTTCCTGTTGGACTGTGGATACTGGCTTATCTGTATCAGCCGTATTATCAACATTGTCTAAGCCAAGAGTCATCTTATTTATAGTATGGTACTTGGCATCTCCTCCAAGGAATTTATCCTGAGTACCCTTTAAAGGAGTTGGAGTAAGTCCTCCTACACCAGCCGTTGTATCAGTAGCTCCAACCATTGTCTTGACATTAGTTGTTGCTTCAGCATCAGCTGCTGCCTGTTGTGCCTGTTCAGCATATGATGCTGCATTTGTTTCGGATTTGCCTGCTGCTGTAGCACTCGAACTAGCAGAATTTGCAGCATTAACGGCTGTAGATGCTGATGACTGGGCTGAACTTGCTGAATTACTCGCATTATCAGCATAAGTTTTGGCATTGCTTTCTGACGTGGCTGAATTACGCTCTGAAAGACTTGCATTAGTTTCTGACAATTTTGAGTTGTCTTCAGACTTCTTAGCCGCAGTCTCACTTGCTTTGGCATTGGCCTCTGATGTAGCTGCTGTCTGTGCAGAACTTGCCGCATTTGTTTCTGAAACTTTAGCATTATCTTCAGAAGTTTTAGCTGCTGTTTCACTTAAGCCAGCGTTAGATGCTGATGCGGCTGCTGCTTGAGCTGAATCACTTGCATTAGTTTCAGCGGTCTTAGCTGTTGCCTCAGATTTAGCAGCATTAGTTTCAGAAGCTTTAGCGTTTGTTTCGGATTTAGCCGCTGCTTCTGCTGATGCAACTGCATTATTTTGAGCATCTGTAGCTGCTGTAGCACTTGAGCTAGCTGAATTGGCTGCATTAGTAGCAGTTGTCGCTGACTCGCTTGCACTAGTTTCAGAAGTTTTAGCATTTGTTGCAGATTCAGCTGCATTAGTCTCTGATGCCTTAGCATTTGTTTCAGAGGTTTTAGCCACTGCTGCTGAATTTGCCGCACTATTTTGAGCGGTAATAGCTGCTTCTTTAGCAGTTGATGATTCTTCATTCATTGCAGCTATTGCATCGTGAATACTGCCTCTTACTTCTTCTCCGTATACAGCCTGCTGAATATTATTGAGGTATGTCTGTACATCAGCCATCTATCATACCTCCTTAACTATTGTATAAGTTATAGGTGTTGTACCTGGATCGCCTTTATCTCCTTTAGGTCCTTCTGGACCCTGCGGGCCGATTTCACCAACGTCTCCCTTATCTCCTTTTGGACCCTTTGGACCTTCTGGGCCTACATCTCCGGTATCTCCTTTAGGACCCTGTGCTAATACAAGATCCAAATAATCAATACCATTCTCTTTTCGGATAGTTGCGGAAGGATCCTCTCCTGCTGTGACTGTTCCAATAGAGATTTCAGCATCTTTACCAGGTAAACCTGGATCGCCTTTATCTCCTTTAGGACCTTCAGGACCCTGAGGACCAGTTGCTCCTGTATCACCTTTTTCACCCTTAGGACCCTGAGGACCTATATCTCCTTTTTCACCTTTGGGACCTTGTGGACCAGTTGCTCCTGTATCACCTTTTTCGCCTTTTATAGCACCAGCACCTTTTAATGATTCTTCTATGAGTTTCTTAGAAACTGCATATGACTTTTTATCAAACGACATTTCAAACCTCCTTTATGAAAGCCAAGATTCTGTTGACTCATCATAAAAAGAAATAGACTGAGTATCTAATTCAAAGAAAGAACTCCCATTTGCAATCGGATATCCAGAATATTCTTTAGTTGGTTTTGTATCTGTAGAAAGCCCATCAAAAGAAAATTTATACTTTTCATCTGCCCGCCTTGTTGGTAGTCCATCAGTTGTTACCATTCTGAATTCCTCCTTTATTTTTATTTCCATGGTGTTTGATCGTTTGGAGTTCTTTCTATTAATTCAAATCCTTTAAGAATATCATCAGAACCATAATGTATAGCCTGATGAGTTCTAAATGAAACTGAAATTAAGTTATTCAAATCAAAAATTTTAGGATTACGATTAAGAATATCTTCTTCAGTAATTGGATTAATATGATGTATAAGAACTTTACCTGGAATTGGACAATCAATAACACCTAAATCATTTCCGTTATCTCTAATAATTACTTTACGTCGAACATCTTTCCATTCAGGAGATCTATAAAGTAATTGGTTGAGATAACGAGATTTACCAAACGTTTCTTTACCTACAGATCCTGATAATTTTAAATATTTAAAACGATCAGCAAATGAATCATATGTAATTAGTTCTATGTATGACTTCATTCGTTATCATCCCCTGAATATAGCTTGAAAGCATCAAGAACTCTAGCTAACTGATCATGATCTTTAGCTGCTATATCAAGAGTTGTCTTCTTAGCTTTAAGAAGTTCATTCTCTGATTCAAGTTTCTGTCTTTCAAGTTTTGTTTTCTCTGAACCTTCACGTAAATAATGTAAAATCAAAGAATTAGATGCTGTACCATCTCGTAATCGCTTCTCTGCTTCTTTCTCAGCAAGAGCAATTAGCATGTCTTCCTGACCTTTATCAGTCTTTGATGGCTTTAGTTGAATATCTTCTTTTCTTTTAGCCATTATTAACCACCTTTCACAATCTTTAGAATAACTTTTTGGAGCCCTGGCTAACTAGTATGAGAAACAAGTAAACTACAGTGAAACCAAAGGAGAACCAAAATTTCACAAACCGAATAGTATTTGTAGGAGGCTAAATATCAACAGTCAGCCAGAACTCTAAAAAGCTATCCTAAAAATATCCAGCGGAGATTTTTTGAGG
>Ga0256405_10004526_pt1 | contig 25866 bp, 23 predicted proteins | sample RumenRJG_02DNA_FD_189096 | JGI IMG/M metagenome (GOLD analysis project Ga0256405, IMG submission 189096) | Bovine rumen microbial communities from Lethbridge, Alberta, Canada - RJG_02 | ecosystem: Host-associated > Mammals > Digestive system > Stomach > Rumen | place: Canada: Alberta... | reverse complement strand
ATACTGAATACAGTCCTCGCTCAAACCTGATTTTTCCATACCATGATAATTTTCGAATAAGAATCTGTCGCTGATTCTTCACATTCTTATGATTGAATTCCATTAATACAAATATTAAAAAAGGCCTGATTCCTCAATCGGGAATCAGGCCTCATAATGCAATGCGTCGGATTAAATCACGTGCACATGTCAACCATTCGGGTAAGATTACTTAACAAGGATATTAAGCATACGACGTAAAGGTTCTGCAGCACCCCATAATAACTGGTCACCAACAGAGAAAGCAGAGATGTAACCCTTACCAAAATTGGTTTCACGAATACGTCCAACAGGAACGGTTAAGGTACCGGTTACCTTAGCTGGGGTTAATTCATGAATGGTTTCTTCCTTATTATTTGGAATTACCTTAGCCCACTGGTTGTGGTTCTTTAACATTTCATGAATATTTTCAACGCTTACGTCCTTCTTAAGCTTGATTAAGAATGACTGGCTGTGGCAACGTAATGAGCTTATACGTACACAGTTGCCGTCTACAGGGATGGTAGCAGGAGCAAGACCTAAGATCTTGTTGGTTTCAGCCATACCCTTCCATTCTTCCTTACTCTGACCGTTTTCAAGCTGAACGTCAATCCAAGGGATTAAAGAACCGGCCAGCGGAACCATGAATTCCTTGGTTGGGAAGCTTTCAGCTCTCATTGTGTCACGAACCTTCTTTTCGATTTCGAGAATTGCAGATGCTGGGTTCTTTAATTCTTCAGCAACTGAGTCATGTAACACGCCCATCTGAGTTAATAATTCACGCATGTTCTTGGCACCGGCGCCAGAAGCAGCCTGATAGGTAGAAGACTGAATCCATTCAACACAGTCATTCTGGAATAATCCGCCTAAACCCATTAACATTAAACTTACGGTACAGTTACCGCCAACATAGGTTCTGATACCCTTGTTGAGAGATTCATCGATAACTGCTCTGTTAACAGGATCGAGGATAATAACGGCATCGTCCTTCATTCTGAGGGTTGATGCGGCATCAATCCAGTAGCCCTTCCAACCGGTAGCCATGAGCTTGTCATACATGCTCTTGGTGTAATCACCGCCCTGACAGGTCACGATGATGTCCATTGAACTTAAAGCATCAACATCGTTAGCGTCTAATAAAACACCTGCATCCTTACCGCAAAATACAGGAGCCTTCTGACCGGCCTGAGAGGTAGTGAAAAACACAGGATCGATATTGGCGAAGTCATTTTCTTCTTCCATACGGCCCATTAATACTGAGCCAACCATACCGCGCCAGCCAATAAAACCAACTTTCTTCATATTTAATTACACCTAAATAATTAACTTAAAATTCTGAAATTACCGGCTTGCAGCCGGAATTTGATTAAACAATCAAAAATTTGCGGGTAATTATATCAAAAAAGATACAATCCTCATAACAAAAAATACTGATTGTTTTAGATTACGTTGCGAGCGCTTTCCACGTGGATTACAGACATTCCAACCGGATGTTCAGCCCGATAATAACGTTATTTTACGCACTGAAGCGGAATTGTTAAGGATTCGTTTCTGCCGTCGGCATGCAGGTCCACGGAAACATTTCCATTGCCCTCATATATTCTCTTAACCAGTTTCATGCCGCAAAACACGTTGTTAAGATGTAATTCGGCATAAAACTTCTTAAGAGATTCGTCGTCAAAACGATTGTCAAGTTTCTCCATGGAGAACCCGACATGAAACCGAACATTGAGAGAATCATCATAAGTTATGCTTTCAATTGTAAAACCATCCTCCTCTGACGCAAATGGAAACGCCCTGTCGGCAGCATCCAGTTCATCCGTCAGTCCGAGGTTCGGAAAAAGAAACATTCTCATGCACACATAAAGAACAAGACCAACCAAGGCGGCACTGACGTACGGAATATATCCTTTCAAAATTTCCTTCATTTTTTCTTCCTGTCACGACGGAACAAACATCAAAGTTTCCAAAACATAATCATATCAGATGAGCATTTTATTTCAGTAATTTGTTTATTTGATCCGTAAAAACATAATTTCGCTCAGGAACTTTCAGGATTAACGTTACACAGGTATCGTCCCCTCCTTTAACAGGTTTTCAGGCATTATTCAGTCGCATCCGTTCTTATAATCATGTAGCAATTATTGTGATAAAATGCCTCTCAACTTAATCAATTCACCATTCCGAGGACTTTTCATCCATGACATTTCTTGCCGGCAAAGACAGAGAAATCGAACAGACAATCGACTTATTCACAAAAGAACTGACAGAGCTTGGACTTGAGCTGGAATTTACCACAAAGCTTAATCCAGGAATCAACCTGTACTCATGCGAGCTTGTCGACAAAAATAACCCCGGACTGATTCACACGAACGGAAAAGGCATCACGGAAAAGGCCTCCATTGCCTCAGCACTCGGCGAAATGGCGGAAAGACTGCTGAACCAGTCTTTTTTTGATTCCTATTACATGGGTAACGCCACCGATGATCTTCGGTTCAACAGATATCACGATGAAATATGGGTCAAATACCCGGAAGGATACATTGATGATCAGGGACGTCTGAAACTGGAAAAGATGGAAATTTTCAGTCCGCGTAAGAAAAAGGATGTCTGCGATTTCTTCATAAAGAACGGACTTTTTTCAAAAAAGCTGATCGACGAAATAGGCTGGATGACCTTAAGACCGCTTACCGACTACGTTACTTCCAACACGAAAAAAGGAATCTGCGCCGTTCCGATGACGAACGAGCATTATCCTGAGGAAAAGGCATATTTTCCTCTAAGGTACCTTGAGTCATGCTTCTGCACCAACGGCATGTGTGCGGGAAATACCCCGGCGGAAGCAAAAGTGCAGGGGCTTTCAGAAATATACGAACGTTTTGTCAGACGTTTCCTGTTCGGTTACGTTCCTGAGAGTTTCAGCAGGGATTTGGCGAAAACCAACATCAGGGCTCTGCCGGAGATTCCGGAAGAATTCATAAAAACAAAATACCCTGAAATAGCCGATACCCTAAAGGAATTCGGAAAACACGACATTCGGATTACATGCTACGATGCGTCCCTAGGCGGTATTTTTCCTGTCGTTGCCGTATGTGCCCGTCCGGTAAACTCCGTAAAATACAAGATTTCTGTAGGTGCACATCCAAACATGAAGATTGCATTGGAAAGAACACTTACGGAACTGATGCAGGGCGTTGAATGGAAGAACATTGACTACGTTAACTTCAACCTGAAACCTTACATCAACAGCGACTTTACCGACACCAGCCGTAAGTACAGTGACAGCGACCTTCAGTACAAAAATGCCGAATGTTCCTGTGAAGAATGGGACGGCTGTGCCGAAAGCAGTGAAGACTGTCAGTCAGACATTCCTGAATCAGGTGATGACAAAACCATGGTGTGGAATAGTACGGAAGACATGTTCAACAGTCTTTCATCCCTGTCCGGAGAAGATATCGGCAGACAGGCTGAAATAGAAGAATTTCATTTCAGGGATTCACTTAACTTCATAAACAATTTCATCGACGGCTCAGGTGACGTTCATCCAAGCTTTTTCACGCATAAAAGCAAATTTCACTTCGTTGACTGGTCACTTGACGATGCAACCACGGAAGATGAATATGTCTTTCTGCTTAACATCAGCAGAAAATTAAACAAAAAAGTCTGGTGCTACGATGCAAGCTACAAGGATCTGTACGCATACAGGCTTGTCATTCCAAACCTGTCAGAAATATACATATTTGACGGAAGGGAAAACGAGGACGAACTCAACGATCCTTCCATTTCAAGATGTTTCATGGAGATTTCCGAAAACGACTGCAGACTGCCGGTTTTTCAGGATGCCGACACCTCAGGCAAAATCTCAGACATTCTTCACCTTGTTGAAAACGGCTGTCAATATGCCGGTCTGAATCTTTACTCAATGGAAAGTATGATTGATCTTTACAACCTTATCCATGAAAACATTGAAGAATGCAGCGATGAAAATGAGGAAGATCCGGGACAAATCATATACGATAAAGCCATAGATTTGGCCGAACATTTCCTGTCTTCTCCTTTTGCCACAGGTAATTCGTTACTTTATTCCGTATGTATGATCATGCACATAAGACTGCTTATGGAAGACGAAAAAGGTTATTTAAATGAAGATGCCTCTAGATTTATTAATATTTTCTGCGATAATGCAACACAGCAATTTGCCGACAAGGTTATCAATGCCGATACTCAGGCGGATTTAATGAACCTGTTGCGTCTGAATATTGATAAAAATCCAAAGCTCGGCAGTTTGATAAAAACTTTCAGAAAACTGATTAAAATACAAACAAATTTTCATAAAAACAGTTAATTATGTAAATTAATTACAAAAGTATTTTACAGATAAATGTGATGTAGTTCAAAAATATTGGGTTTTTACTTAATTATAATTTAACCAAAGAAACAAGAATTATGGAACCAGTTAAGATACCAACAACATGCTGTCTGACAGCAGAGGAAACAGCTAAAGCCGCAGAATCAATAACAGAACATAAAGCAACAAAGCCTTTTTTCAAATGTGCTCTCATGTCCGTAAACGCAGGAGCCTTCATTGCACTGGCTTTTATGTTCTACACCACAGCCCTTGCAGACGGACACGGAAAGCTTGTCGGTGGCCTGTGCTTCTCTCTCGGCCTGATTTTCTGTGTACTCCTTGGATGTGAACTGTTTACCTCATCTACCCTGACTCTGGTCGCCAGGTCAGCCAAACTGGTAACCTGGAAGACGGTACTTAAAAACTGGTGCGTGGTGTACTTCGGCAACCTCGTCGGCGGACTCATTATAGTCCTCCTCATGATGCTCGCAAGACAGTACAATGGTTTTCACGGTGAATGGGGCAGAATCATCCTTAACACAGCTCTCCACAAGGTCAGCCACATGCATCCCGGTGAGAGTTACTGGATAGGCTTTACCGAAGCACTGTCCATGGGCATATTCTGTAACATTATGGTTTGCGGTGCCGTATGGCTCGGATTTGCAGGTAAAACCCTTACGGACAAAATTCTGGCAATGATTCTACCGGTTGGAATGTTCGTTGCATCAGGTTTTGAGCACAGCATTGCAAACATGTTTATGATCCCTGCAGGCATAAGTATGGTAAACTATGCAGGAAATGAATTCTGGCAAACTATCGGACAATCCCCCGAACAGTATGCCGATTTAACAATAATAAACTTTATTGTTAATAATCTGATACCGGTAACAATCGGCAACATCATAGGCGGAGGCCTGATGATTGGCGTATTTAACTGGTATGCAAATTGTCGCGCCGGCCACAAAAAGGCATAAGGCGTTTACTAGCTACCTAAAACCAAACAGAGGTAATGAAAATGGCAGAATTAAATGAGCTTCAGAAAGTAGCCTGGGAAGGTTTCCAACCAGGTGCTTGGCAGGAATCTATCGATACCCGCGATTTTATTCAGACTAACTACACTCCATATGAAGGTGATGAATCATTCCTTGCTCCAGCTACTGAAGCTACCAAGACTCTTTGGAATTCAGTAATGGAAGGCATCAAGATCGAAAACAAGACTCACGCGCCTGTTGACTTCGATCCAGACACTCCTTCAACCATCACTTCACACAAGCCTGGTTACATTAACAAGGATCTTGAAAAGATTGTTGGCCTCCAGACTGATGCTCCACTCAAGAGAGCAATTATGCCTTTCGGCGGTATTCGCATGATCAAGACTTCATGTGAAACCTACAACAAGCCATTCAACAAAGAAGTTGAAAAGATCTTCACTGAATATCGCAAAACCCATAATCAGGGTGTATTCGATGTTTACACTCCGGACATCAGAAACTGTAGAAAGAGTGCGGTTTTAACCGGCCTTCCTGACGCTTACGGCCGTGGCCGTATCATCGGCGACTACCGTCGTATCGCTCTTTACGGTGTTGATGCACTGATGAAGGATAAGTTCAAGCAGTACAACTCATATCAGGCTCAGCTCGAACATCCAAAGGATGAAAGAGAACTCGAAGACGTTATCCGTGCCCGTGAAGAAATCAATGATCAGTATAAGGCTTTAGGCCAGTTAAAGCAGATGGCTGCTTCTTACGGCTGTGATATTTCTGGTCCTGCAAAGACCGCTAAGGAAGCATTACAGGCAACCTACTTCGGTTACCTTGCAGCCGTTAAGTCACAGAACGGTGCAGCAATGTCTTACGGCCGTACTGCTACTTTCCACGATATCTACATTGAACGTGATATCAAGAGAGGTATCTTAACTGAATCTGAAGCACAGGAACTTGTTGACCACATGATCATGAAGCTCCGTATGGTTCGCTTCCTCCGTACTCCAGAATACGATTCATTATTCTCAGGCGATCCTATTTGGGCAACCGAATCTTTAGGCGGTATGGGTCTTGACGGTCGTACTCTTGTTACCAGAACCTGCTTCCGTTACCTCCACACCTTATACAATATGGGTACCTCACCAGAACCAAACATGACCATTCTCTGGTCTGAAAATCTTCCAGCAGCATGGAAGAAGTTCTGTGCCAAGGTATCAATTGACACTTCATCAATTCAGTACGAAAACGACGACTTAATGCGTCCTGACTTCAACAGTGATGACTACGCTATCGCATGTTGCGTATCTCCAATGGTTGTAGGCAAGCGCATGCAGTTCTTCGGTGCCCGTGCAAACCTCGCTAAGACCCTTCTTTACTCCATCAACGGCGGTAAGGACGAACGTCTTGTTGACGAAAACGGCGTTCACATGCAGGTTGGTCCAAAGACCGACATTCCTGCCGGTGAATACCTCGAATTCAATGATGTAATGGAACGTGTTGATCACTTCATGGATTGGCTTGCAACCCAGTATGTAACCGCTCTTAACATCATTCACTACATGCACGATAAGTATGCTTATGAAGCAATTCAGATGGCACTCCATGACCGTGACGTATTCCGTACCATGGCTTGCGGTATCGCAGGTTTATCAGTAGCTGCAGACTCACTCTCAGCTATCAAGTACGCCAAGGTTAAGGCTGTTCGTGACGCTGATAACGTAGCTACCAAGTTCGAAATCGAAGGCGACTTCCCTAAGTATGGTAACAACGATGACCGCGTAGACAGCATTGCATGTGACCTCGTTGAACGCTTCATGAAGAAGATCAAGAGCCGCGTAACCTACAGAAACGCTTTACCAACCCAGTCAATCTTAACCATTACTTCTAACGTTGTATACGGTAAGAAGACCGGTGATACTCCTTGCGGTCGTATCGGCGGTAAGCCATTCGGTCCTGGTGCTAACCCAATGCACGGCCGTGACGTTAAGGGTGCTGTAGCTTCATTATCTTCTGTTGCAAAGCTTCCATTCACTTATGCAAAGGACGGTATTTCATATACCTTCTCAATTGTTCCTGCTGCATTAGGTAAGGAAAGCGCACAGCAGAACGCAAACTTAATCGGTCTGCTTGACGGTTACTTCCACCACGATGCTAACCACGAAGGCGGTCAGCACCTGAACGTTAACGTTCTCAACCGTGAAACCCTGATCGACGCACAGCAGAATCCTGAAAAGTACCCAATGCTCACCATTCGTGTATCAGGTTATGCAGTACGTTTCAACTCCTTAACCAAGGAACAGCAGGACGACGTTATTTCACGTACCTTCACTTCATCTCTCTAATACTGAGATTTAATGAAGCAGACGTGCTGACGTAATAACATAAAACTCCGGATTGAAAAATCCGGAGTTTTTTATAAAAGTTACGAAAGTCTTTCAACAAAATAACTTACGCACCATATATCATCAGCCGTAAAGATTTCTGCTGAAATACCTGTCGCCGCGATCCGGAAGCACCACCACGATATTCCCGGTTGCACCACCGTCAATCAGCTTTAAAGCAGCGCTGAGAGCACCTCCGCTTGATGAACCTGCAAAGATACCTTCCCTTCGAGCCAGGTCTCCACTGAACAGATAAGCCTCTTCATCCGTAATCTTAATGACTTTATCCACATAGGACATGTCCATGGTATCAGGAATAAAATCATTTCCAATTCCCTCAATATTATAATCTCCGTGATCACCTCCGCCCATTGTTGAGCCGATGGGATCAGCCAGCACTCCTTGTACATTAGGATTCTGTTCCTTCAGATATTTCAGAACCCCGGTAAAAGTTCCACCACTGCCTGCCCCTGCAACGACATAGTCAACCTTACCGTCAAGATCGTTCCATATTTCCGGACCGGTTCCTTCATAATGAGCTCTAGGATTGCTTAACGACCTAAACTGATCCAGTATGACGGCGTCAGGAGTGTTCCTTACCAATTCCTCAGCCTTTGCAGCTGCCCCGAGCATGCCGCCCTCTCTTGAGGTATTTATAATCTCTCCACCCAAAGCTTTCATGAGTATCTGCTTCTCAGGTGAAAATTTAAGTGGGACGACAAAAATAGTCCTATATCCCTTTTCGAGTGCTGCAAATGCCAGTCCCAGCCCGGTATTTCCTGCAGTAGGAGCCACAATCACACTGCGTCCGGGAATAATAAGTCCTTTTTCCTCCGCTTCGCGGAGCATGTACATTCCCGTACGATCCTTTACGCTGCCGGACGGATTCCACAACTCCAGTTTTGCAAAAAGCCTTACGCCTTCGGGAAGAGCACGAAGTCTGGTTAGTTCCACAAGAGGTGTATTACCTACAAGATCATGCATTGATTTATAGTAGCGGCCCATATCAACTCCTACTCTCATTTAATGCGTTTTCCAAATCAGCTATAAGAGAATCGATATGCTCTATTCCCGGAGAAAGCCGGATGAGATTATCTGTTATGCCAAGCTTCTCTCGTATGTCTGCAGGAATGGATGCATGAGTCATTGTTGCCGGATGGCATGCAAGCGATTCAACACCGCCTAGACTTTCTGCCAGAGTAAACACCTTAAGTGAATGAAAGAATTTTCTGACGTCATATCCCTTTTTGAGTTCAAACGAAAACATGGCGCCGCCGTTTACGGCCTGAGATGCATTTAGTTCATAGCCTGCAAATTCCTTTAAGCCCGGATAATAAACCCTGCTGACTGCCTGATGTGCAGACAGATAATCAACCAGTTTTTCAGCATTCTGCACATGTCTGTCCATTCGCACACCAAGTGTTTTAATTCCCCTGATTAATAGGAAAGAATCAAATGGCTGTAACACACCTCCCGTGCTGTTCTGAATAAAGGCGATTTTTTCGGCCAGCCCTTTTCCTCCTGCCGTAACAACAAGACCTGCAATCAGATCGCTGTGTCCTCCCAGATACTTTGTAGCACTGTGAACAACTATATCAATACCGAAACTCAGCGGACGCTGCAGATACGGGGTCATAAAGGTATTGTCAACAATTGAAATAATGCCGTACTTTCCGGCAAGAGTCGCAATACCGGCAAGATCCGTTATCTCCATCAGAGGATTGGTCGGAGTTTCCACATATATAGCCTTAACTTCAGGAGTTATTCTTTCTTCAATATTTTTTAAATCACCTGTGTCCACAAGTTCATAATTTAAATTAAATCTCGTGAAAATCTTGTCCAGAACCCTGAATGTTCCCCCGTATACATTCCTGGAAACCAAAATTTTATCTCCGGCCCTGAAAAGCATCAGTACTGCCGATATGGCAGCCATACCTGAGGCAAACGCAAATCCAGCCTCTCCTCCTTCAAGAACCTTAATGGTATTTTCCAAAGCCGCTCTCGTCGGATTTCCGGTTCGTGAATACTCCCATCCGTTTGTCGGACTGTTCAGGCTATGCTGTTTATAAGTAGATGTCTGATAAATGGGTACATTCACTGCACCTGTCTGGGTATCGTGATCAAAACCGCCATGAATCAACACCGTCTCAATATGTGTATCCGTACTCATGTTTATCTCCATTTTGCTTTAGTAATTATTTTTAGTTTTAGGATTTATAATTCATCTGTTCGGGAGTCCATGATTCAATGATCCACCCGTAGGCTAAAGCCTCTCGTCTTGCTCCTACCGGATCCTGATTAAGGTAATTCCCGCATTCTCTTTTTGACGCCCCGGGAATGTCGCCGTTAAATCCGGAGATATAATCAAACGCACTCCTTACCAGATTAATGGCCTCTTTTTTCGAGACAGAATCCCTTAAAAGAAGGTAAAAGCCGGTACGGCATCCCATCGGACCGGCATAAACAACCCTGTCGGCGAAAACGCTGTTACGCACATATGTCGCAAGCAGATGCTCTATTGTATGAAGGGTTCCGGTATCGAGATAATCTCCGGAATTGGGCTTTTTCATACGCAAATCGTACGTAATAACGTCCCCGTCCCGGCGTGAAATATAGATCCCGGGCTCCAGAATATTATGATCAACCTGAAAGCTTGCTATGGTTTTCATGATTCTTCTCCTTTTTTACCTTACTTCTCTGCGTACCGCACTGATGAGATGAATATTATCGAATGCATGAAGACCATCACTTCTGCCTCTGAAATAATGGTGTTCTATTGCTTTCGGCGACAAATGATTAACCACTTCAAATCCTGCACTGTTCAAAGCCTGCCTGATTTCGGAAAGTCTGAACCCGTGAACCATCGGTTCGCCGAAACTCTGCGTTATTCTGGCTAACGTTCTTGTTCTTTCAGATGCATTTTGGGCGAGCGTCGTCTCATCCGGGAAATCAAAAACCACAAAATCACCGTCATGTGCAATGGAACTGAGAGTCTTCAATGTTTCCGTAAAGGTCGGTAGTGAAAGGTAATATGAAACTCCTAGAATACTGAAAACCGTAGGAACTCCGTCAGCAAAATCCTGAGCATAAAGTCTTTCAGCTAGACGATCCCTTGCAAAATCGACCGGAACAAACCGGACACCCTGCGGAATACGCCAGCTTAACTCCCTGATTCTGTCGAGCTTAAACCTCTGCGTATCCGGATGATCCACTTCAAACACGGATATGGAATCATTTGCATTTCGAAAAGAAAATGTATCCATACCGGCTCCCAGTATCACATACTGAATTCTGCCCTTATGTCTTCTTGTGAAACGATTAATGATCCTCTCCGTAAAATCTATTCGTATAAGAGGAATCGGCGCTATGTAATCGGCAAGATTGCCAGAAAACTTTTCTTTTGAAAAACCGCCGTAAGTTTTTGGTTTCACGGCATTCCCGGATTCTCCGGTTGGAATGTCCGCTATAACTCCGGCTATTTCGTTATATCCGTCAAATCCCATCAAATCAAAAGCAAGATAATCATCGAAGATTTTCTCTTTTGAAAAATTTGAATGATAGGCCCTGGCAAATGCACACAGCTTTGCCGTTGTACTCTCCTGTTTAGTTATCATTGGTATTCCCGTAATTATCAGTTATTTAAAATTATCTCCTTTATTAACCTAAGCATCTGATACAGGGAATACATGATGACTTCTGATAAACACGCATGGGGATGAATTTCATATACTTTACCGCCTAACCTAAAAAGAGAGGTGTTGAAAGATATCGGTCACCATCGTCCGGGAAAAGGACCACAATATTTTTACCTGCATTTTCCACCCTGGAAGCTACGACAGACGCAGCCTTAAGAGCGGCTCCGGATGAAATACCTGCAAGAATACCCTCATTGCGTGCCAGCTGTTTACCGTATTCATACGCGTCCTCATTGGTAACGGTAATGATTTCATCATAAACCGCGGTATCAAGAGTGAACGGAATAAATCCCGGACCAATCCCCTGGATCTTATGAGACCCAGACTTCCCTTCAGTCAATACGGGAGAACCGGCAGGTTCGACGCCTATAATACGGATATCCGGATTTTTCTCCTTTAGGTATCTGCCCACTCCGGTAATGGTACCGCCGGTTCCGATTCCGGCAATGAATATATCCACCTTTCCGTCAGTATCATCCCAAATCTCAGGACCTGTTGTATCATAATGAGCCTGAGGATTAGCCTGATTATTAAACTGTCCCGGGATAAAACTGCCGGGAATTTCTTTTGCGAGTTCTTCCGCTCTGGCTATTGCGCCGCGCATACCCTTGGCACCTTCGGTAAGTTCAAGTTCGGCACCGTAAGCCTTCAGCAGATTACGACGCTCCACGCTCATGGTATCAGGCATGGTAATGATCACCCTGTACCCTCTTGCCGCAGCAACATATGCAAGACCGACCCCCGTATTACCGGAAGTAGGTTCAATAATAACCGAGTCTTTGGTTAACAATCCTCTGTCCTCCGCATCCTGAATCATGGATACGGCAATTCTGTCCTTAACGCTGCCTGCCGGATTAAACAGTTCAAGCTTTGCCAGAATTTTTCCGTTAAATCCGATTATTCTGGCCGTATTTCCCAACTCAACCAGAGGAGTATGGCCTATTAAATCCGTAATTTTCCTGTATATTCTGCTCATTTTCTTCAATGGTTCCTTAAACATATCTTACCTATTTGAATACTAGGTATTTAAACACCTTATTTGAATACAGTCAAGCATGTTTTCACGCATTTTTAAATTACGCTTCAATAAAATCAAATAAGAATTTCTGTATTTTTCTCTTGTTAAGATGTCGATAAAGAATTATCATATACACGTTTCTTATATTTCCTATCTGTAAAGTATGTTTTATAATACGCTAACGGAACCCCGTGGCATCGACAAAAACACGCTGCTCCGTCAAAGACAGATACTGATAAACGGAAATATTCTGCGGGAAACAGAAAAAACACTTATATAAATAAAACACATAACTTAAACAAACGGAGAAACAGATATGCTTGGTAAGATAGCCAAACCTCTTTTATTAAGTGCATGCATTGCACTTAGTCTAGCCTCACCTGTAACGGCTTTCGCAGAACAGGAAAACCATGAACAGCTTGGTCATTCGATAAAGGAACAGATTCCGTTTTCTCTCGGATATCTGACTACCACCAGTCATCTGCTGGCATTTATTGCCAAGGAAGAAGGTTATTTTTCCGAAGAGGGACTGGATGTTGAACTGATTCCTTTTGCAAGTGCGGGTGAACTTGCTACCGGACTTGAAGTCGGTAAGTTAAACGTTGCCCTCATCGGCTCTGTTCCGTCAATCACCTTCCAGAGCAATGGCCATGATTTGACCATTTTTGGCGGAGCGATGACAAACGGCCACGGCTACGTTATTAAGCCTGAATTTGTACCTGCTGATCGCGAACCTACCATAGAGGATCTCAAAGGCAGAAACGTTGCATCAGTTAAGAACAGTATTCAGGATCTTGAACTTCTGATTCTTCTTAAGAAGCACAATCTGGAAATCGGTGAAGGACCTGATAAGGTAAACATCGTTTACTTCAACAGCCAGAAAGACGCCTTTGCTTCAATGCAGGGTAAGGAAATAGACGCGGTTTCATTCTTTCCTCCGTTCTCATCAATTGCACAGGCCAATGGTTACAGGGTAATTTTCCACTGCAAGGATATAGAGGACTTCCACAATCAGCCATGCTGCAGACAGGTTGCCGAATCCTCAGCCATCGATGAAAGAAAGGATGATTACATTCACTTCGAAAGAGCTTTTATCAAGGCATACATTTTCTATAAGACGAATCATGAAAAGACAATTCAGGATGTAAAGAAGTACGTAAATCTTGCACCGGAAACTCTTGATTTTGAAATTTACGGCGGCTTCACAAGTAACCATCCGGATCCGGACAAGAAGGCCACCTCAGAGCTCAAGAAACAGGTTGTGAATGCAGGATATGCCAACGACTACGACATAGAAAAGCTCTACAACACATCTATATACGAGCAGGCTCTAGCCTCACTCATTAAGGAAAATCCTAACGATCCTATTCTTAAGGATCTGCAGGAACACTTTAATAAATTCCAGTAAGAGTCAGGCATCCCCTGCTCGAAATGAGGGCACGGACATCCCGAGATTTATTCATGACATCCGTGCCCCCGGAGAACAAAAGATGACAAACAACAATAAGAAAATAGAGATAAAAAACATCAGCCTGACATATGAAGGATCCGGAACAGTGTTTCAGGCACTTAAAGACGTATCACTTACCATAAACGACGGTGAATTCGTGAGCATTATAGGTTCTTCCGGCTGTGGAAAAAGTACACTGCTCAGCATTCTTGAAGGATTACGTACCCCTTCCGCAGGAGAAGTACTGATTGATGGTAAAAAGATCGAAGGCACCGGCAGGGATCGCGGAGTGGTCTTTCAGCAGTATGCCCTGTTTCCGTGGATGACTGCCGAAAAGAACATATCATTCGGAATAAAACAGGTAAAACCAGAATTATCAAAAAAAGAAAGACTTGAACTTTCAAATCAGTTTCTGTCCAAAGTTGGTCTGTCAGGAGCAAAGGACAAGTATCCAAGAGACCTTTCAGGCGGCATGCAGCAGCGAGTGGCAATTGCCCGCGCACTCGCCATGGATACGGACATCCTTCTAATGGATGAACCTTTCGGAGCGGTTGACGCCAAAACCAGGGTAATTCTGCAGGAACTGCTGCTCCATCTGTGGGAAGGTGACGGCAACAGCCGCAAAAAAACCGTGGTATTCGTGACCCACGACATTGATGAGGCGATTCTTCTGTCTGACCGCATCATCATGATGAGGGCAAATCCGGGACGTGTCTATCAGGAAATTCCGGTAAATCTGGAACGTCCGCGTTCACGCTCAGAGCTTGTAAAAAGCCGCGAATACTCTGCCGTAAGAAATGAAATAATGTCACTCTTCTTCGGAGACATCAAGGATCAGATTGATCAGGAGGCTGTTATCTGATGACCATAAAAGAACGTTTTTTAAGATATGCTCATCTTCTGTTTATAATTTTCGTGCTGGCTGAACTTTTTCTGCCAGACGGAACCAGAAGGGCTCCGCTGATAAACTATGCTATTGGTTTTGCATCCGTCATCGAAATCATGCTTTTGACCGTATCCGCCCTGTCCGGATGCAGAAAAAAAATTGTAATGTTTACCGACCTGGGAATAGTTATATTCACTGTTCTCCTTGTATGGGAACTGATGACAACAAAATTCAATCTGGTAAAACCCATACTGTTTCCGCCACTCGGCGTGCTGGTACATCAGTTTATAGAGGACATTCCGGAAATTGCCAACAACATAGTTTCATCGCTCGGCATCATTATTCAGGGATATGTGCTCGGACTTATCGGCATACCTGTCGGTCTTTTTCTGGCAACGGATAAAAGAATTTCATCCATTTCAGGTCACATTGCGGGTTTTCTCGGGGCAATTCCGCCAATTGTATACATACCCTACGGCATTGCACTGCTCCCAACCTTCAGATCCGTTTCCGTACTGGTTATTTTCCTTGCGACGTTCTGGCCTGTTCTCATGGGAACCATCAGCGGTGTAAACCATGTGGACAAGAGACTTCTGGACTCTGCAAAAGTGCTTAACCTCAGCAGAACAAGCACCATATTCCACGTCGTGCTTCCTGCATCACTGACTCAGATCTTTGTCGGAGCCAATCTTGGCCTCTGCATATCGTTTATTCTTCTGACCTCTGCCGAAATGATTGGAGCCCGGGCAGGATTGGGATTCTACGTCAAGAATTACTCCGATCTCGGAGATTACACCAGAACGATAGTCGGCATCATGATAATCGGTGTTGTAGTTGTTGCATCGACCTGGGCCGTGAGTCTGATTCAGAAAAGACTGTTAAGATGGCAGTCATAGCTTCTCTCACATCTCTATGAAAGATGCTTTAACCAAGAAAAAAGGAGCCGTCACGGGTGTATAAAACCGGTGACGGCTCCTTCTGTATTCTTTAGAAAATTGCGGTACATTCAGACGAATACCGCTGCCGGCATCCCAAAAACTTCAAAATTCCAGATAAAAAAATACTGTTTGGCAGATTAAAGTGTTGCGTTAAGCGCGATTATCCTGTTTCAGAGTGTTCAGAAACAGCGAAAAAACCCCGCTGGAATAAATATAATAACCGCAGAGTTCAAGTGATTCCTCAACGAATCTTTTGTAGATGTAGTATTCACTCCTTTCAGCCCCGGTAAAAGCCCAAAGCTGATTCATTCCCATAACACGGGAGAGTATCAGAACCATTAACATTCCGTAGAAAATGGCACCGAATCCGTCTGAGAAAATTATTTCCTTCATGGAATTAAGGGTTCTTCTCAATCCTGCCAGCCTCAGAGTCTTGTGAAAGGCAAAGATCACAATGCAGACAACGATAATCTTCCACAGGTGAACCGCAATGCTGTCAAAAAAGAAATCCAGTTCCCTTACCAGCATGCACAGAGTGAAGCAGCCGGCAAGAACAGCCACCTCCTTCAGCTTAGTGTTTTTTCTGGCGATAAGAAAAAACAGTGCGGCATCAACCGCAAGCAGAAACTCCTGAAGAATTTCAGTAAGCGAATATTCCACAGAGTCAATTGCTCCTACCAGCCTGTAGTTGAGCCAGAAGGTAGACAGGCATACAAGCATGCCAAGCCCCGTAAGGATAAATCTGCCGAAAGTATACAGCAGAACATGAGCGGATTCGGTATACGATGAATCCTGCATACTGTGTGAGTTCACACTGTTATTCACTACAATGGTCATTTTCAGAAATAATTATAATTAGATATAAATATTATGATAAAACTAAAGTCGTATATATATATATATTATACAAAAGTGACATGCGCTACATAAATCACAATTTTACAGAATTATATCAAGATTAAATAATCTATGTAATTAAAATGTTATCATAAAGTTTACTAATCAGTATGAATAACGGAACCGTGTCTATACCCGAATTTAGTGTTTTCTGATTCTCAACCGAACCTTTTTAGATAATGAATACGTGGAAGTGAGGTCATTGACCAATAACCATTTCAAATCAGGCTCCTCAGACATACGGTATGCGGTTACGCAAAATCTGCACCGAATATGAACACCGTACCTTTTCCATGCATGTCTTCCTCAACTTGCACTTGTTTTGCCGCGCACGGTATTTGCAGGACAGTTACAGGGATTTGGCCGCCACAAGTGACATTTACGAGCCACACTGACACACAAAAAAAAACGCACGAAGCTGAATTCGTGCGAAAAATAAAGAAAAACAGAAAAGAGTGATAATTAATTATTTAATGTTTTAATAATTTTTCCCTGACGGTTTTCAATCTGTCCAGAGCCTCAAGCAGTGTCTCGTCCCTCTTTGCAAAATGAAGACGTATGTAGTTCTTTACAGAACCGTTCTTAAAGAAACTGGAGCCGGGAACTGCGCCGACACCGACAACGGACGCCAAATCCTCACAGAATTTAAGATCATCGTCATAACCGAACTCAGAAATATCCACAAGAACATAATATGCTCCCTGAGGCACGGTATGCCGCAGACCAATCCTGTCAAGCCCGTTTACGAACAGTTTCCTCTTTCTGAGGTATTCGTTCTGAAGACTCTTGTAATATTCTTCTCCGAACTTTAGAGCGGTTACGGCTGCTTCCTGCAGCGGGGCTGCCGCTCCAACCGTCAGAAAGTCATGTACCTTGCGTGCGTAATCTATAATCCGCTTGGGAGCAATTATGTACCCAAGTCTCCATCCCGTAACGGAATATGTCTTTGAGAGAGAGCCGCATGATATGGTTCTGTCCCACATTCCCGGAAGTGAAGACATGTAGGTATGCACGTTAGGCGGGAACACTATGTGTTCATACACCTCATCAGTAATGACAAAAACATCGTACTTCACCGCTAAATCAGCGATGTACTGAAGCTCATCCCTTGTAAACACCTTACCGCACGGATTTGACGGATTACACAGTATCAGAGCCTTCGGTTTCAGCGCAAAGGCTCTCTCAAGTTCCTCCCTATCAAATCCGAACTCAGGAGGGTTCAGATTTACAAAAACAGGCTCAGCACCTGAAAGGATGGCGTCGGCAGCATAATTCTCGTAAAAAGGAGAAAAAACGATTACCCTGTCACCCGGATTGGTTACCGTGAGCATTGCGGCCATCATGGCTTCAGTACTTCCTGAGGTAACCACGATTTCACCTTCCGGATCTATGTCGCGTCCTATCAGTTTGGATTGTTTTGCAGCCAGAGCTTCCCTGAAATTTCTGGCGCCCCAGGTTATGGAATACTGGTGAAATCCCTCGTATGCCACCTGTGAAAGCCTGTCCAAAAGTTCCTTCGGAGGATCAAAATCAGGGAACCCCTGTGACAGGTTAACGGCACCGTATTTCTGACAAATTCTTGTCATTCTTCGAATAACGGAATCCGTAAAGGTTCCGCATCTTGCGGAAAGCTCAGCCATTTGTCATATCTCCTAAATATTGTAGGTCAGGTTACGTTCGTCGATAATACGCTTAGATTTGTGTTCTGAGCGGGTGTTCAGACCTCCGTCTGGATGAACAACCACTGCATAAGGCTTAACACCGACTCTGGCCTTGATTGCGGTTGAAACTCTTGCGGCCAGTTCTTCATCAGTCTCATTATTGTCAGCGTTCTTTTCAACTTCAACGTTGTACTTGCAGGTTAAATCCTTCTCATAAATTCTGACGAGGTACTCACCGGTAATGCCCTTGATTCCGCGAATTACCGCTTCAATGTCACTAGGGAATACGTTAACCGCAGATACGATGAACATGTCGTCCTTACGGCCGAGGATGTGAATTCTGCCGTGTGTTCTGCCGCAAGAGCAAGGAGTCTGGTCAATTCGGCCGATGTCACCGGTTCTGAATCTTATCATCGGTCTGGCCTTCTTGCGCAATGTGGTGTAAACGAGTTCACCCACCTCGCCGTTAGGAATTACCTCACCGGTATGGATATCCACTGTTTCCACATAAATCTGGTCTTCTGCAATATGCAGGCCGTCCTTGGCATCACACATTGCCGCACACGCACCGTAAATATCTGAAAGACCATAGAAATCGTAAACTTTAGCGCCCCACAAATCTTCAATTGCCTTTCTGGTAGTATCAATTGAACCGCCCATTTCACCGGCAACGATAATGGTTCTGATTGAAAGATCCTTCTTCGGATCTATGCCGTTCTTTTTGGCGGTTTCGCCAAGGTACCAGGCATATGAAGGGCTGGTCCATATAATGGTCGGCTGATAAGTCTTAAGTACAAAGAGAAGTCTTTCGCTCGGAAGGGTACCGCCCCAGATACATAACGCTCCGAGATTCTGGGCTCCGATTACGTCAGGACCGCCAACGTAGAGGGAGAAGTTAAGTGCATGAATGTAACGATCCTTTGGTCTCATTCCCACCTGCCAGAACCAGCGGCTTTCAGTATCCTGAAATTCATCAAAATCCTCCTGAGTAAAAGGACTTATGGTCGGAACACCTGTAGAACCTGATGAAGATGAAATAAAGACCACTTCTTCCTCAGGTACGCAGCAGAGTTCACCAAGAAATGAGCCTACACCCTGAGTTTCACGTTCGGTCTGCTTATTAATGAACGGAAACTTTGCCAAATCAGAAAGCTCATGAATATCATCTGGACTTACGCCTGCCGCATCAAAAGAACGTTTATAATACGGAGAATTTTCATAGGAAAACTTAACTATTTCCTTTAAACGTTCCAACTGAAGCTTTTCAAGTTCAGGACGAGGCATGGTTTCAATCTTCTCGTTCCAGTACTTTCTTTCTTCCTGTACTTTTGCCATAAATCAACTCCTCTCTAACTGTTTAGTATATCTATTTATATGCAGCCATTTTTCATCTCTGGCTTTCTCAATCTTCTTAATAACTTCATCACTAAGATGAACAAATCTTTTCTGTCTTCTGACGTAATGATTCACATCAGTAAACGTCCCGGGGTGTTTCCCGTAATGGAACTCCCCGTCATAAAATTCAGCCTGTATCCACAGTCCTGTGCTGACTGCTTCCCTGGCCACTTCCACCATATCTTCAGTCTTCAGTCCCCATCCCAGAGGACAAGGAGAAAGAATGTGAATAAATCTGGTTCCACGGTATGATGAGGCTTTCTGTAACTTTCTCATAAAGTCCGGCAAATCACCGACCGTTGCGGTTGCGGCATACGAAATACCATGTGCCGCCACAATCTCAAAAAGGTTCTTCTTGTCACTTAGGCTTCCTATCGCACCGTCCACAGCAGGAGATGTTGTGGTTGCGGCACCGAAAGGCGTCAGTGAACTTTTCTGAATTCCCGTATTCATGTAGGCTTCATTGTCATAACATATGTAAAGCATGTTATCGTTACGATGAATCGCTCCTGAAAGAGCCTGTATACCGATATCGGCAGTTCCACCGTCACCGGCGAACCCTACCACCGTAACATCATCAATTCCCTGAGCCTTATATCCGGCCACAATTCCAGTCATCATTGACGCAGTACCGGCAAAGGTTGAAATAATGGAATTGCAGCCAAATGACAGCTGAGGAAAATTAAAGCCCACCGCAGACATACATCCTGCAGGAATTACCGCCACGCTCTTTTTACCGAGAACCTTAAGGGCTATTCTTACGGCAAGACTTCCGCCGCAACCCGGACAAGCCTTATGACCATAAAAAAGCTCATCATCGGACAGGGTTCTGACATTAATCGTTTTTGATCTCTCAGTCATCGTATTCCTCCCTGTTTATTCCCAAAAAATTAAGCCTGCGCCCGTCACTTTCCAGAGACTGAAATATATCCCTGATCTGTTCTCTGGATATGTCGGCTCCACCAAGTCCGCCGATGAAATTAGAAGTTCTTACTGACAGGCCTGCGACCTGCAGTGCGGAATTTACGTTGGTAAACACCGTTCCCTCATATCCGAAAGAAATATCCTTTTCGAGAACACCGACAGCTTTAACTCCCCGAAGGATTTCAGCTATTTCCGCATCTGGAAATGGTCTCATGTACCTTATTTTCAGGAGACCGGCCGCAACGCCATCCCGGCGAAGTTCATCAACCACACTGCGAACCAGACCTGACACGGAACCGATGGTAACGATTACGTATTCGGCATCATCACATCTGTAATTCTCCACAAGACCGGTATACTGTCTGCCAAAAACTTCCGCAAAACTCTTTTCGGCCTCGGCAATCACTTTTTTGGCCCTGTTCATGGCCTGGTGCTCTCTGAACTTAAATCTGAAGTTCTGTTCCGGACCTACCGAAAATGCCATGCTCTTCGGACTGTCAAAATCAAATCTGTTATCTGTAACGTACGATGGCAAAAATCTGTCAGCAAGCTCCTGATCCGGAATGTCCACAACCTCATACGTATGAGTCAGAACAAATCCGTCCATGTTTATCATAAAAGGTGTCAGGACACGGGAATCTTCCGCCACGCGGTAAGCAACAAGCGACATGTCCAGAGCCTCCTGTGCATTCTCAACATACAGCTGAATCCACCCCTGATCCAGAAGTCCCATTGAATCACGCTGATCACCATAAATGTTCCACGGAAGCGCAGTGGAACGATTGGCATTCATCATCACTACGGGAAACCTTCCACCGGCTGCATAGTGGAGACATTCAGCCATGTAGAGCAGTCCCTGTGACGAAGTGGCTGTAAATGTTCTTGCCCCTGTGGCAGAAGCTCCTATTGCACATGAAAGTGCCGAATGCTCTGATTCCACATGTACAAATTCTGCCGTAAGCTTTCCTGCCGAACACATGGAGGACAAATGTTCCACAACAGTGGTCTGAGGAGTTATCGGATAAGCACTTATTACATGCGGCCGTGCCAGTCTGATACCGTGTGCTAGCGCCTCATTCCCCGATATAAAGGTTCTCATTTACCATGTTTCTCCATTGTTATGGCGCCTTTGCGACAGAGCTTTGCACATATGCCGCACCCCTTACAGAAATCATAATCAATATCAATCTTCCCTGTATTCCCATCCCGGTACACACAACCTTCAGGACAGTACAGGTAACAGTTCAGACATCCGTTGCATCTGTTTCGATCACATACCGGAGTTTCAGTTCTCCACGAAGCATTAGTGACCGTCAGAAAACCAGCCTCATAAGCCGTAATTTCTGGAATTTCACCGACAGTCAGTTTTTTTCCCTGCCTTACGAAGGGAATGGTCCTGACTTTTTCATCATTTTTCCCTGACATAAGACTTCCCCCTGACAAAAGCTTCCTGAATTACCCTGATATTCCCCTCCTGAAGTTTTGGGTTTAATCCCGTTCTGACGGCAGTAACCAGTGAATCCAGTGATATTTCTCCGCTAAACCCGGCCCAAAATCCAAGAATGCCGGTATTCGCAATAGGCCGGCCGAGAATTTCAGCGGCAAGTCCGGAAGCATCAAAGGTGACGACTCTTTCATCCCTGATTTCTACGGGGCCGTCGGTATTGATTATCGCCACGCCGTGCTCCCTCAACTCACTCAGGGGATTCTCCCCAAGCAGGGAGTCATCCAGATACAGAAGATAATCAGCCTTTTTAATTTCGCTGCGATCACCCACACGTTCCGAATCTATTCTGTTAAAGGCTCTCACCGGAGCCCCTCTTCTTTCAGGGCCGAATGAAGGAAATGCCAGGGCATGGTACTCGGGACTTTCATTTATATAGGCGGTACCTAACAGTATTGAAGCGGTAAATGCTCCCTGACCTCCCCGTCCATGCCACAAAATCTCTTTCATTTCCGTTGTACCTATTATTTCCTATCGGTTTTATATGTTTTATTCACAAAAACAATTCTAAGTATTCAACTAGGGATTGTCAACATTCAATTAAATAAATTCTTAAAATAAAGCTTAAAAATAAAAAACACCCAACAAAAGAGAACATTTATATTGCTTTTGTCGTGTATTAAAAGATTGTTTCCATAAAATAATGACAGCCGTTCACATTTTAAGCTGAATTTATCATTCCCAACCACGCAATCTCTCATTTATCCGTGTCATACGGGCAGCCCTGCACTCACACTCTCCACAATTATTACTAAAATTTATCAAAAGCCTACGGCAACTGCTTTATAATTAGCTTACGTTACCGACATGTAATCACCGGAGATACGGACATAACTCCATGAAGAAAACTTTGAACATAAAATCGGCTCTTATTCTGACCTTTATTACAGTCTGCGCACTGACCGCTTCAGCATGTACCTCAACACTGACGCCTCTTGAACAGCAGCAGCGCGAGCGCTATATATCAGAAAAAAAGGAATACTCCGTAAGTGGCAAGCTGGGAATTTTTGATGAAAAAATCAAAACCACTACTCTTTTAAACATCGACGTCAGCAAACCTGATTACACCATTTATATATCCGGGACCACCGGAACCACCCTGCTGAAAATCCGCAAAACATCATCTGTAACCGAAATTACCGACGATAAGGGAAACATAAGATCAGGGAACAATGCCGATGAACTGGTGTACAGCCTCACGGGTTTGCACATTCCGTGCGACAGCCTTCCTGACATAATAACGGCAGTTCCAGGAAACAACCCGGCCGTCTACAGCGAAAAAGGGACAATCGAAAGCATCAGCTTCAGCGGTTTCAAAGTCGTCTACAGAAGCTTTACGGAAGTCAAAGGCATTCTGCTGCCTAAAAAAATAGATATACAGGGTGAGAATTTTCTTTTAAGGATCTCAGTTAACAAATGGAATATTTAACTTCTTGGCCGTCTCCGGCAAAAATCAATCTATTTCTCCACATCAATGGACGTCGTCCCGACGGCTACCATGAACTGCAGTCGATTTTTGTTCTCTTTGACAAGGGGGACACCATTGACATTTCTCCGCGAACCGATAACGTCATTAATATCACTCCGGATCTGGGATTTCCTGTTGAAAAAAACATTGTCTACAAGGCAGCCAAACTGCTGATGGAACACACGGGAAAGCAATTCGGTGCCGACATACACATTAATAAGAACATTCCGATGGGTGGAGGTCTTGGCGGAGGCTCCAGCAATGCCGCAACTGCCCTGGTGGCTCTCAATCTTATTTTCAGCCTCGGACTCGTTGAAGACGAACTGGCAGAATTAGGACGCAGGCTCGGAGCAGACGTTCCTGTTTTTGTCAGAGGCCGCTCGGCATTTGCCGAGGGGGTCGGAGAAATTCTGACTCCGGTTTCCGTTGAAGAAAAATACTACCTTATAGCCACCCCGACTGATACTGCCGTATCCACTGCGGAAATATTCAATCATCCGGAACTGCCGCGAAACACTCCAAAGCTCAGTCCCGCCGAAGTTTGCTTCAGTAACACACGCAATGACTGCGAAAAACTGGTTAAAAAATATTATCCAAAGGTTGCCAAAACGCTCTCATGGCTGTTACAATACGCCCCATCGAGGATGACAGGAACAGGAGCCTCCTGTTTTGCCTGTTTTGCAGATGAGAAAGCAGCTTTGGCGGCTTTCGAAAACATACCAAATGATATGAGAGGCTTTGTGGCAAAGGCTGTTAATGTTTCTCCATTAAAAGTCGCTGCTGACAAATACAGTCGTTCAAATCAGAAAATTTAAACCACAGAGGTTGATATCGTGCCAGATATGAAGATATTTGCAGGAAACGGTACCCCGGATCTTGCTCAAAAGATAGCAGAAAAATTATTCACCAAACTCGGCGACGCTAAAGTAGGTCGTTTCAGCGACGGTGAAATTTGTGTTCAGATTAACGAAAACGTACGTGGCGGTGATATTTTCATTATCCAGTCCACCTGTGCTCCAACCAACGATAACCTGATGGAACTTATCGTAATGATTGATGCAATGCGTCGTGCTTCTGCCGGTCGTATTACCGCAGTAGTTCCATACTTCGGTTATGCAAGACAGGATCGTCGTTTACGTTCTGCACGTGTACCTATCACCGCAAAGGTTGTTGCCGACCTGTTATCAAGTGTTGGTGTTGACCGCGTGCTTACCGTTGATCTTCATGCTGAACAGATTCAGGGCTTCTTTGACGTTCCTGTTGATAACTGTTTCGGCAGCCCTATTCTTATCGAAGACATGAAGAACCACAACTTCGAAAATCCTGTAGTTGTATCTCCGGATATCGGTGGCGTAGTTCGTGCACGTGCCATTGCAAAGCTCCTCGATGATACTGACATTGCAATTATTGACAAGCGTCGTCCACGTCCGAACGTATCTGAAGTTATGCACCTTATCGGTGACGTTGAAGGCCGTGACTGCATTATCGTTGACGACATGATCGATACCGGTGGCACCCTCTGCAAGGCTTCAGAAGCTCTCAAGAAGCGCGGTGCAAAGCGCGTATTCGCTTATGCAACCCACCCTGTACTGTCAGGTCCTGCATTAAAGAATATCGCCGAATCAACTCTTGATGAAGTAGTTGTTACCGACTCAATTCCTCTGACTGAAGAAATGAAGGCAACAGGCAAGGTTCGTGTTCTCACCCTGTCTCCAATGCTTGCTGAAGCGATTCGCCGTATTTCAAACGAAGAATCCATCTCTGCAATGTTTGAAGCCTAACAGAGTTTAACGGATCCGTTTTAACGGATTTCAAAACGGGAAGGTGGAGAAATTTTCTCCACCTTCCTTTTTTATACTTTCCATTTTTATACTTCAATTGTAAGACAATTGTAAGCAACTAGGGTTATTCATTTTCCAAAAACAGCGCTTTAAGATGTCACCGTATTTTACGGAGATAATCTTATGACTAAAACACATCCAAGGCATCAGCAGTGGCTGAATCAGTATTATGAACAGCAGAGCAGCGGTCTGAGCACCACGCGGTGGACTTCAGAACAGGGAATATCGTATAAGACTTTTTTGAAAAGAATCAGCAGATTGAGAGAACTCGGTCTTATCAGTGGTGGTTCCGGTAAATGTAAAGAACCGTCTGCTGATGATAACACTGAAGACAGTTCCTTTTTCATGATTGAAGTGCCTCCGGCTACGAATGTTCATACCTCCAAAGAGCATGATAATTCTATCGTATGTCAGATAGAACTGACCTCGGGAGCAAAACTCAGTATTTCCAACCGAATT
>Ga0256405_10004525_pt1 | contig 25868 bp, 23 predicted proteins | sample RumenRJG_02DNA_FD_189096 | JGI IMG/M metagenome (GOLD analysis project Ga0256405, IMG submission 189096) | Bovine rumen microbial communities from Lethbridge, Alberta, Canada - RJG_02 | ecosystem: Host-associated > Mammals > Digestive system > Stomach > Rumen | place: Canada: Alberta... | reverse complement strand
ATAGGATTGCCGCATAGCGGATAAGTTGCTCCATGCCATTAACTCTAATATCAACTGCACATCCTGTTAGGTGGTTGCTTGTAGGTACGCCCCCTATCCTCTTGTTCAACTGCGGCGATCTGTAGCCACTATTGATAATTATCGGAACTCCCCTCCCTTTGGAGGGGTCGGGGGAGGCTGCTCTTTCTCTCAGCACCTCAAGCCATTCGCAAACCCTCTTCAGATTAGAAATCGCTTCGTGTGATGGGATATTATATATCTCAGGATGAGAATTACTCTTCGTAAACTCCCCGAGCGAAAAGTGCTCGGAGAGTTTTGCATTTGCATTTAATTGAATTATCTGTTCCATTTAATGTTTAATGTTTAATTTTAAATCTATCGCTCTTAACAAAACTGCCATCTGCCATCTGTACCACATAATGGCGTTTCTTCCAAGTACTAACCATATTTCCGGTCTTAGCCACATCCATGCCTTGCTGCTTGCGCACGCGCTTAGCATCCTCGTTGGTAAACTTGTCAGGTAAGAGCTCCAACAAATTCCTCGGACCACGCGCACCTACACGCTCTTCACCTCGATTGGCAGCCTCGATATCAGCCCCAAAGAATTGCATCTTGCACCATAGGTCGTACTGTAGACTCCAGCGTACAAAGTCCTCAATGCTCTTTTCCCATTGGTTGCCGTTGGCTACATATAGTACACATGCCTTAAGCCAGGCAATAACTATGGCGCGATGGCTCAGATTCCAATAGGTCTCATCTTGAGATAATCGGGCAAACTCGGCACATTCCTCTTGCAGTTTCTTAGCTAACTTAAATGCCTGTGGGCAGTCAATCTTTCCGCGTGCGGCTACAAGGTTATCAATGTAAGGCTTAAGCTCTTCATCGAATGCCGAATCGTATTTTCCGTAAATAGGCTGCTCAGCACCTATCTCCATTTCGGGGATAGTACAGAAGTTGATACGACTGATTGGACCATCTGTAAGCACGCGACTGAAGAACTTGCGACCTTTTTGTATTGTGGTACACGCGTTCCAATTGAAGCGACATTTAGGCCTTGCTGTTACGCTCTGAGTGCCGATACGCGTCTGTCCGAACTCGGCACCTGGGTCGAAGGCTAAGCACATCAGTTGGAAGTGCTGCTTGCCGGTCTGACCTTTAAGCTGCTCAAACAAGTCAATCTCGTTCAGCTTTACGTAGACAAAGTGTCCTTCAGCTTCATCCATGCGGGTAACAAGCGCAGGCTTGGTCATATCGGGGTCGATTTCTTGGATTACAAGCCCCTCTGGGCGAACCTGTTTATCCTTGTTAGCACCCTTCTTCTGACAGTCCTTCTTCCATTCCGCTTCGCGCCGTGTGTTCTCCTCGTCACGACGTTTTATGTCGGCCATAATGTGGCGGATAGGCTCGTCGATACATCCCTTACCAGCGCCCGTGTGTGCCATCAGACAGTTCATCAGCGTTGCCTCGTGCGGCACGTAATCGGTGTACTCAAACGACACCTCTTTCAGGTGCGTTCCAAGCGGCGGGAACACTGCATGCGCCACTGCCGCTTTATACTGTTTAGGCGTATTCTTTGTCAGCAACCTTATCAGTTTCGGCAGTTTCTTCTCCGCAGGCATCTCAGGCATCTGTTCTGGCAGAGCGCTTTGCTCAGATTGCTCGTCGGGCGACTTTGTCTTTCGCCCTTCAAGAGCATCAAGCACATCCTTCAAGCGCCCTGGCATACCTTCGTAGCTTGACTTCAGAGCATTGGCAATTTTCTGTCGTTTCTCTTCAATAGGGAATCCGTCATAACAAGGTATCACCTGATCCAACCACTCCGCATTCCTAGCACAGATATGTCTCAAATCGCAGGCTAGTTGATACGTCAAAGTATCCCTGTCACCAATATTAGGTTCAAACCCTCCATTGTTCATTTCCCAATACTTCTTTATAATAGTAGTAAAAGGAATCCCATGATATTTATCTGGGTATGTGACTGGGGACTGGGTTGTGACTGGGGACTGGTACCTGTCACAGGATGTGACTGGGCCCTGTCCCTTGTCACAACGGTGCGCACCTGATTCTTCCCACGGCCTATAATGTTTATTCGCCTTCTTCGCCCCAGCCGGAACATCCTCTTCACCTCGTCTCTCACGTTCTTTCAATCGCGCATACTCCGCCTCGCACTCCTCAGCACTCATCGGCTCATCAAATAATTCATTGTCAAGAAAAATCAAATCTTCGGACGAGCCACTCGTTGAATACACAACCCTCTGCAAATCCTTAGTATTAGTATCTTGTTCGATTTTTAGCGCACAAGCCACACGTACTTGTGCTTCTAAGATTGTGATGCCAGGCTCACGTTTGCATACCAAGTGCCAACCGCCGCTCACGCTGCGTTCAAGCATCTTCAAGCCTATCTCGTCCTTCTTATCCATTATCTGCTGGCAGATAGCATCGCTTTGCTCCTTGTCGTAGCAATCAATATCATGAAAAAAGAAGCTACCGATACTCTTGCATCCTGCCAATGCCCCCTCTACATGTCCGAGGTTGTATGCAAACTGCACCAGTCGGCCTTTGGCCTCGCTATCGCCCGCGCGGGCCTTGGCCAGGTTCTCCAAGTTATCTTTGGAGTTCCTTAAAGCCAAGAATTCTTCGCGGTTATTTACAGGTGTAGCATATTTGCGATTATTTTTATAAGTTATATGGTAAATCATTTATTCGTTCAGAAGGTTTTCAACAAATTTACTTGCCTGTGCGGCTTCTCTCTTCAGCAGGCGGGGCAGTTGATCAATGTCCCCGTCGGGTATTATAAAGGTATAGCGCGTCATGTTGTCGGCGCCAAAACTCAGGCTACTATGTGGTAGTTTTAGTGCTGGTTTCGTTCGCGGTTTACGGTGCTTTTTCAAGCAATCAAACGTGCCGTTACTCAGCATCTGGGCGCGACTTGCACCCACAAACGGCGTTACTAATCCCACTCGTGGCTCATCTGGCAAAAACTGCACATAATTCTGTCCACACTCATTCTCTGTTACGGCTAAAAAGCCACTAATTGTAATCGTTTTGTTTAAATTTTTCTTCATTTTTGTTTGAGTTTTTTGCGAGCAGAAGTTTCAGAAATCCGATGGCCATCTTCACGTGAAGACTTCCTTCGCTTCAACTCAAAATTTCACTATTCACTATTCACTATTCACTTCAATTTTACAATGTCATTCGCCACTACATCCATGTACGTCTGTCCATTGTAATCATGCGTTCTGAACTGCATGCTAGCACAAACGAGCTCGTCTTCTGCAAACTCGATGGTTGCCAGATTACGGAACACTGTCACCACATAGGTGTTAGCCCACTTGTCGCCAAGCTCCTGCAGCACCAGCGTGCGCTTGTTCACTTCACCATTCTCTCCCTGTACGGTAGTCATCGCCCCGCATTTCTTAACTCTTAAAATCATAATCTTCTAATTTTTTAATTGTTATATTTTTAAATTTCCAAATACTTACGTCCCAGCCAATCCATCAGATAGCCCTCGCTAAGAGTCCACTCACCATCGATGGTAAACTTCACCTTGTGCTTCTTGCAGAGCTTATCAATCTCGGTCATCACTTCACGCTGCCATTCCAGGCGTCTTTTGTCAGATTTTATACCGCGATACTTAGGCTTTAGGCGCTCATAAACCCTGTAGCACTCCTTGGCACAAGCCACGTAGTTATCCGGGAATCCATGCCCGATAAATCCCCGTAGCATATCAACGATATAAACCACATTGGGTTCCTGCATCACGCCCTTACGATAAGCTGTTATCTCGTGCTCACGAGCCTCTTTTAGGCCCTTATAAAAATGGCCTAGATATTCAAGGCATTCCTCAACACTGCTGTCTTCGTACATCGTCATGGGCGGTACGCACTGGGCAAAGTGGTCTTGTAGTGGCAGATGGTCGTAAATTACGGCCTTGTCAATTTGTTCGTTTCTAACTACCTCGAGCATCATACAGGTGCTGCGCAAGGTCATCTCAATCGTTTTGATTGCGTCATTTAAATACATAATCCTTTTACTTTTTTAATTTCAATTTACGTTTAATATGTTCAACACCTTTTGGCGTCCAAACAGGAAATGGAATCTCCGTAAGCCTACCCTTGCTACTATATTCATAGCGCACTCTGGTCATAGCGTATCCCTGTTCAGAAGCCATCTTACTAGCTTTCTTGCGATGGGCCACTTGGTGGAGCAACCCGATGCTCACAAGATAATCGGCGATATACTCACGAGGGATGCCGATGTCCCTGGCGAGATCAGTAGTACTAATGCAGTCTTCTGTGCCTGCATTGCGTTCTTTCATCATGTTGCAGATTAGCTCCTGGCTGCTCCGCAACAGCAATTTCTCTGTAGTCTTCATACAAAACCTTTCTTTTTTATATTAATAATGTTCGCGCATATACGCGAGAGGAACAATTCACTAAAAAACTGCCGAGCCATCACGGCTGGGCAGGCTTTGCAGTCTGCTGACTGCCATCATAGAACACGAAAAAACAATTTCTTACAAAAATTATCAACCATAAACAAAATCAGTATTATGAAAGAACATGTCTCAATAAGTCAAAGATCGATTTTCGAAGCAAAGCTTCAAACAGCACTCGCAAATCTCTGAGCAACCTCAGGTTTGCGAGTGCAAAAGTAGACATAAAAAAGATGCACCCACAAAAGTGCGGGTGCATCTGTCGCTATTTCTGTCGCTCTGGCGATTAATCTGTCGCTTTCGCCTTAGATAGTTCTGTCTCTATCGTGTTCTGATACAAATCCATCAGTCTCAATACTCTTGCCATTGCGCCGTTAGTACGCCAGTTGTTAATCGGCAACTTCATATACGGATTATGTCTGAATGCATTAGAAATAACGCCTTCAGGCCAACCGAAGTCGCGCTCAAACTGACTCTGATTGTCGGGATAGCCATACACATCGCGACACACACAGAATATGGTCGCAATAGCACTATCGCCCCAAAAGTTACCACGAACAGCCGTGATGCCGCGTGCCAGAATCTCGTTAGCCACAGGTTCTGCCTTTTTCTTTTCGGCCTCACCATAATTATTGTAAACCATAGTAGATTTGTTCTCCACAACAAGATTGTGGATAGTAACGCCAGCTTTAATGAGGCGTCCTAATATCTTTTCTTTTAGGTCTTCGCTCATGATTGTTTCTTGTTATGGTTTACACTGCCGTTGTTGTCCATCACCAACTGCTCTATCACTCCCTTGATGTCGCCGATATCTACCTTAAGATAGATGTTGATATTAACCACACGGTTTGCCAGCATTGGTCTAAGTTTCTTGTTCAACTTGTTGCGACGTGACACCTGCTGGCAGTCCAATAACTTGAACTCTTCTGCTTCTTTGAGAAGCTTTTTTGATTTTTTCTTTTTCATTTGGTTTGTTGTTTTTTTTTAATGTTATTTTTTGGCGTCCTACTTTCGAATGCAGGCACAAAGATATAACAAAATTTTCAAAGAAAAGGGCATAAAACTAACAATTTTATTTGAGTTTTCAGGGCATAAAATTTGGCTATTCAGATTATTTGGTTATATTACAAACAGCGATTGCTGCCGCAGCAGCAACCGCCAAAAATTATAAGATTTTTGCAAGATCTTTTTGAGGTTTATTCCGTGCAAACTTTTTTTCGCCCGAATCGCCGATACTCCTCAAATCAAGCCAATATCGGGGTAAATGCCCATTTTTGGCGAATGTTTAAGGTCTCAATATGCGACCTTAAAGATATCCTTATTCGCCTTTACTTAGTAGTTCTATTCGAACTCTAATTTTGGCAGATTGTTCACGATATCTACCGTTTGAACCGATACGTTGATAACGCTCAGAAGCAGGTCGAGAATGTAGCGAGGTTTGTGATGTTCGCGGGCCCAATCGTTGGCATCGTTCTTAATGAGCGACTTCTTATCCTGGCTCACACAATAGCGCTCCACAATCCATTCAATGGCCGATTTGCCATTAACGATATATTCATAGGCTTTGGCAGGGATATTCTCGATAGTAATGTTACCGTTATATATAATGGTACTCTTATCGTCCTTGCTCTTAAAGCGCATCTTATCTATCACGCGGAAGTACTCGTAAGCCTTATCGTCAGCAGGAGCCTGAACGTAGCCACCAGTTGCAGGATCGCGCTTAATGTCAAGCGGCACTTGGCGGTCGCCATGAACAACCACGTCGGGATAAGCCTCAACCGTTTCGTAGTTAAGATGCAGCTCGGCCAGTTCCTTACCAGCCTTGTAGAATTCCATAAAGTCTTCTACCCTATCCACGATTGGTATTCGTGGCAGCGACTTCTTCAAGTCAGCAGCAAAACGCTCGCGATAATCCTTTGAGTGCAACAGACCATACACATAATAGAATATCATCTCCTTGGTAATGCTCCTTGCACCATAACGTGTGCGAACCTCTCTTAATATCCAATCGGTGATTCCATCTCTGCGGATATAGTCCTCGTTCGAGTCTTCATCAAAGAGCGAACGCTGCTTGTACTTGTTTTCTTCGTACCAGTAGAGAGGGAAACATTGCCCTGCTGCGATAGCACTTCTATCAACTATTATATTACAAATTGATACCGTTAAATCTTTACTTCCGCCTGTACCATTAACACAAATAGCTAGATTGCCACAGTCTGTATATGGGAAGAATAGAGGCATCAAATAACGACTCCAATTTAAATCTTTATTAAAATACAAGTACTGTTTGAAAAACGGTCTATATAACGCTTCAACAATAGATTTATGGTCATATGTCAAATCTTCACCACGTTCAATTCGTTTGAATAAAGCTTCATCCCATTTTATAAGCGTTTGATCTTTGTTCACAAAATCAGAAACGACTTGCCCCTGACCATTAGTAGAATAACGCTGTTTTTCATCGTTATATGTATTTACCAACAATCTTAGATTATCTTCCAATTTTGACTTTTCAGAATTATATACCCAAGATTCCCTATTGGTTATAACTCCTGTTGAATAAATAGAAAAGAACGATTTTGAGTTTTTATCTTTCTTATTATCAGACTCTAACCTAATAAGTGAATCAAATTCATTTCCACGCTGATTAATCCAATCTGCTTTCTCGTTTGGAACAATATCCTCCCATTCCACATTCTTAATTGAATGGAAGTCTTTTACCATCTTTAGTTTTTGTTCACGTGAAAGATAATCACCAATATCATGATAGTGTATAATATCTTCACTTTTTTTCTTTGGATTTTTAACCAGGAAAGTGATAGAAATTGGAGTTCGTGATCCCCCTCCAAATATTTTACCTCCTTCTTTTCTTGAGACCTCTCCTGACGTTCTTTGATTCCCTCTCAAATTCAACACATAAATAGATGTAAACTCATCATAGAAACATTTTCGTATGCCAGAACCGATATTGCTATCAATCCAAGACCCATTACTAATAAATGCAACGATGCCTCCATCCTCATTTTGTGACAACCTATCTGATGCCCATCTAAATGCCTTAATATAACTATCATAAAGAGACTTCTTTAAGGAAGCATCTGTTTTAGCCACATATGTATTAGCAATACGCTTATCCAGCAATGGATAGTTTAAGTTTTGTGCAACATCATGAGCGTCCTTTTGTCCAGCCGAATACGGCGGATTGCCAATAATCACACGGACTGGAGCTTTCTTCTGCTTTTGCAAACGCTCGGAGTTTTCTGGGAAGAGCTGCGAGAAGATATCATTATCGCCATGTTCGTTGAGCTGGAAGGTATCAGTAAGGCAGATGCCATCATACATCTCGTAATTCTCCGGTTGCATAATATCGTGGTATACCGCCTCGATATTTACATCGGCTATATAGTACGCCAGCAGAACGATCTCGTTACAATGAATCTCGTTCTTATACTTGCGCAGCATATCCTCCTTCTTAATCAGTCCGCTCTGAAGCAGGCGAGTAATAAAGGTTCCTGTGCCCACGAACGGATCGAGGATATGTACATTCTCTTCAGTCAACGAGGTATTGAATTCCTTTTGCAGAATATCCTCAACGCTATGGATGATAAAATCAACACACTCTACAGGCGTATATACAATACCCAGTTTTTCTACTGTCAACGGGAATGCTCCCTTAAAGAACTTCTCATAGAGGTTCTTAATGATAGTCTGCTTAGCCTCCAGGTTGTCGATGTTGCTGATGTTGTTCTTTACCGAGGTATAGAACTTATCGAGTACAGCAGTATCCATCTCCATACCTTCGCTCTCTAGTACTTCGAGCATATCCTGCATAGATCGGCTAACGGCATTGTTGTTTACAAACTCGTATTCTTTAAACAGCGCATCGAATACCGGACGGGTAATCATGTGCTGAGCCAACATCTCTATGGCTTGTCCTTCGTCTATGCTATCGTTGATGTTCTTATGCAGACCGCTGATAAAATCTTTAAAATAGTTGCGGGCATTCTCGTTTTCCTTAATCAACAGGGCAATACGCTCAATGAACTTCTGAGCAATCTCGCCAACCGACTTGGCCCAATTCTCCCAATACATCTTGTCGCCAACCTTCTCAACCAAGCGGGCATATATGCCGTCTTGCAGAGTGCCGAAACGCAACTCTAGCTGGCGGGCGACTTCTTCGTTGTCAAGATGCTGTGCACCGTCTTCGGCTGCCATCGTGCCAAGTCCGTAAGTATCACGAGGCACGCGGGCTACGGTTATCTTTGGTGGACGGGTCTTGTTCAGATTAATCTGATTGACATGAGCGTTGAAGTTCTCGTCGTGCGAACGCAGAGCGTTTAGAATAGTCCAAACCACCTTGAATCGCTCGTTATCATTTAGTGCATCCTCGGGTTTCACATCGTTAGGTACGATGACGGGGATGATGATATAGCCATACTTCTTTTCTTTATCGGTACCCTTGCCGAAGGTTCGCATCACGCGACCCACGCTCTGTACTACCTCAACCTCACTATTGCGCGGCGACAGGAACAATACAGCATCAAGTGCAGGCACATCGACACCCTCGCTCAAGCAGCGCACATTACAGAGTACGCGACACTCCTGTGGGTCTTCGGCGTCCTGTTTCAGCCAGGCTATCAACTCGTTACGGGTGTTGGCATCCATTGAGCCATCAATATGCTTGGCTTTTACGTTTACCACTTCCTTCTGTTCATCCTTAAACATCGTCTGTTTATACTCATCGCATATCGTTCCGAAATATTTGGCCAACTGGGTTGACGAGTAGTTAGGATTGCTCTTGGTGGGATTGATGGTCTGGCAGAAAGCCACGGCGCGTTTCATCATAATGGGGTCTTGTTCCTTGGTTACGCCATTATCGCCTTTTATACGCTTAGACAGACCATTAATACAGCCAATAATCTTGGTGGCATCGTCGAAGTTCAGTTCATGGAGTTTGTCTTTATCCGACGCAAAGTTATAGCTGGTCTTGATGTTCTCACGGATGTTCTGCGGAATATCTTCCTCGCTAACAGTCAGCACCAATACCTTATAATCAGCCAATAAGCCTTGGCTCACTGCATCGTTAAAGGTCAGACGGTGGAATTCCTCGCCATAAAGCTCCTTTGAGTCCATCGAGCAGAGAATATCAACATTCTCATTCTCCTTGGCCTTTACCTTTACATTAGCACTATACAGGCGCGGTGTAGCCGTCATATACAAACGACGTTTTGACTGTATAAAGTCGTTGCTATGAATCTTGGTAAAGTTGCTTTCAGCTTTATCTTTCAGGATGACGCCAGTAGTACGATGGGCTTCGTCGCAGATTATCAAATCGACCTCGCGACCGTACATATCAATAGCCTCTTTTACTACATCAATACTCTGATAGGTAGAGAAAATAACAGTGCGGCAATCCTCCTTACCATATTGCTGCAGCTGCTTGAGTATCGATTTGGTATTGGTTGTGGCAGGCACAGCCAAGTCGATAACGCTTGCATCCTCATCGTCAGCATCAACCATTTTTCTGCTCGCCTTGGCATCCGAGCAAACGCAGACGGCACGCATATCATCCTGCTTATCGGCCATCCACGCATTCAGCGTTTGGCCCAGCAAAGCGATGCTTGGTACAAGGAAAAGCACAAAGGCATCCTTATCTGTCATCTGCTCCATGATTTTCAGACTGGTATAGGTTTTACCCGTACCGCAAGCCATAATCAGTTTGCCGCGCTCGTTGCCCTGCTCTACAAAGTATTCGTAGGCTTTCGACATTGCTACCAACTGGTGTGGACGAGGCTGTTTGCCTGGCAGTTTGGCGTTATCGCCATAAAGACCAGCTTTAAGTTTCTCCCAATCAACGGCCGAGATTTCAAGATCGTAGAGTGATATGCGGTTGAATGGTTTGTTGAGTCCTTGTATAGCCGTTTCGGCATTAGCGCCCCAACGCTTGCGGGTAGTTTGTACCCAAAGCAGATTCGAGAACTCGCGCGTCTGAAATGTCTCAGGATCAAGGAAAGTTCTGCTGGCATTAGCCAAGAAACTATCAACTGCACCTTTAGAAATCTGCGCATCTTCGGCATAGCATTTACACTGTATAGCCCAATAATCGCCCGTTTCGGTACGGGCCACAAGGTCTATACCAAGGTCTTTCCCGCCAAAGTCCTTGCGTGCAGGGAATTCTTCCCATAGCCAAACCTGTTGCAGATTGGCATAACGGGGATCGGTGAGAAACCAAAGTTTCATCAGACGTTCAAAGTCTGTGCCCTTTTCTTTCTCAGTAATTGACTTCTGGCGGATTTCCGTCAGTATATCGTTAATGCCATACAATGATGGCTCCTGGGCATACAGCCCCTTGGATAGATTCTTCGGCATAGTTGGTCGGACGCTTTAAAAATCTAAATCTATGTTCAAAAAAGTAAGTTGACATAGGGGCACAAAGAAAGCGTACCAGCTTCTCTAACATCTCCACACTCAGGAATTCGCGTCCGACCAAAGATTTAAACCCTTACGAAGAAATGAAAGGAAGTGGCACGCCTATGAAGCATAGACGTACTCACATTCCTAGGCTCTTCGTAATGTTGGTCGGACATTTTTGAGTGTAGAACCATCAGAATTGAATACGAATATTCAATATACCCACGATGTCAATGCAAAGCAGCCTAAGCCGCAAAGCTTTTGCAAAAGTACAAATAATTTTTGGATTTGCAAGCAGAAAAGGGACGAAAACATAAAATAATTGCAAAAAAACTTGGAAGTTATTGAAAAACTTCTTATCTTTGCACCGTCAGAATATATGTTTTGACTATCCGGGCAGAATCCCGCGAGGGGCAGGACTTTATTGATACCGCCTTTGGAGCAAGACATCACGATAACTACTCCATTTTTAAAAGCCATCCTCACAAGGGATGGTTTTTATCGTTCATAGACTTTCTTAAATGTATAGAAGAAGTCAGATCGAATAGCTATAACTCGTTTTACTGAAATATGCTTTTTCCCTTTGATAATGAGAACCTCGATTGCCTTTTCATTTGCCTGAAAATAACGAGTTATGGCATAAGCCAATTTTCGAGTTTTGTAATCTCGTGTTAGATGAATTAGAATACGATTGCATTGCCCAATCGAATCAAGTAAACTATCGCCAACAGACGATTTTCCAAATACGGTTTTCAAGTCATATACACGATACACACCCTTTTTCTCAAGAATGAAGTCAGGAGTTCGTATTTCTGTGGGATTAGGAAGCAAGTAGACTTTATATCCAAACTCTACAACTTTTCTTGCCGCCAACAAAAGATTATCATAATCATCACTTTGCTCACCGCCTGTTGTGAAGATATCCTTGTCTGTCGCTAAAGGGTGAAACTCTTTTCGTCTGGCTATACATTCCACTTGACGAGAGAAATCAGCCCCTGCCAGTTGATGTAGTTTTGCCAATTCTGATGTTATATCGTTAGTTGCATTGACTGCCATATTTATGATTCGATTTCAATAATTTAATTCTTTAAGATAATACGGATTGCAAAGATACAAATAGTTTTTGGATTTACAAGCACGAAATGGATAAAAACATAAAATAATTGCAAAAAACTTGGAAGTTATTGAAAAACTTCTTATCTATACAGCAGAAACATCAGGGTATCTTTCCCTGAATATGGTACAGATGGCAGATGGCAGTTTATTTGGGAGAGGTTTTAATGGCGGAGGTGAAAAAATATCATATACATATATTACTATATATATAATATATATATTATATATATAGTAAAAGTAATACTCGTACATTTTTTCTGCTCATGAGAAAACTGCCATCTGCCATCTGTACCACTTCGAAAAAAAAATCGAATTATTAATAAAAATATTTACATAATTATTTGGCAGTTACGAAAAATTTTCGTACCTTTGCATTGTCAAAATAAGAACAGAGAGCCCCCTCACGTAGGAAAAAAATATTTCTCACGTGCACTAGGAAAAAGTTCCACGTGCGGGCGCAAATTTGAAGTTCGAATGGAGACAACGAGAGATTAATAAAAATATTTAACAACAACACAAAAACTAAACTAAACAAATTATGGCACTTAAAGTTAAAGCACAGGAAAAGTTGCAGAAGATTGGCACTCATGCAGGCAAGTATCGCTACATCATGATGCCGGAGTTGTACACCTCGCTCTCACAGGAGAAGGTGATTAAGGAGGCTGCTCTGCGCAGCGGAGTTAGTAAGGGTATCATGCAGGCATGCTGGGATGCTGCCGGCGAAGTAATCAAGGCGTGGGCCACCGAAGGCCACTCCGTAGCGCTGCCAGGACTGGGCACCATGCGATTCGGACTTCGCGCCAAGAGCGTTGAGAAGGTGGACGAGGTTAAGGCAGGCCTCATTACCAGCCGCCGAATAATCTTCACTCCAGCCGTAGAGCTGAAGGACGAACTTGCAGGCACTGCCATCCAGATTACCTGCTACGATCGCGATGGTAAGGAGGTGAAGCGTGTTACCAGCACCGACAGCGGTGACATCGAGGACCCTGAGAACGAGCAGCCATTAAGCGGCGGCGGCCAGACTCAGCCATCGGGTGACGTACCTGGAGAGGGAGACTAAGCGTGCGGGGCGAAAGCCCCAACGCTTAAAGGTAAAAAGTTGAAAAGGTAAAAAGGTAAAAAATTAAAGATTATGACTAAGAGAGAAACCATTAAATTCATCGTGCAGATGATTGCAAGTATCGCAACGGCGATTGTTACAGCCCTAGGTGCAACGAGTTGCATGGGCATGTAGAAAAGGAAAGTCACCTCACGGAGGGTGGCTTTTTTTGTTAGAAGTTCTGTAATTCAGTATAGATGCGCTGTACGGGCAGCCCCATAACATTATAGTAGCTGCCGTGAAGACCTGTAACTCCGATATATCCTATCCACTCCTGAATGCCATAGGCTCCGGCCTTGTCGAAGGGGTGGTAGGTTTTTATATAATGATGAATCTCATCATCGGTGAGCTGCTTGAAGGTGACATCGGTGGTTACTGAGAACGAGCGCTGCTTGTCGGCAGTGAGCAGGCAGACGCCTGTGGTGACCTGATGGGTGCGACCGCTAATCTCGCGAAGCATGCGAACGGCATCGGCCTCGTCCTTGGGCTTGCCAAGGATATCATCGCCTACGATAACAACGGTGTCGGCTGTAATGATAAGTTCATCGGCCTTGAGCGAAGGCTTATAGGCAGCTGCCTTCTTCTCGGCGATATACTGGGCAACATCCGCTGCTGGCAACAATGAGGGATACGACTCGTCGATGCCATCGATAACGCGCACTTCGAAATCCAAGCCCAATCCCGCAAGGAGTTCCTTGCGGCGTGGCGAATTACTTGCTAGAATATATTTCACCATCCGAAGGCTTTTTCGTTCATTACCCATTTGCCTTGAGCACGCAGAACCTGCTCGATGACATCGCGACCGCAACCGCGACCGCCCTCGATATCGCTAACATAGGTGCTTATGGCCTTAATCTCAGCACAGGCATCCTTGGGGCACACAGGGCACCCTACCCTGCGCATTATCTCCATATCGGGGATGTCGTCGCCCATATACATTACCTCTTCGTCGGTATAGCCGTAGATGGCAAGGAACTCATCGTAGGTGGCTATCTTTACGGCACAGCCAAGATAGATATCCTCTACACCAAGACCCTCGTAGCGAACACGAACGCTGTCGACCTTGGCTCCTGAGAGAATAGCAATGCGGAGACCAAGCTTCATGGCCAACTGAATGGCGTAGCCATCCTTGATATTAACAGTGCGCAGGGGCAGACCAGCCTCGCTGAGGTTGATAGTAGAGCAACTGAGCACGCCATCGATATCGAAGATAATGGCCTTTATCTTATTTAAATCGTAATTTATCATTCTTCAATGTTCAATGTTCAATCTTCAATACTTATTCAGGTGGACATTTTCCCACTTAAGTTTCTCTTCGTCCTGGGGTTTGCGCTCGTCCTGCCAATGGCCTAAGGCGAGAATGCAAAGGCAATTGAAGTTATCGGGGATGCCAAGCACACCACGGATGACATCATCGGCTGGGGTGCCATCGTCGAGACCGCGACCGCGCATCTGAATCCAGCAAGAACCCAAGCCAAGCTCCTCGGCCTGATACTGCATAGAGATAGCAGCGATAGAACCATCTTCTACCCAGCAGTCGTTCTGCATAGGATCGCCAAGAACGGCAATGGCCACAGGGGCGCCCTTGAGAAACTGACTGCCCATATTCTTAGCATCGCTGAGCTTCTCGATGTCGACAGGATCGTCGACAACAACAAACTGCCAAGCGCGCTGACTCTTTGACGTAGGCGACATAAGGGCGGCACGGAGTATAAGTTTGAGGTGCTCAGGGTCGATTTCCTGAGCAGAGAACTTGCGATGGCTGCGGCGCATCTGCGCCAGATCTTTAAAACTTGTCATAAGAAACGAATATTTGAATTTCGGCTGCAAATATATAAAAAAACTGTGAAAACTACAAAATTTTCAATGGTCAATGTGCAATGTTCAATGTTTTTTCATACCTTTGCAGTATGAACCAGCTAGTTACTAACATCTATACTAAATGCAGCCAACTGCCACCGCTTAAGGAGGGCAGCTACTTCCACAGCCGCGAGCTGATGGAGATATTAGAGGCTGCACCGCACCAGAAACCATATATGGTGGTGGTAACGGATGAGGAGGGAAACGAGCTGAGTCATATGTTAGGAATAGTGCGATATCGCACACTGATTCTGCCGCCATATCTGCTGATACACTGCCGAGTATTAGGCGAAGGCGTGTATGCCGACCCAGCAACAAAAGACGAGCTGCTTGACGAGATGGTGAGGGCTCTGACTGAGAAGCTGGACAACCGAGTGCTGTATATTGAGGTGAGCCACATGAGCCAGAAGATGCTGGGCTACAAACAGCTGAAGCAGGCTGGCTACTACCCTGTGAACTGGATGAGCATACACAACTCGCTGCACCGCCGTGCGCCTGAGGAGAGAATAACAGAGAAGCTGCAGCGCACCATCGACAACGTACACAAGCGCGGACTGAAGACGGAGGTGGTAGAGACAGAGGACGACTTCAAGGCTTTCTCAAGATTGCTGAGAAAGCACAACATACTGAAACCTAAACGCTATATTCCAGACGACATATTCTTCAGGAAAGTGATGGAATGTGGCTACGGTGAGCTGTTTGTTACCAAATATCACGGATGGGTGATTGGTTGTGCGGCTGTGGCATACAGCGAGGGCGACGCTTATCTGTGGTACTCGGCATTCAGACGAAAAACATTCCACAACCTGCATCCTGACACAATGGTGGTGTGGGATGTGATGAAGCACGCTTACGACAAAGGCTGCCAGCACATGCGGTTTATGGACGTGGGACTGCCTTACGGAAAGAATCCCTACCGCGAGTTCATACTGAAATTCGGCGGTAAGGAGCAAAGCACCTATCGATGGTTCCGTTTCTCCATCAAATGGGTGAACAAGCTGTTAGCCTGGATTTATCGCGAGTAGCTACAGCTTCAGCGGATCGGCCTCCTTGGTGAGTTCGCCATCGCCAGAACCGCTCATAATGTCCATTACTTCAGCATCATTAGCATTCATGTCGATATTCTTATCCTTAGGAATATCGGGCATCTCAAGGGCAGCATCGTTATCGATCATGCCTGAATTGGCGATAGAATCGATAGCAGCCGAATCGGTTACCAATGGATGATACTCGATTTTCTCCTCGACGAACTGCGTGGGCTGCTGACTGCGGCCACGACATGCTGCCAAAGCGAGAACTGCGAGAGCGACAAATAAAATATTCTTATTCATAACTGTTGGAATTTAAATTCGTTCTACTTGTTTTACGCCCTTTACGGTGCGGAGCTTCTTGAGCAGGGCTTCAAGGCGCGACGTGTCTTCGAGCATCACAACGATGTTACCACTGAACAGGCCGTCGTGGCTGTCGATATTGATACTGCGCAGAACCAGCTTCTCCTCCTTTGAGATGATAGAGGTGAGATTGTTTACAATGCCGATATCATCGTTACCAATTACGCGCAGCGAAATGCTGTACTGCGAAGAGCCCTTCCCACTCCACTTGGCCTTTACAATGCGATAGCCGAAACGGCGACGCAACTCAGGAGCATTGGGGCAATCGCAACGGTGAATCTTGATGCCACCATTTACGGTTACGAAGCCGAAAACATCGTCGCCATAGATTGGCGAACAGCATTTGGCAAGCTGATAATCGAGGCCTTTAAGGTTGCGGTCGATTACAAGAACATCGTCGTTGATGGCCGTATTCAGACCAGCAATCTTCGACTCGTCGAGCTCGAATTCGGAGGCCGAACGAGCTTGATTATCTCCTGTAACCACAGTTTCTTTTCCTCTGAGTTCCAGGAACTTATCAAGCACATCGTTAGTATCGATAACACCATCGGCAATGGCCTTATAGAAGTCGCTCACCTCCTTATAGCCCATCTTTCGGATGACGTTGAACATGATGCTGTCATCCTGTTCAATCTTACGATTACGGAACTTGCGCTCGAGCATCTCCTTGGCAAAAAGACCATCCTTTACCTGAGTTTCCTTAAGCGCCAGACGGATCTTTGATTTGGCACGCGAAGTCTTGACGATAGTGAGCCACTCCTGACGTGGTTTCTGATTGGCAGAGGTGAGAATCTCAACCTGGTCACCACTCTTGAGCTGATAGCGTATGGGCACCACCTTACCGCTGATGCGGCCGCCAGTACACTGATTGCCAAGCTTAGAGTGGATGTGATAAGCAAAGTCGAGCACGGTAGCGCCAACGGGGAACTTCCACAGGTCGCCTGCTGGGGTGAAAACGAACACCTCGTCCTCGTAAAGGTCCATCTTAAACTGGTCCATAGCATCGAGTCCATCGGCATGCTCAAGCATAGAGCGGATACCTGTGAGCCACTCGTCGAGACCAGTCTCGCCCTTAACGCCCTTATAGCGCCAGTGGGCTGCCACACCGCGTTCGGCAACCTCGTCCATACGCTCTGTACGTATCTGAACCTCAACCCACTTCTGCTCAGGGCCAAGCACTGTGATATGCAGACTCTCGTAGCCGTTTGACTTGGGCACAGAGAGCCAGTCGCGCAAGCGCTTGGGGTTGGGCTGATACATATCGGTGATGATGGAATATGCCTGCCAGCACTGCATCTTCTCAAGCTCCAAAGGGCAGTCGATGATGATGCGGATGGCAAACAGATCGTACACACCCTCGAAGGGGCACTTCTGCTTCTGCATCTTCTGCCAGATGGAGTGGATACTCTTAGTGCGGCCCTTGATATGGCACTTTATGCCTGCTGCAGTAATCTTCTGTTCTACAGGTTTGATGAAGCGCTCGATATAAGCATCGCGAGCCGACTTTGTGGCACTCAGTTTCTCGCGGATATGATAGTAGGCATCGTGCTCCATATACTTGAGCGAGAGGTCTTCCAACTCGCTCTTAAGTTTATACAAGCCCAACTTGTGGGCAAGCGGAGCATAGAGGTAGGCCGCCTCTTGCGACACCTCGAGTTTTGCCTCCTGATTCTCTGTATCGCGAATCTGGCGCATCAGGTTTACACGATTGGCAATCATGATGAGAATGACGCGCATATCCTCGGCAAACGACAGCAGCAGATTGCGGAAGTTCTCGCTCTCTACTGCAGGGTTCTTATCGTAAAGCTGCTGGATGCGGTTAAGGCCGCGTAATATTCGGGCAACAGACTCGCCGTGAGTAGCCTCGACCTCCTCGATGGTGATGTTACCAGCCTCGATGTCAGGGATTAGCTCAACAGCGTCGATGGCATCGCCTTTCAGCCCGATTTCTTCTGTAAGAATCTGAGCCGTTTGCTGCGCCATGCGTTTCTTCTGTTCGTATGTAAATGCAAATTTTTCTGCCATAAATAATAAATTTCGCTACAAAGATACATTTTTCTTGGAATTAATTAGCATTTTTCGAAAAAAATGGTTACTTTTGCCGTAGATTTTTTGACTAAAAACACCTTATTTAATTATGTTAGCAGAGAAAGACTTGAAACAAATTGCTGAGAAGGGGATTACCCCAGAGCAAATCGAGAATCAGTTGAATGAGTTTAAAACAGGTTTTCCATTCCTTAAATTAGAGGCTGCAGCAGGCATTGGCAAAGGTATTATTGCCCCTGATGCCGACGAGCGCCAGAAGTTGATAAAAGCATGGAACGAGTATAAGGCTCAGGGCAAGCGAGTAGTGAAATTTGTGCCTGCCAGCGGTGCTGCAAGCCGTATGTTCAAAAACATGTTTGCATTTGTTGATGCCGACTATGATGTACCAACTACCGACTTTGAGAAGAAATACTTCGACCAGATAGAGAACTTTGCCTTCTACGAGGCTCTGGACGCTGTGTGCCAGAAGAACGAGGGCAAGGGAATTAAGGCTCTGATGGCTGAAGGAAAATACAAGGCTGTGGCCGCTAACATGCTGAAGGCCGAGGGACTGAACTACGGACAGCTTCCAAAGGGATTGCTGCTGTTCCACAAATATGCCGAGGGTGCACGCACACCCATGGAGGAGCACCTGGTAGAGGGCGCACTCTATGCAGCCAGCAACGGCGAGGCACACGTACACTTCACAGTGAGCCACGAGCACATGCAGCTGTTTAAGGCAAAGGTGGCTGAGAAGGCCGACTATTTTGCAAAGAAGTACGGCATAAAGTACGACATCAGCTTCAGCGAGCAGAAACCATCTACAGATACCGTTGCAGCTAATCCTGACAACACTCCATTCCGCAACGAGGATGGCAGCCTGCTGTTCCGCCCAGGCGGACACGGTGCTCTTATTGAGAACCTGAACGAGATTGACGCCGACGTTATCTTCATCAAGAACATCGACAACGTGGTGCCCGATCGCCTGAAGCCTGAGACTATAGAATGGAAGCAGGTGATTGCAGGCGTGTTGGTAACTCTGCAGAAGAAGGCATTTGAGTATCTGAAGGTTCTGGATGCAGGCGCTACCCCAGCCCAGATTGACGAGATTGCCGAATTTGTTAGCAAGAACCTGTGTACAGACGCCAAGAACAATAAGGTGGATGCTGAGTATCTGCGCAGCAAACTGAATCGCCCAATGCGTGTTTGCGGTGTTGTTAAGAATGTTGGCGAGCCTGGCGGTGGTCCATTCCTCACATACAATCAGGACGGTACAGTAAGTCTGCAGATTCTGGAGAGCAGCCAGATTGACACCAACAACGAGGCTTACATGAAGATGTTCACCCAGGGCACACACTTCAACCCAGTAGATCTGGTTTGTGCCGTTAAGGATTATAAGGGCAAGCCATTCAATCTGCCTGAGTTTGTTGACAAGACCACTGGTTTCATCTCTTCAAAGTCGAAGGCTGGTAAGGAACTGAAGGCTCTTGAGCTGCCAGGACTGTGGAACGGTGCTATGAGCAACTGGAGCACAGTATTTGTTGAGGTTCCATTGGGAACATTCAACCCTGTAAAGACAGTTAACGATCTGCTTCGCGAGCAGCATCAGTAAACCCGATAAAAAATCCCCGCCCTCAAGCAGAGCGGGGATTCTTTTTTATGTTTCCTTATCCCAGTATCTTGTCGATGGCCCGTACACCGCGTTCGGTACACATGCCTCGGATGGATACAAACACGATATTCTTGAAAATCTCCTCGATGGAGTAAGTGCGATACAGCTCTTTCTCCATAATGAACTGACCCATGACATCAAACAGCAAGATGGCCAAGTGATAGTTCACATCGGCACGGAAATAGCCCTCCTCTACACCACGCTGGTAGAAGTCGAGACTATGCTGGCGCATCGCCTGATTCTGCTCGTTGAGAAACACCTGCAACTGCGGATAACGTATCATCTCAGTAAAGAACAACGGATTAGTGTTCTTGAAGTCGGTCACTTTCTGATGATAAACCTCCAGCAGAATCTCCATCACGTCATTGCAACGGCTCAGCACCTCGGCCATCACAGCCTGGCGCTTCTTGAAGTGACACACCACTACCTCGTAGAGCAAATCTTCTTTCTTTTCATACAACTCATAGATAGTTCGCTTAGAAATACCCAGCTCATGAGCTACATCATCCATCCTCACCAAACTAATACCGTGCTTGGTGAAAAGATTCATAGCTACATCAACGATTTTGTCGCGAAGCCCCAATTTGTACTGAGAAATCTCACTATTTTCTTGCATATTAATCCATTTTGGGGCAAAGATACAAAAAAAATCCAAAAACCCAAATGTTTTTCATAAGTTTTTAGTATTTTTGCGCCCGTATTTCAGAATAATCACATAATTAATAATACACTACAATGGTAAAGATCTCGAAAGAAGCCGCACTCATCTATCACGAGAGCGGACGCCCAGGTAAAATTGAAGTTAAGCCTACAAAGGCCTATCGTACACAAACAGACTTAAGCCTCGCCTACTCACCAGGAGTAGCTTATCCTTGTCTTGAAATTCAGGAGAACCCCGACGATGCGTATAAATACACAGATAAGGGAAATCTGGTAGCAGTTATCTCAAACGGTACAGCTGTACTTGGTTTGGGTGATATTGGCGCACTTAGCGGCAAGCCCGTTATGGAGGGTAAAGGACTGCTCTTTAAGATATACGGTGGTATCGACGTATTCGATATCGAGGTTGCAGAAAAGGATCCTGAGAAATTCTGCGAGGCTGTTGAGCGCATTGCTCCTACCTTTGGAGGTATCAACCTTGAGGATATCAAGGCACCTGAGTGCTTCTATATCGAGGACCGACTGAAGAAGACTCTTGACATCCCCGTAATGCACGACGACCAGCACGGAACAGCTATCATCTCAGCTGCCGGACTGAAGAACGCAATGGAGGTTATCAAGAAAGACATAAAGAAGGTAAAAATTGTGGTTAACGGTGCTGGAGCCGCTGCCATCAGCTGTACCAAGCTGTATATGGCAATCGGTGCTCAGAAAGAGAACATCGTGATGCTCGACTCAAAGGGCGTTATCTCAACAGAGCGTACCGACCTGAACGAGCAGAAGAAGTTCTTTGCAACAAGCCGTACCGACATCCACACTCTGGCCGAGGCCGTTAAGGATGCTGACGTGTTCGTAGGCCTGTCGAAGGGTAACGTACTCTCTAAGGATATGGTTAAGTCGATGGCTAAGGATCCTGTTATCTTTGCTCTGGCTAACCCTGTACCTGAGATTTCATACGAGGATGCTATGGAGGCACGCCCAGACGTACTGATGTCGACTGGTCGTACCGACTATCCAAACCAGATTAACAACGTTATCGGATTCCCTTACATCTTCCGTGGTGCACTCGACGTACACGCCAAAGCCATCAACGAAGAGATGAAGCTGGCTGCCGTAAACGCTATAGCCGATTTGGCCAAACAGCCTGTACCCGATGTTGTGAACGATGTATATAAGGTAAACAACCTGACCTTCGGACGTAACTACTTCATTCCGAAGCCAGTTGACCCACGACTCATCACCGAGGTATCTTCGGCTGTTGCTAAGGCTGCCATCGAGAGCGGTGTGGCTCGTAAGAATATCGACGACTGGGATGAGTACAAGCGCTCGCTGTCTGTTCTGCTGGGTCAGGAAACCAAGCTCACACAGAAGCTCTACGCCACAGCTGCTGCTCACCCACAGCGCGTAGTGTTTGCCGAGGCTGTTCACCCAACAATGCTTAAGGCTGCTGTTCAGGCTAAGGCCGAGGGTATCTGCTACCCCATCCTGCTAGGTAACGACGAGGTTATCACAAAGCTTGCTGCATCGCTCGACCTGAGTCTTGACGGCATCGAGATCGTAAACCTGCGCCATCCAAATGAGCAGGAGCGTCGTGAGCGCTATGCTCGCATTCTTACTGAGAAGCGCCAGCGTGAGGGTTACACCTTCCAGGAGGCTAACGACAAGATGTTTGAGCGCAACTACTTCGGTATGATGATGGTTGAGACAGGCGAGGCCGACGCATTCATCACAGGACTGTATACCAAGTACTCTAACACCATCAAGGTAGTTAATGAGGTTATCGGTATCCGTCCTGAGTACAAGCACTTCGGAACAATGCATATCATCAACTCGCCAAAGGGTACTTACTACATCGCCGACACAATGGTGAACGAGAACCCAAGCGAGGAGGCTCTGCTCGACATTTCTAAGCTTGTAGCCACAGCAGTTCGTTTCTTCAACGAGAAGCCTGTCATCGCTCTGGTAAGCCACTCTAACTTTGGTAGTAGCACCAGCGCAGGTGCACTGAAGGTGAAGAACACGGTTGCCAAGATGCAGGAGCTGTATCCCGATCTGCCTATCGATGGCGAGATGCTGCTGAGCTTTGCACTCGACAATGAGCTGCGCGACCAGGAGTATCCATTCACCAAGCTGAAGGATAAGAAGGTGAACACTCTGGTATTCCCTAACCTCACCTCAGCACGCTCTTCATACAAGATGCTGCAGATGCTTGGAAGCGACGCTGAAATCATCGGCCCGATCCAGATGGGACTTAACAAACCTATACACTTTATCGACTTCGGCGCCAGTGTACGAGATGTCGTAAATATTGTGGCTGTAGCGACAATTGATGCGTATGTGGACAAAATTAAGAACAAATTGTCAGCAATAGGCAAATAATAGTTACACATTATTATATTTATAAGGCCCCTTTTTTGTGCTCGAACACAAGAAAGGGGCTTTTTTATGCCATTTTGCCTTGACTTATATCAATAAAGTTACAAAATGATAGCATTTTAAAGAAAAAAGTGATAAAAAGTTTGGTAATTCAACGATAATGCTATAATTTTGCAATCAGAAATTTAGAATTAATCACAAACAACAATAAAAAAAGAATTAAAGTTATGAACGCAGCAAAAGTTGTAGAGGAGTTGAAGCAGCGCTTCCCCAATGAGCCGGAGTACATCCAGGCAGTTTCTCAGGTTCTTCCCACTATCGAGGAGGAGTATAACAAGCACCCCGAGTTTGAAAAGGCTAATCTGATTGAGCGCCTTTGCATCCCCGATCGTGTTTACGAATTCCGCATCACATGGGTAGACGATCAGGGTAAGGTACAGACCAACATGGGTTATCGTATCCAGCACAACAACGCTATTGGCCCTTACAAAGGTGGTTTGCGTTATCACAAGAGTGTAAACCTGGGTATCCTGAAGTTCCTGGCTTTCGAGCAGACTTTCAAGAATTCTCTTACAACTCTGCCTATGGGTGGTGCAAAGGGAGGTTCTGACTTCTCACCACGTGGCAAGAGCGACGCTGAGGTAATGCGTTTCTGCCAGGCATTCATGAACGAGCTTTATCGCGTAATCGGTCCTGATGAGGACGTACCTGCTGGAGATATCGGTGTAGGTGGTCGTGAGGTTGGCTATCTGTTCGGACAGTACAAGAAGCTCACACACCAGTTCCAGGGCGTACTCACTGGTAAGGGTCTCTCATTCGGTGGTTCACTCATCCGTCCTGAGGCTACTGGTTACGGTTGCGTATACTTCCTTACATCTATGCTGGCTACACGCGGCATCGAGCTGAAGGGTAAGAAGGTGCTGATTTCAGGTTCTGGTAACGTAGCACAGTATGCTACTGAGAAGTGCCTGCAGCTGGGTGCTATTCCTATGACCCTCTCTGACTCAGACGGTTACATCTACGATCCAGACGGAATCGACTTCGAGAAGCTGGCTTATGTTAAGGAGCTGAAGAACGTAGAGCGCGGACGTATCAAGGAGTATGCTGAGGAGTATCCTAACGCTGTATATCACGCTGGTGAGCGTCCTTGGCACGAGAAGGCTGATATCGCTCTGCCTTGCGCAACACAGAACGAGATTAATGGCGAGCAGGCTCAGGCTCTTATCGACAATGGCGTTATCGCTGTAGCCGAGGGTGCAAACATGCCTTCATTGCCAGAGGCTATCAAGATTTTCCAGGATGCCAAGATTCTCTATGCTCCTGGTAAGGCTTCTAACGCCGGTGGTGTATCAGTATCAGGTCTTGAGATGTCACAGAACTCTGAGCGTCTGAGCTGGACTTCTGAGGAGGTTGACAACTACCTGAAGCGCATCATGAACGACATTCACGAGAACTGCGTGAAGTACGGTACTCAGGCTGATGGCTACATCAACTATGTAAAGGGTGCTAACGTAGCCGGCTTCATGAAGGTTGCCAATGCCATGATGGCTCAGGGAATTGTATAATTTCCCTATGATCCCACTAATGAATATGCAATAATTAAGTTAAGCCATTACTTGTATAATTATTTAGGAATAGTTAGTAAAAGTAAAGTATAAAAGGTTAAAACTGGAATGGGAGGGGCTAGCTCGGGATGAGTTGGTCCTTCTTTTTGTTAATAATTCATAAATCTTTAATCTCTAAAATCTAAATTCTAAATTATCAACTAAAAAATGAGTACCTTTGCACCCGATTTTCTCCCCCGTAGGGGGAATAGGGGCCGGAACAGGCGCTTGCTCCTATCTATTATTAACCCTTTAAACATGGTCTGGTTTACGTCTGTCCAGATCCCGCCCCGACACACAAACGAGGGGCAAAAATTTTATAATTATGTCAGAATTAACAAAGAACGTTAAGCCACTCGACGATTTCAATTGGGACGAGTTCGAGAATGGAACAGTTGCTAACATCAGCAAGGAAGAGCTCGACAAGGCTTACGACGAAACCCTGAACAAGGTTGCCGACCATCAGGTAGTAGAGGGCACAGTTATCTCTATTGACAAGAAGGAAGTTGTTGTCAACATCGGCTACAAGAGCGACGGTATCATCCCCGCTTCTGAATTCCGCTACAACCCAGATCTTAAGATCGGCGACAAGGTAGAGGTTTATGTTGAGAGCGCTGAAGACAAGAAAGGTCAGCTGATCCTCTCTCACAAGAAGGCACGTCTGAGCCAGTCTTGGGAGAAGGTTAACGAGGCACTCGAGGCAGATGCTATCATCCAGGGTTACATCAAGTGCCGCACTAAGGGCGGTATGATCGTTGACGTGTTCGGTATCGAGGCTTTCCTCCCCGGTTCACAGATTGACGTTCACCCAATACGCGACTACGACCAGTTCGTAGGCAAGACAATGGAGTTCAAGGTTGTTAAGATCAACCAGGAGTTCCGCAACGTTGTTGTATCTCACAAGGCTCTCATTGAGCAGGAGCTCGAGGCTCAGAAGAAGGAGATCATCGGCAAGCTCGAGAAGGGTCAGATCCTCGAGGGTACCGTTAAGAACATTACCAGCTACGGCGTATTCGTAGACCTGGGTGGTGTTGACGGACTGATCCACATCACCGACCTGTCTTGGGGCCGCGTAGACGATCCACACAAGGTAGTTGAGCTCGACCAGAAGATTAACGTTGTTATCCTCGACTTCGACGACGAGAAGCGTCGTATCGCTCTCGGCTTGAAGCAGCTCACTCCACATCCTTGGGATGCTCTGGATCCTAACCTCAAGGTT
>Ga0256405_10004524_pt1 | contig 25868 bp, 18 predicted proteins | sample RumenRJG_02DNA_FD_189096 | JGI IMG/M metagenome (GOLD analysis project Ga0256405, IMG submission 189096) | Bovine rumen microbial communities from Lethbridge, Alberta, Canada - RJG_02 | ecosystem: Host-associated > Mammals > Digestive system > Stomach > Rumen | place: Canada: Alberta... | reverse complement strand
CGCTTCGCGTCCCGAGCCGAGGGCCGAATACGATTAAGCTTCCTTTCTCTTCTTCAGAGCGAGGAGAACGACTGCTGCAGCAACGAGGCAGCCGCCGAAGACGTAGAACATACGAGTACCGACACCACCAGTTGACGGAAGCGTAGAGCCCTTCTTGTTGACGATATCTGTCGTCAGGGAACCAGCTTCTTTATCAGCCATGAATGCCTCACCGGTCGCCTTGTTGCCAGACAGTGTGAGAAGCTCCGGATCATCCGCTTCTACGCTATGTGTTGCAGAGATCGTGAATTCAACCGGATCGATCGTGTTGTAGCCGGCCGGAGTCTTGGTCTCAGTCAGTCTGTAGTCACCATCATCAAGACGATTGAACTCGAAAGATGTCCCATCATTTGTTTTGATCGGGTCACCTACTTTGGCGTAAACGGCCTTGCCATTCGCGTCTGTTCCAGTCTTCTTCTCAAGAGTGAATTCTGCACCAGCCAGAGCATTGTTGTGCTGATCTTTCTTGTTGACAACAACCTTGTATGTGAAGACGATATTCTTATCCTTCGGTGTTGTACCAGTCTCACCATCGCCACCCTTGTTCGGGTTATTGGAGTATGTGAGAGTAACCTCATTATCGTTACCCTTGGAGCCGATAACTGCGTTCTCGTTGAGCTTTGCATAATATGTCACAACGACCTGCGTATCTTTTGTCAGTTCAACACCGGAAATGCCCTTCAGATTCTCGCATGCCCATTTCACTGTTGTCGTACCATCAGTATTTGGTGTAACTGTCGGTGTGAATGCTGTAGTAACATCTGTTCCATTTGCATTAGATTCTGCATCAGAAGCATTCTTATAAATCGTGATGACTGCCTTGTGAGCTGCGTCGTCCTTGTCATAAGTCAGGCCCTGGGACATTGTATCTGTGAATATGTACTTGTATTTCTCGTAGTCCGCGATTCTTGACGGCATTGTACCTGTGATCTTATAGGGTACCCAGTCGTTAACAGCATAGTCCGCAGAATCCTGCCAAGTTGTTTCACCATTGTCCCGGACCTTCTTCTTAACAGTCGGAACATCAGACTTGATAGCTGCTGAAGTATCGCCAACAACCTCGACAATGAACTTCGTGTAGGCATCGGATGTATTTGCCTGTGTTCCATTCTGATCCTTTACGAGATAATAGCCAGCTACGAGGCCATCGATGTCTGTGCTGTCCTTGGAAGATTTTACGGTCTGCACCGGCTTCGTGAGTGTAAGCTTATCCTCAAGATCTGCAATGGTCATGGTGCCAGCAGCGAGCTTCTCAGCGACCTCCGTAGCAGTTTCTGTACCTGTGTAAGTGATACCTGTCCCCCATTTGACGTTCGAGAGAACCTTGCTCCCGTCCTCGTTCACCTTGAGGTCACCCGTGAAGATCTGATAAACCTCATAGGTATGTTTCTCTGCCGTGCCTGTAAGCGTCAGCTTATAGGTATCCGACTTCGTTGTTGTCGTACCATCATCCGCCGCAAATACTGTCATACTCATTGCCATCGTCATGACAACCGCCAGCAGAAGAGGAGCTGCCAGCTTCTTCAAATGTTTCATAGCTTTTCTCCCTTTCCACTAATGGATGAATGTGAGCCCGTGGCCCTGCCACACAGGCTCCCTTGTTGTTCCCCCTCACAAACCTTTTCTGCAAGGAGAAGTGCTGCACGTCTTGCCCTGCGGGACTTACCTTCGGCACCTGCCTCAGCGCCCGTCAGCCTCGCCGGATATTCCGGGTGCGAACCGTTTTCAAAATGAACCTCCGGCGCATATTACTTTTTCGCCTTTTGCCCTCCTTTAGTTGTCTTTTTTATCTTCATCGGAAGTATCTGCCTTCTTCGCAGCCTCTCCGATATAAGAATCAGCTTTGTCTCTTCTTCCGCCTCGCGGCCCTGATCATGCTTGCAATAAACCAGATGGCGATCAGCACGCCGGCGACAATCCATGCCACGGTGTCCGTGTCGACCTGCACCGCGTCCGCCGCGACCTTGACATCGCTCTTTGCATTTTCTACACGGTGCCCGCGCACGAGAAGCCGGTGCGTATTGACGCCGTACGGCGTGCACGTGACCAGTGTGCAGTAGTCCTCATTTGGATCAATCGTAAGATTCTGCAGCTCGTCCGGAAGCACCGTCCGGATCTGGTCGACCTCGTAGGTGAGCGTCTCATCGAGCACCTGTATGTAAAATGAGTCCCCCACCGACAATTTGTCGATATCGGTAAAGAGCCTCGCGGACGGCAGTCCTCTGTGTCCGGAAATGACGGTGTGCGTGCCCTTGCCGCCGACCGGAAGGGACGATCCCGGGATGTGCCCGATCGCGACCTGAAGGATGCTCTCGTCCACGCCGTGGTAGATCGGCAGCCTGATGTTAATCTTCGGGATATCGACATACCCCATGATGCCGGTTCCTGTCACATCGAGGAGACTGTCATATTCCGCCTGCTCCTCATTTGTCATTTCGAAGCGGTCGCTGCCGCGGCCGATCAGCGTCTTGTTGTAGGCGCGCGCCTTATCCAGCATCTGCTCATTTTCCGCGCGGGACATGTTCGCGACATGCTTGATGTAGCCGGCCACCGCCTGTGACTCGTGCTTCGTATTCCACCAGTCACTGACCGTCGGATAGAGAAGCAGCGCAAGGCCGATGGCCAGAACGAGGAACGGAAGCCAGGCGAGCAGGCGCTTCTTTATATTGTCACGCAGGCGGCTCTTCTCAGCCTTTATCTGCGTTCTCTTGTCAGCCGCGTCTCCTGCTGTCATCAAGCCTTCCTTTTCCTCCTGCCTGAGATCCGCCTCTCTCACTCATCTCTTTTGCCAGCGTCTCATCTTCGTCGTATCTGATTCCCGGCTGGAAACTCTCTCTTTCTCCTGTCTGCGGGCATCGTGCCGTCTAAGCGGCCGTATTCATTTTCACCTGCCTGCCGACGGCTCACCGGTAAACAGGCATCTGTCAGATTTCATCATCGATCACCTGTCTTTCATCTTCGCGCGGACAACGAGCGCGACAACCGCGCCGATCGCGAGGATCCCGCCGATCACATAGAACGGGACCGTGCCGATGCCTCCCGTAGAAGGAAGCACATAGCCCGCGGAATCCGTGACTGTAACAGTCGCGGTCTGTCCCGAAGTGCCATCGATTATGTCAGAGGAGCTCGTGGCCGTTCCCTGCACAACAGTCACCTGTTCGTCAGTGACCGTCAGCTTGATCGGTTTTTCTTCTGCAACATAGCCGCTCGGAGCCTTCGTCTCGACGAGGTAGTAGGTGCCGCTCTTCAGTGTCCCTAATTCCACCGTGCCGTCAGAGCCTGTCTTAAGATCCGTCGTATTGATCTTCTGGGCTGACGTGTTCACATCGCCATTCGAATCGACGTAATCTGAACCGTAGAGATCAAAGACTGCACCGGAAAGGGTCTTTGTCAGATTGCCGGAGTCGACCTTCTTGAGCGTAACCTTCACATTCGTGATCTTCTTGTCCGCAACCGTGATGGTGTCGCCATTGGCGTACAGGTTCTTCGAAAGATCGGAACTTCCATCCTTCGAGATAGTAAATGGAATATCTTCAGTCACTTGATATCCTTTCGGAGCCGTAATTTCGCGCAGGACGTATTTCTTTCCCTTCTCCAGACCTGCCGAATAGCCTGTACTCTTGTTCGGATTAATATCAACGTAGCCGTCGCTGCCTGTCGTAAATGTAATGTTCTGTCCGCTCTTGTCACCGGTATCGTATTTCAGCGCATTGCCGTCTGCATCGAAGAGCTGGAAGACTGCGCCGGAGAGCTTCGTTGCCATATTTCTTTTTTCGAATTTAAGAAGCTTTAACTCGGTGGTAGAACCGCCTCCGCCTGAAGATGCATCCATCTTCACCCAATCCGATTCCGACTCATCACTGTACGCCAGCAACTCAGCCTTATTCGTCATCTTAAAACTCTCACCACTTGCACCACTGGGCTTCGCATCATACTTGATAACGACCGAGGTAGCGTCCGGGATTGTAAACGTCAGCTTTCCGGTAGCTGCATCAACCTCATAAGAAACAGCTTCGCTTCTGTCTTTATAAGAAACGGCACCACTTTGGTCTATCTCCTTGGCAGTGGCAGTGAATTTGATCGTTGAGTAATCAATCGTCTGGTGCGTGAACGTATCCGTCAACGTCATGGGCTGGCCACCATTCATCTCAACCATAGACGGATTCACTGTGATCGTATAGCTTGCCGACTTCGGTAAATTTTTGTAATCTCCCTCCTTTTGAACAGGGTTAAATGTATATGTAACATTTGTCTTGCTTTCGGCAGCACCCCAATTTACAGTATTTGTGAAAGTCTGTTTTCCCCCTTCTTGAAATGCAAGTTTGTCAAGATCAGAAACCCGAATCTTTAAGAAATATTTTATTCTGTAAAAATCATAGAGGGTTCCATCACTCTTGCGTGGAAGAGTACCAGTATTGAACTGAATACCTGATGAAGTTACCTTTGCATCAATTGCTGTTGGAGATTGCTGCTGGTCATATTGACCTCCACCATAAATAGTAGCAACTGTCGCATTCCATTCATCTACCTTCTTTCCTGCTTTCTTCATTTGAGCCAAATCATTTGCGTTTACATAGCTCAAATGTGCAGTGTCAAAAGTATCTGTCAGAATCTGATCATCTTCAGTTACACCAGAAAGAATCAGTTCATATTTTATCGTCTGCCAGGTTGTACCTTCAGAATCTGTATATGTTTCATCCAACGCACCAGTCTTTTTCACGGTCTTTGATGAAGGATAAGCTGTACCATATACCGAAGTTTTAATATTGGGAGTCTCAATAAGCGCCGTGTTATTATGGCCTGCAAGATCCTGCCGGTTGCCCGCTGAAATATATTGTACCCAGTCCTTATTGTTGTTCGTCGTATATCGAATTGTAATTGTTCGATTGGTAGTGTTTTCGTTCACACCGGCTTTCGTATGACTTTTATCTTTATAGAACGTCATCGTAAACTGCTTTGGATTGGAAGTGCTGTCCAAAACATAATCCTCACTATCATCCAGCCCAGACACAGAGATGATTTTTCCGAACGTATCATACCAATCCATATGTACTTTACCCACCCATGGATCTGTATGTGGCAATGTATCCGTCACAACGAGCTTATCATACCCACTCTTCGGCACGTTGATCGTGATCGTCCATTCTACTTCGTCCTCTGTCACTTTTGTAGCCGATTTTGATGCGCTGAGCCTATCCTTTGCATCCGGCCCGACGCTGGCGTTTCCGGATGATGAATTATGGTCTGTAGACGTATTATTCTTAACAGTTTTATCTTCATTCAAGCCCGTAATATTGACTTTTGTTGTATAGGTCACATCATACGAAGCCTTCCCGTCGGTCGTCGGTGGCGTATACGTCCAGCCAGTATCCGTCTTCTTGATACTGCTGTCCATCCACTTGACATTTCTCGTCTCCTTTGTGCCGTCCTCCTTCGTCACAACGATTGTGAGACCTTCACCGGAGTAAGTCATGATGCTCTGCGAACCAGAGTCTATGGAATCAGAAATACTTTTGATATTCGTCTTCTGCTCTTCATTTGCCTTAATATTCCAGGTAACGTCCTTGTATGTCTTGTTGTCTTCTGTATATGTATCTCCGACGCTCTTGGCAATTTTAGACAGGCTCGAGAAAGAAATATTGTTTACCGTGTTGCTGGCGGAATTGTCATCTGGGTTATGGTCATCATCGGCTGTAATCTTTACGCCATTTCCTGCCTCAGCTTCTGTCGCACTTCCACTCTTCTTAATCTTTGAGAGATCGACAGAGGCGGTATAGGTAAATGTCACCTTCTCACCGCTCGACATAGACGAAATCGTCGCCGTAAATCCATTTTCTCCTTTTGACACTTTTGCTGTCGCGCCATTCGTAGACTTATATGTCACATTGTTGTCATAAGTAAGAGCCGTTCCTGTGATTGAATCTTTAACAACAATATTCTGTGAAGTTCCCGAAGAATTCACGGTCACAGTATAGTGAATCTTGCCGTCATTCTGGTCATAATATCCGCTCTTACTGACACTCGCGTTGTGTGACGTATCCACATTGATGTCACGTGTAACAGTGTCACTGAACTTAATCTGTTTCTTGTCTGATCCAAAGCTGCCTTTAATATTTACGTCAATATAGGCATCGTTAGCATTCTTCAGCGCTTCAAAATTCGGGTCAGATGTATTCCATTGAAGCTTGATAAGACCTGAAGCCTTATCAACAACCAATTTGTTTCCCGTGATTGTCTTCTTGTTAGCGATTTCCTTGTTGATGACCATATCGAAGGTTGTATTCATGTCATCAACAGTCAGACCGTCAGGAATTTTATAGGTCATCCATGTATCGTCATCTGGAAACTCTTTCGACGATGTCTCTTCGAAATGCAGGGTCAGATCATACTCCTGTCCTTCCTTGACAGACCATGCAGTAGTACCGTCGACCTTCTGCCCATCAATCGTGATCGTAGCGTTCGTGAGGTTAGTCGTGATATCTGTTGTCTTCTCATCTTCGGCCGCGCGTCTCATGACCCGCGCCGGAGATGTTGTGGCTATTGTTGGAGTTGGTGTAAGAGATGAGTCTGTGCTTGTCGCAGACTTAGTCGGTGTCGCCGTAGCAGTCTCTGATGAGGCTGCACCCTTCGCAGAGCCGGTCGGTGTCGCCGTGGCAGTCTCTGATGAGGCTGCACTCTTCGCAGAGCCGGTCGGTGTTGCCGTCGCAGAGCCAGTGGCTGCTTCGGATGAAACTGCGTTTTTTGCAGACCCTGTCGGCGTCACTGTCGGTTTTGATGATTCCGCTGCATCCGCAGAAGAAGCCGTCCCTGCCTTCGCAGACGAGGCCGCCTCGGAATCTGTTTCAGATGATTTATCAGATGGAGATGTCGCTGCTGACTCCGCTTCCTTTGCGGAAGGCGCAGTCGTTGCCGTCGGAGCCGCCGTAAGAGTCGGTGTTGCCGTCGGAGCCGGTGTCGCTGTCGGAACTGCTGTCGCCGTCGGAGCAGTTGTCGCTGTCGGGACCGGTGTTGCGGTCGGAATCGCCTCGACCTCCGCGATGACATAGTCCGAGAAGCGCTCTGCTGTAAATGAAACATCCGTCAGGGCGCCATTTTCATTCTGCGTGACAAGCGGTCTGTTCGCTTCATTTGCCGAATCGGCGAGATTCTCAGCGACATACTGGCCATTCACGACCGTGATGTGGAACACAGCCCACTGCGCATTCGCATTTGTCTTCGGGAGAGCCGCAAATGTCAGCTTCACGTTAACCGCTGCCGCCGGCTCTGTCTCATTGCCGTCAGCATCATGGAATGTCAGGGCATACGGATAGCACGCCGCCGTCTGCTCACCCTTTGCCGCAAGAGCCGCGTCGGCCAGAGCCTGATCGCCCGCAGCCTTTGTCGCAAGCGCCGCGTCGCCTGAATTCTTATCGATGAATTTCATGGAAAATGAGCTGCCACTCTGAAATGCGCCAGCTTCGTAATGAACCTCGGCGTTCGTCGCAACATCCTTCGCCTGCCCGCTTCCTGTCAGAACAGGCGTCGCCGTCTCCGCCGTAAATGTGCCCGCAGGCAATGCCTGCTCCGCTCCGGTCTGATCCGCATTTTCCTCAGCCGCCGTCTGAACAACGCCGGCAGCCTGATCTGCCTGTTCACCGGCAGCCGTCTGCTCAGTGTCTCCGGCAGTCTGCTGCACCGCCGCGTCCTCGGACGTGGCGGTTTTCGCCGGACGAACCATGCCTATTGTCGTCACGACCAGAACGATCGCTGCGAGAAATGCAACGAGACGCCTCCGGAAAGATGCAGTCCTTGCGACTGACCATATGCGCTTGATGTACTCCCATACCCACTGAATCATATACCCTTTCGTCCTCCTGCAGAAAATATCAATTCTGTCAGAACTTCCACGTGCATGAAGCGCGAAAGTTTCAGCTTCCCTGTCTCCGGCTGCGCCTCACTGATTCTGGCCGTGTCGCCTGCCGGACAAGCTGCCGCGCTGTCTCAGCCCAAAGTCAGACGGGATGTGCGAAATCCCACCGGCCGAAGCTTACCCGGATTGCGGTCTGTCCAGCCTTCCGCCTCTCCTACCCGGCCGCTCCGATTCTGGTGAACGGCCAGATTCTGAAAACGAGCTTCCCCGCGATCTGCTCCTCTGCGACACAGCCGATGTCGGCGTCCCGCGAATCAAGCGAGACAGCCCGGTGATCTCCCATGACGAATATCCTGCCATCGGGTACCTGGTACGGAAGATCAATCGTGCATGTGCCGAGGCTCTTTTCATTTGCAGACAAATACGGTTCGCTCAGCTCCTTGTCATTGACATAGACATTTCCGTCACTGTCTATGTCGACCCAGTCACCTGACTTCGCGATCACGCGCTTGATCAGGATCTTGTTGTTGAAGTAGAAGGCGATGAGATCGCCCCGCTTCAAGCTGCCTGTCGGACGAACGGCGACAACGACATCTCCTGCCTGAAGCGCCGGCGTCATCGATGTCCCGTAAATGCGGAACACCGGGAAAAGAAGTGTCGAGACCAGGACTGCCGCCGCTGCCACGGTGATGAGGACAGAAATGACATGCCGGATACTCTGCCAGTACCGGCGGCGCCTGCCGATGCGCTCTTCATTTGTCTGTTCTGCTGCCGGACTGCCAGTCCGCTTCGCCTGTGTCTCCGTCTTTGTTCCCTCCGCCAGTTGCCCTGTGAATTTTACAGGTGCCATTATTATAAAATTCTGAGTGTTCCTTATACCCCCCCCCTTTTTTTGCGTGACAGATGTGTTTTTTTATTCCATCTGTTTACGAATATATGCAAGCTATGCGATTTTTCAGTTTCTTAATCGTTTTCGTATTGCAAATTGTATTTATGCGTGTGCATTTCTGTTGTTTCGCCATTCCTGCCGCAGAAATCTCTCGGTTTCCGACCCCAAAATGGCGGATTGATCCGCCGGATCCGGAGGAATAGCACGCTTCTTAAGGCCAAATTCCTTAAATAAATTGTTGTATATTTTCTCTTATTCCCCGGTTCTATGGTGTTTGCAGTTTAACGAGATATCGATTTCATATTTTGCATCTCTAACTCCAGTGAATTCTGATATTATTGGTACACGGAGCAGGCAGGCGATTGCGGCTCCTTCGAAGCGCCTCAAGAAGTGGAATAAGTTCCATCCGGTCTGAGCGGAATCTGCTGTAATCTACACACAATTTCATCTCCAGTGCTTTTCCGGCGAAAACAGGCTAATACGCGCTGCGCAGGCAGGGGCAAAACTAACATCGCTTAAGTCCAGCATTCCTGGCCGATCATGCTGCGCGGGCCAGGTCTCGTCCGTCTGCTGGCAGAGCATATCGCGTGTTTATGTGAATACGGCAGGCGGTTCCAGCAGGCGGTTCCAGAAAATTTCCCCGCACTCTGCGCATCAGTGGTGAGCTCAGGGTCAGGTGCGGGACCCACGTAACTGTAAGGATTTTCCTCGCTTCGTACGCCGCCTTCCGCAGTCCGGAACGGAATTGGACAGAAGCGTGTCCAATTTCGTTCCACGTATCCGTTCCACCTTCCCGCGAATTGCATCATCGCTGTGTCCAGTCGAGAAAAGGAAATCTGCGGTGGGCCGGTCATTTTATTTACAAGTCAACGGCAGTATAGCTTCTCGTTTATCAGCAAATTGCTTCTGCTGTATTCAAAATATGTATACACAGCTTCATTTCGCGCAGACCGGTGCCGCCGCATTGATATCATGAACACGATTTCAGGTTGACAATTCGATTTGTAGACGCGCAGGCCGAGGAGCTTTAGTTAGCGAAAAAATTGAGCATCAGGAAATTATAATTTCCTGATGCTCAATTTCATGTTGTTTGCTTGGTACGAATGTGGCAAAATCAAGGACGAATCGATCCGGTCTGGCTCGATTATCCACCTACACCTCCAAAAATCCGCATAAAAGCGGATAAAAAAGAGCATTTCCTTGCTGGTATTCATTAGCGGCAATTATTTCCAATGGCCTGTCTCGGAACTCCAGCTTTCATCAAAATCTCTATCCTGCAAAATGCTTAGATAAATCGGTTCAAGAAAGGCGATCATCCTATCCAAGGTATCCCCGAAGGAAAGCCCCGCTTCTTTTGCTGGCTCAAAATTCCGCCATTGCGTGAGGAGAAACTTATTAGTCCTGAAATCAGCAATATCTGCAAATGCATCCTCCGGAAGGTTCCTTCCACGATGATAAAGCGTGCTCCTTACTGCATCCGCAAGAATCTTTCCATCAAAATTGAAAATTCCAGACAGATAGTAGATATCATAGAAATCCTTCATCCGGCTTGTTCCTGCCATTCTCTGCAGGATAGCGTCAAACTTCTCCGCGATCGTGCTTTCGATGGAATAGGTAAACACTTCCGGTGCTTCGAAATCGGAAAGTCTCACAGCAATTTTGCGCTTTGTCGGTTCCGGCACGATCACATCATCGATGCCGACATCAATGGAGAAAGGAATCCTTACATTTCCGATGTGCCCCATGAAAGATGTCTTCACACCAGGATACTTCTTATCGGCAGAAATCTTTTCTGTGCCAACCACCTCAACCTTGATAAAGTCATTTCCTGTGCTAATTTCACAGATTTCCTTCATCGCCTGCTCTATATTTTCAAGGCTTCCCTGCAAATTCCGGATCAGGAAATCAATATCCCGCGTCGGCCTGGAATCAAATTCCGTAAGCGTATAGATGAACATGCCTCCCTTGAGGATCATGTTGTCAACATAATTGGAGCGTGACAGTTTTCGCAAAAACTCTTCCTGGGCGAAAAGCTGGAGAATGATCTGAAATGATTGTCCTTCCGCCTTTGACTGGTTTTTCAATCTCGCTAAAACCGAAGCCGCCATATTCTTTAAAGCCATATTCCCAGTACCTCCCTGACTTTTTTCTCCACATGAAGAAGCTTTGCGTATTTCATGAGTCTCGCTTTCATCTTCTCAGGATCATTGATATAGCGCTGAATCGCCGTATTGAACACTTCCCCGTCAACCTTGTTGCGGTGGAGAAGCAGGTCACAGATGGTCCGTTCCCGGTCATATACCTTCACAGGTTTTCCATCGATTTCGCCATCCGCAATCCCCACATGATAGCGGTCGGACCGGATAAAATGTGGCTTCACCTTCGGATAGTCAATATAAAATCTTGTCCTGGTACTCTTGCTGTCTACTGCAAGATTCCACGACGAAGGAGTCCGGTCGGTATAACCATAATAGTCCAGTGCACTCTCCATACAAAGAACCCCGTCCGGAAAAAGTGCCGTGAGAGTTGGTATATCGGAAAAGGCATCTTCCCCCAGATATCGGTAATATCCACGACGTACCTGCTCGATTTCTCCTTCTTCCATGAGCCGCTTAATCTTCTTGTAGTAATATCCTGCACCTTTAAGTTCTGCCGTAGTCATCACTCCACAATGCTCTGCAAACAGCGTCTTCAGGCTTTCATCCATAACCATTGTCCTCTTTGCTATTCTATACAACTCTGTACCATTTATTGTATAGTTTGATAACATCAAGCATACTATAGAACAGAATAAATGTCAACAAACTGCCATCAGACTCAATCAGAAGATCAATGGTGTACTGACTGCGGACTCTCTTTTTAATGCTCACTCAAAGACACCCTCTGTGCTCATTGCCTCAAAGTGCGGTCTGGTTTCCGCACTTACTGCTCGCTCAGCGACACGCTCCTGTGCTCATTGCCTCAAAGCGCGGTCTGGTTTCCGCACTTACTGCTCGCTCAGCGACACGCCTCTGTGCTCCACCGACGTTGAAAATGCGATCAGTGTCTTTGTGTGCCCGAACCGCTGCAGATCATTAACCAGATGATCCAGCTCCTCCGGCCTCTGGTAGAGCACCTGGATCAGCATCGAGTAGTCGCCCGTCACGCAGCTGCACTCCACGACGTTCGGCAGGCTCCGGATATACGGATAGAATTCCGCCTTGTCCTTCGGATTGACCTCGAGATTGATAAATGCCCGGATATGGTAGCCGAGCAGCGCGTAGTCGATATCCGCGTGGTAGCCGCGAATGATGCCGTTCTCCTCCATGCGGCGGATCCGGTTCGAGACCGCCGGCGAGGACAGGTAATTTGCCTTCGCGATCTCCTTCACCGGGGTTCTTGCATTTTCCGCGAGCATGGCAAGAATTCTGCGGTCCGTCTTGTCGAGCTGAATGTCCTCTTCGTAATCTTTCTTTCCCATATGATCACTCTCCTCCCAAACTATAGATGTACTCATCTCTTGTCGCCAAAAGCAGAATTTGCTTATATCCTATCACTTTTCTTAATAAAATAAAGTTTCAGCGTGCTAAATCGTTAAAAATAAAGGTATTTCGGTTAATGGTTTACATCCTCCGCAAAAGGGATTATAGTGCAGAGCATAAAAGCAAAGGCGCTTTTTCCGGAGCGGTCATCACAGATGATGACAGGATCTCCGGAAAAGGCGCCTTTTTCGTCTGAATGACGAACCGGAGGTTATTTCATTTTCCGGACTTACAGAAATCAATGGGCTGAAAAAACAAAGACCAGAAAAGAGGGCAATATGAAAGTGAGAATGGAATCTGATTCAATCGGAACAATGGCTGTACCTGAGGACGCTTACTATGGTGTGCAGGCGAACCGGGCACAGCAGAATTTTCATATCACAGGACTTAAAATGTCGCCTGATTTTCTGAAGAATCTGGCGCTGATCAAGAAAGCCTGCGCGATCGTGAACTGCGAGGCGGGACTTCTTCCGGCCGACAAGGCAAAGGCGATTGAGCAGGCGGCCGACGAAGTCATGGGCGGCGACTTTGATAATGCATTTATTGTCGATCCGATTCAGGGCGGCGCCGGGACAAGCGCAAACATGAACATGAACGAGGTGATCGCAAACCGCGCAAATGAGATTCTCGGCGGGAAGCGCGGCGCATACGACAGGGTTCATCCGAACGATCACGTCAACATGGCACAGTCCACAAATGATGTCATCCCGACGGCCGGCAAGATGACTGTCATTTCCCTGATGAAGCCGCTGACCATGGAGCTCCGCCGTCTGGAGCGGGCCCTGTACCAGAAGGGCATTGAGTTCCAGGACGTCATCAAAATGGGCCGCACGCAGCTGCAGGACGCCGTTCCGATGACGCTCGGCGATACATTTCTCGGCTACGCGTCCATGATTCACCGCTGCACAGCCCGTCTCGAGACTGCCGGTAAGGAAATGCACTCCATCAACCTCGGCGGCACGGCGATCGGCTCCGGCATCAACGCTTCCTCCTATTATGAATCGCACATCGCCGGCCGGCTGAGTCGCCTCTTCGGTGAGTACCTGACACAGGCGGACGACCTCTTCGATGCGACCGAGAACCTCGACTCCTTCGTGGAGGTCTCCGGTGCCCTCAAGGCCTGCGCCGTCAGCCTCTCGAAAATGAGCAACGATCTGAGACTTCTTTCTTCCGGTCCGCGCTGCGGCCTGCATGAGATCATGCTTCCGGCCAAGCAGAACGGCTCCTCGATCATGCCGGGCAAGGTCAATCCGGTCATCCCGGAAGTCGTCACACAGGCTGCATTTCTTGTCATGGGCCACGACACAACGATCGCCATGGCCGCTGAAGCGGGCCAGATGGAGCTCAATGCATTTGAGCCGGTCGTCTTCTATCAGCTGTTTGAGTCGATGACAGCCCTGACCGGTGCCATCCAGACGCTGATTGACAACTGCATCCTCGGCATCAAGGCTGACAAGAAGCACTGCGCGGAGCTTGAGGCCGGCAGCGTCGGCATCGCGACTGCGCTCTGCCCGTACCTCGGCTATCAGAAGTCCGCGTCGATCGCGAAGCAGGCGCTCCGCGAGAACCGCACGGTTCGCGACATTGTCCTCTCGGAGGGCCTGATGGATGCGGACATGCTTGACAAGGTTCTCGAGCCGAAGAAGCTCGCGAAGTCCGCTCCGATGAGCGCGTGAAGAGCACGAGCCCACATTAGTTTGACATCATCACATATTTCGACCATAAACCCTCAACACGGGAGAGGCGGTGGCAAGTGCCACCGCCTTTTCTGCGCCCTGATGTAGCGCCTGAGCCCCAGTCTAGCCCACGCACGCTACGCTCTGCTCACGCCGTAGCGTGCCAGCCTCAATCTTGCCTCTCACGCCCTACTGGTGTAGCGCCTAAGGCTTGATTCCTGCCTCCATGCGCTACGCTCAGCTCCTTCCGTAGCGCCTCAGACTCAGTCTCGCCTCGCACGCCCTACTGCTGTAGTGCCTGAGGCTTGATTTCCCTTCTCACGCACTATGTCCTGCTCGCGCTGTAGCGCCTCAGGCTTCATTCCTGCCTCAGATGCTACACCCTCCCCCACACGCGAAGAGGGCCGGCAAGTGCCGGCCCTCTTCAAGGATAGGGTATATATGGAACTCAATAAAAAGTAGGTTGTCTGATTTACAGTGCCGCCTCGTACAGGCTGCTGATCTTCTCCTTCGTGAATGTCCCCGGTGTATTGGCGAGGTTTCCTGCGGAGACCTTGCAGCAGTTCTCTGTCAGCCACGGAATATCCTCTTTCTTGATGCCGAGGTCCGTGAGGCTCACCTTGAGCTCAATTCTCTCAAGCAGGGTCCGAATCTTCTCCGCGCAGTCCTCTGCGGTGAAGCCGCCGAGGATACGGGCCACACGGCCGAACTTCACGCGGTTGTAGCGATACTCGGCATCGATCACGACAGGCGTGAGAGCCGCAAGACCGGCCCCGTGGACCGCATTGCATTTGCCGCTGACCGGATGCTCCATGCCATGTGCGAGCGTCACGCCGGCGGTGTTGATGACCATGCCGCCGATCGTCGAACCGAGCGTCAGAGCCGCCCAGGACTCGTCGTCGCCCTCGCCCTTGTAGAGCTTCACAAGATTGTCCGCAATCAGCGGAATCGCGTACAGCGCGAGCGCGTCCGTAAGCGGCTGCGCATTTCGCGCGGTGTACGCCTCGATGCAGTGGCAGAGCGCGTCGAAGCCGACGGATGCGAGCACCTTCTTCGGCATTGTCTTCATGAGCTCCGGATCCACGATGGATGCCTTCGCAACGATGGCCGGCGTGCGGAGCGACTTCTTGTCGCCCGTCTCCGGGTCCGTGAGGACCGCGAAGCCGTTGCTCTCAGATCCGGTGCCGCAGGTTGTCGGGACCAGAATCAGCGGAAGCGCCTTCGTGCCCGTCTTCTTGCCGAAAATATAATCTGAGACGCTGCCCTCATTTTCAGCCATAAATGCAATCGCCTTCGCGCAGTCCATGACACTGCCGCCGCCAAGAGCGATGATGACGGAGGCGCCGATCTTCTTCGCAAACTCCGCGCCTTCCATCGCTGTCGTTGTCAGCGGATTCGGCGTGGCCTTGTCAAAGAGCTCCGTCTCCATGCCTTCTTTTTCAAGAAGACCCTTCACCCGGTCATAGAGGCCGGACTTCCGCGCGCTGTAGCCGCCGGTCACGATCAGCGCCTTCTTTCCATAAGGAGCGGCCAGCTTTCCGATCTCCGCCGTCTTTCCTGCTCCGAAATGAATATTGACCGGAAGGAAATACGAGAAATTCGTCGCCATCGCGGGGATCTCTGCCTCCGCAGCCTCGGCCTTCTCCATGACAGCTTCCACAGAGTAGACCGGAGCAGGCTCCGCCTCCGCGGGCGCTGCATTTTCGTTCGCGATTGCCTGATGGAGCGGTGCATAGTAGCCGAACTTCTCGCCGTACTTTGCCTTGCAGCCCACAAGGAAGAAAATGCCGATCACGAACCAGCCGCCTGCGATGCCCCACTCCTGCGGTGCGAGGGCTGCGCCGGATGTCGGAACGATGTAGAGGATCAGCATGATGCCGGACATCAGGACGGCGAGACCGCCGGCGAGCATGCCGTGCTTAACCTTGTACGGACGAGGCAGGGTCGGCTCCTTCTTTCGGAGAATCAGGAAGGAAATGGAGACCATGCAGTACGCGAGGACGCAGCCAAAGTTGCCCGCATCAGAGACCCAGACGAGCATCTGTCTGCCTGCGAACGGGGCCAACATACTGAGGATACCGATGAGCCAGATCGCTGTGGTCGGCGTCTTGTACTTCGGATGAAGCTTCTTGAAGATGCGCGGGACCATGTAGGACTCAGCCATCGAGTAGATCGCGCGGCTGCCGCCGAGCATGAAGGAGTTCCAGCTTGTCACGATGCCACACATACCGGCGATGATGATGACCTTCGACATCGCGGTGCTGTGAAATGCTTTTGCCATCGCGTCGGCCGTGACGAGACCTGTGCCCGCGTAGGACGACTTGATCGCGCCCGTGTCCATGACGAAGCCGACAGCGAAAATGACGAGCGCATAGAAGCTGATCGCAAGAATAATCGAGAGAAGCAGGATCTTGCCGATCTTCTTCAGCGGACAGTTGATCTCCTCCGCTGCCTGCGGGATGACGTCAAATCCGATGAAGAAGAACGGGCTGATGGCCGCGACACGGACGATATCGCTGATGATTGAGCTCGATGTCGTGCCCTCAAAGACCTGGCCGTCGAGGTTCGACGGATTTCCTGTGAAGAGAGACGCGACCACCAGCGCGATACCGGCGGCTCCGATCGTGACCGTGAGAATGGTCTGCAGGATAGCCGCTGTCTTTGCGCCGCGGATGTTGATCAGTGTGATTAAAAATGCAAATACAACGGCGACTGCGACCCAGGACGCATAAATCTTGAAGCCCGCGACCGTGTACATATAGCCCTTCAGGAAGCCGGGCCACAGATAGGAAATGATTGTCGGGAACGCGCACGCCTCGAAGCAGACGACGCTGACGTAGCCGAGGATAATAGCCCAGGTACATACGAAGGATCCGTAGGGGCCCATCGCGCGCATACTGAAGACATGCTCGCCGCCACACTCAGGCATGGCCGGCGTCAGCTCCGCGTAGGTGAGGCCGATGAAGAAGATCATGACACCGCCGAGGACGAAGCCGAGCATCGCGCCGATGACGCCCGCGCGCTCAATCCAGTCACCACTCTGTACAACCCAGCCCCAGCCGATCATCGCGCCAAATGCAATGACCAGCACATCCCAGGAGCTGAAAACCTTGTTGAATTCTGATTTCTTTTCCGCCATACCAGTTATCCCTCCTTCTCTTCGAGCATTTCAATCAGCATCAGGAGATACTGCGCTGTCTTCTCCCAGCCGAGGAGGCTGCTGTCGATGAGGAGGTCACGGGTTCTCCGATCTCCTCTGTGCGTTCCGGTGATATATTTGTGGCGCGCGTGGTTCTGCTCATCGTTGTACGTGACGAGCTCCTTCGCCTTCTCGCGGCTGACATGGTCCTGCTCCATGATGGAGCGGATCCGGATGTCCTCCGGCGCGTAAATGAAAATATTCAGCACGTCGTCGCGGTCCTGCAGAATGTAGTTGCCGCTCCGGCCGATGATCACGCAGGAGGATTTCTCCGCCATGTCGTGAATAACCTGAAACTGGGCTGAGATGACGCGGTTCGTAAGGTTCGCGTATCTGGGACCCAGAGAAGTGTCAAATGAATAATGGACATTTTTTGAGACGTCCGCCTTCTCGACGAGCTCCTTGTCGACACCGAGCTTCCGCACGACATCATCGACCAGGTCTCTGTCGTAATATTCAAACCCCAGCGCCTCAGAGAGCATCTTTCCAATCTGAGGACCGCCGGCGCCGTACTCGCATCCGATGGTCACCACTAAATGTTTCATATATCCTCTCCTTCAAACACAAACAACTTCAAACAACGAAACGTAATTTGCAGCGATTCAGCACCCTCAGACTCGGAACGCTTCGCGTTCCTCGTTGTGAGCGGACAGAGCGGCTTCGCCGCTTGTCCGCCCCACGGAAAACTTCTGAAATCGTCCGAAGAGCAAGCTCTCCGTCCGAATTTCATCTGTTTTCCGTGGGGTGCTGAATACTTACATATAAGAAGACGGAGCTGTGGATAAGCCACAGCTCCGTTGCTGTCATATTACTTGCTTTGTAATTGTTCTGCGGGGTGCTGAATATTAATACATAACAGGCTTGTCCCACAGATGAAGCGGTGTGCCGATGCCGAGCTCCTTCGCCTTCTTCAGGCAGACAGTCGCCCACGCGACATCCTCTACAGGCATGCCGCCGACTGAGTAGACGATGATCTCATCATCTGACTTGCGGCCGCTCTGATTTCCGAGGATAACCTGACCCATGTCCGTGATGTCCTCTTCCTTCAGCTTGCCCTCGTGCTCGAGGTCCATGAACTTCGTGCCGACGATCGTGACGCCGCCGTATGTCGGATACGGGAACTCTGTCGCCCATGCGTGATAGAGACCGAGCGCATCCACCGCGAGCCGGCAGTCATTGACGAGGAAGTCATCGGCGAACTCAGCGCCGCCCGGACACGTGATCGTAGCGCCCGGCTTGACCCATTCCTTCTGGACGTGCGGATATTTGCTGAGGTCGTGGCCGCTCGTCGCACAGAAGGCCATGACATCTGTGTCGCGGACCATGTCCTCGAGCGTGTCAACCTGTACAACCTTGACCTTCGGGAACTTCTCATGGACATATTCTGTGAAGGAATCGATGCCTCTCTGGCTTCTGCCCTTGACCTTGACCGTCTCGACCTCCGGGCATGCATCCATGATCGCTTCAAATGTCGTCTTGCCGATGACGCCCGGTCCGTAAATGCCGGCGACCTTCGAATCCTTTCTTGCGAGGTACCGGAGGCCTGCGCCGGACACAGCGCCCGTGCGGTATGCGCTCAGCATGTTCGCTGACATGAATGCCTTCGGCGCACCTGTATCCTTATCTGTCAGGATAAACATCAGGATGGAGCGCGGAAGCCCTTTCTTCTTATTCTCCATGTTGGAGCCGTACCATTTCACGCCGGCGTTGTCGAACGGTCCGCCGATGTAAGCCGGCATCGCCAGGAATCTGCGGTCCTCGCCCTTGCCGGACGGCATTTCCGGGAACGGAGATTCCTCCGGGAACGCGAGCTTCGTGCCATGTGAGTAGTGATTCTCGCCGCCCATCATGAAGTCGCCCATGCCGAGGAGCTTTAAGACCTCCTCCATCGCATCTACACAGGCCGGCATATCTGTGACGCCTGCCTTGATCATGTCCTCTTCATTTAAGAATAAAAAGTCAATTGCGGGATATTCACTCATAATAATCTCCTCCTGATTTAATGATGTCTGCCCATATCCATCAGACTCCCGAATACAAATGAAAGGCGCCGCAGCAGCCGGTTCCTTCCGGTTGTCGTGACGCCTTTGTCTTCGTTCCTCTGTTGTCCAGTGTTTTAACATGAGCATTTTCGGAAATATTGTATAAATCGGAACTACCCGTCTTGTATTTCCCGGAGAAGGCTCCTACCATAGAACCTGCATCCCATGGAACAGCCGTCCGGACGAACCGCAGATTTTCTATATATTGGGAATTTTCGCGAGGAAAATGTCCAGTTCCCGGGCCCCTCGGCCCTGCTGCAGACAGAGGCCGGCCCTGCAGGCGCGCAGACGGCAGATAGCCGGTCGGAGAATTTATGTTCCGATATTTATACAGAATTGAGGGTGAGTGCATGGAGAGAAAAACATGGAAACGTGAAAAGCTAAGACCGACGCAGCCGTTCTTCGTGCTCGACAGCACGGAGTTCCTGCAGGAATCCTACCGCCAGATGGGCATCTCTCATTTTTATCAGCTGAAAAAGACGCAAGGCATGCCGCTCGCCACGATCCCTGACGCCTGCATCGACTTCCTCTTTAGTTTCGAGAAGGACGGGACGATGACAGCCCTCGTCCGCGGCACGTCCCTCATGTTCCGGAGGGACCTGCTGCCGGAGGCCACGGACATTTTCGGCGTCCGCTTCATGCCGGGGACGCACCCCGCGGGCCTTTCCTTAAAGCTGCACGACCTGATCGGCCTCCGCCTGCCGCTCCGGGACTGTCTTCCGGAGAGCTTTGATTTTGATGGTCTTGCGAGGCAGAAGACCTTCGTCACCCGTGTCCGTTTCTTTTTAAAGGAGTACGCGAAGCTCTATCATCTCCAGAAGGAGCCCGATCCCTTCGGCAAAGAGGCCCTCTTCGACGCCGTGTGTGAGCTCATTTACCAGACGGACGGGCAGATCCGGATCTCGGAGCTCTCGGAACACACCAGCTACACGGACCGCTACATCCGCAAGGTCTTCCAGGAGGAAATGGGCTTCCCGCCGAAGACGTTCTGCAATATTCTCCGCTTTCAGCGGGCCATCGAGTTCATCAACTACGGCTACGAGGAGAAGACGGCCGACTGGATGACCGCGCTCGGCTACTACGACCAGGCGCAGTGCGTACGTGATTTTCGGAAATATCTCGGCATGACGCCGAACCGCTACCGGAAGCTCGTCCGCGCCAGCAGCTACGAACAGAGGGCAACCTACGCCCACGATCTCGGGCTTCGGATCTAAGGTGTTTCAAGGTTATTCCGTAACGATTCAGCACCCCCAGACTCGGAACGCTGCGCGTTCCTCGTTGTGGGCGGACAGAGCGGCTTCGCCGCTTGTCCGCCCCTTGAAAAACTGACGAAACCGTCCAGCGAGCAAGCTCTCCGTCCGGATTCCATCAGTTTTCCAAGGGGTGCTGAATAATCATGGTGTTCCGAAAAATACAATCATTCCGTGTGCGTAAGTTTTAGCATACGCAATAAATCCGCACAGGATATAAGGCAAGCAGACAAAGGCGTCGCAGTACCGAAACAGTACCTGCAGGCGTCTTTCTTGCTATATGGGTCCCGGCCAGTGCAATAGACGGCATAGGCATGAGAATGCAAATGCCCGCCGGATGGCGGCGAAGCAATCCGCCGGAACTCATGTCAGGGTATATGAAAGGAGCATGGATATGGCAGGCAGAATTGCGCAGCATCCGATTCTCGGTGTTCAGAGCGAGAATAAAAAGATCGTGACCTTCCGCTATGACGGAAAGGAAATGAAGGGCTACGAGGGCGAGCCGATTGCGGCGGCACTCAAGGCGAACGGCGTCATGGTCCACAGATACACCATGAAGCAACACAAGCCGCGCGGTATCTTCTGCGCGATCGGGCGCTGTACAGACTGCGTCATGGTCGTCGACGGAGAGCCGAACGTCCGCACATGTATGACGCCGCTCGTCGAGGGCATGGACGTCCGTACCCAGTACGGCGTCAGCGACAAGCCATTTTCAGAGCAGTAACGACCGGAGGATAAGAGAATGAAGATAGAAAGATTTGATCTGATCATCGTCGGAGCCGGTCCTTCGGGACTGTCCGCAGCAATCGAGGCCGCCAAGCACGGCATGCGCGTCGTCGTCTTTGATGAAAATGCAAAGCCCGGCGGCCAGCTCTTCAAGCAGATCCACAAGTTCTTCGGCTCAAAGGAGCACAAGGCGAAGATCCGCGGCTTCCACATCGGCGAGCAGCTCCTCGCGGAGGCCGACAGCGTCGGCGTCAAGGTCGAGCTGAACGCGACAGTCGTCGGTCTCTATCAGGACCGCGAGGTCGTCGTCCGCATGGGCGATGAGGTCCACCACTTCAAGGGTGACGCCATCATCATCGCAACCGGCGCCGCTGAGAACATGGTCCTCTTCGACGGCTGGAACCTCCCGGGCGTCATGGGAGCCGGCGCGGCGCAGACCCTGATGAACCTCTACGGCGTCAAGCCGGGCGAGAAGATCCTGATGCTCGGCTCCGGAAATGTCGGTCTCGTCGTCAGCTTCCAGCTGCTGCAGGCGGGCTGCGATGTCGTGGCGCTCGTCGATGCGGCGCCGAAGATCGGCGGCTACGGCGTCCACGCTGCGAAGGTCGCGCGCACGGGCGTTCCGTTCTACCTGTCCCACACAATCAAGAAGGCGGAGGGCACCGACCACGTGACAGGCGTCACCATCGCCGAGGTCGACTCTCATTTCCAGTTCATACCGGGCACAGACAAGCACTTCGATGTCGACACAATCTGCGTCGCCGTCGGCCTGTCCCCGATGTCCCAGCTCCTCAAGATGGCCGGCTGCAAGATGGAGGACAACCCGAAGCGCGGCGGCCAGGTCCCGATCATCGGCGAATACGGCGAGACATCAATCCCGGGCATTTACGCGGCGGGCGATGTCTCCGGCATCGAGGAAGCAAGCTCGGCCATGATCGAGGGCCGCATGTCCGGCGTCGTCGCGGCCGAATATCTCGGCTTCATGACCGCTGAGGAGAAGGCGGAGAAGCTCGATCAGCTGAACCAGTCGCTCGACGCGCTCCGCCAGGGCATGTTCGCACCGAAGAACAGAGGCAAGAAGATCACGGAGACAGAGGAAGGCATCCCGGTATCCGAGAGCCTCCTCCACAAGGGCTTTGTGGCGGACGATGAGATCGAGCGCTATCCGGGCGTCACGCACCGCGCCGGCGTCCATCCGGTCATCGAGTGCACGCAGAACATTCCGTGCAACCCATGTCAGGACGCGTGCAAGAAGCACTGCATCCGGATCGGCAGTGAGATCACGTCTCTCCCGGCTGTCGAGCCTGATTCCACCTGCATCGACTGCGGCATGTGCGTCGCGTCGTGCCCGGGCCAGGCGATCTTCCTCATCAACGAGGACGACGGCGCCGGAAATGCAGAGATCACGCTGCCTTACGAATTCCTTCCGCTTCCGAAGGTCGGCGACAAGGGCGTGGCTCTCGGCAGAAGCGGCAGCCCGGTCTGCGAGGCGGAGGTCGCAAGAGTCCGCTCGTCGAAGGCATTTGACGGAACTAATCTTCTGACCATCCGCGTTCCCGCAAAGTACGCGATGACGGCCCGTTTCTTCAAGACAAATGCACAGCAGAAGGAGGCAGCGGAATGAACGAACTCAGCAACAGATCAAGAGATATCGGAGAATTTGTCCCGCAGCCGGACGACGACATGATCGTCTGCCGCTGTGAGGAGGTCACAAAGGGTGAAATCAGACGGGCCGTCCACGACGGCCTCTGGACCATCGCCGAGATCAGGCGGTACCTCCGCTGCGGCATGGGCCTGTGCCAGGGCCAGACCTGCGCGAAGCTCGTGAAGGGCATCGTCGCGCGGGAGCTCCATGTATCGCCGGCTCTTCTTGAGCCCGCGACATCAAGATCACCGATGCGTCCGGTTGAGATGCATGTATTTGCGGATGAAACGGAGGATACAGACTTATGACAGGAGATGTAATCGTAATCGGAGCCGGCATCATCGGCAGCGCGTCCGCCTATTATCTGGCGAAGCGCGGATATAAGGTCATTGTTCTCGAGAAATCCGACATCATCGGAAATGGCGGCTCGAGCCGGAACGGCGGCGGCGTCCGCCAGTCAGGCCGCGACCCGCGTGAGCTTCCGATTGCCATGTACGGCATCAACAATCTCTGGCCGACACTCTCTGAGGAGCTCGGCTACGACGTAGAGTACCACAAGAAGGGCAACCTCCGCCTCGGAAAGACGGAGAAGCACCTCGAGACGCTGAAGAAGCTGGCCGACAAGGCCTCCGCGTGCGGCCTCGATGTCCGCATGATCGGACCGAAAGAAGTAAAGGAAATCAACCCCTATCTCTCCGATGAGGTCATCGGCGCGAGCTGGTGCCCGACCGACGGCCACGCGAACCCGCTGAAGGCGACACTCGCATACTATATGGCCGCAAGACGCCTCGGCGTCACTTATATCACAGGCGAATCTGTCCAGGAAATCCGGAAGGTCCACGGAAGAGCAAGGATTGTCGTCACAGACCACGACACCTACAAGGGCGAGTACATTGTTCTCGCCGCCGGCTATGAGTCCCGCCGGATCGCGGGCACGGTCGGCATCGACATCCCGATGGTCAAGAAGCTCATCGAGTGCCTCGTCACAGAGGCTGAGCCGAAGATGTTCGAGCAGATGCTCGGCACCGCGGAGGCCGATTTCTACGGCCACCAGACGAACCACGGTTCATTTGTCATCGGCGGCTCCACAGGCTTTGAGCTCTACAAGAAGGACAACGGCACGCCGGTCAACTACAGCGACACGGTTCCGTGTATCTGCCGCGGTATTATCCGCTATATTCCGCGCCTCAAGGACGCGAAGATCGTCAGGGCATGGGCCGGCTGGTCCGACAATATGTCGGACGGCGTTCCGGTCATCGACACGGTCTCCGAGGTCCCGGGCCTCGTGCTCGCCTGCGGCTTCACGGGCCACGGCTTCGGCATCGCGCCGGGCGTCGGCACCGTCGTATCGCAGCTCGTCGCTGGAGAAGAGCCGGTCTGCGATATCTCAGGCCTCAAGTATGACCGCTTCTACGCGAAGGACGTCGCGAAGAAGTGATCGCAGCTGAATATATGCCGCTTGCAGATTTTCCTCTTATGTGGTACGATCAATAACACACAAAGGGTACTACCGGCAGACGGTTGACCTGACTAAATTTTTTGGTTTTTAATGACCGCCAAACTTTGCAGGGGTAAGGCGGTCATTATTTTTCTGAGCGATCTTTTCCGAAGGCATAGCCCAGGGAGAAGCATGTCAGGCCGAAGCTCAACACGCTGATCAGATCTATAATACTCATGTGCATGCCCTCCTCTCTACAGATTTCCGCTGAGCGGATTTCTATTTAATCGGAGGGTCACAGTCCCTCCGCAGAGGGTCAACCGCCTACCGTTACAGGTAGTACCCATAGTGATCAGTATATCAAAGGGGCTGTCATAAGACCAGCATAAAGTATGCATCGTGAGCGGTGCATATATTTCGTAAATGTATGTCTGAAAATGCACTGCTTGACAGGCCGTATATCCGGCTATAAAATTTCCGTAAATTTTAAATGTATTGAATGGCAAGGGCGCCGTGACACATGTCATGGCGCCTTTCATTTTGGGAAGGAGATGGAGTATATGGATCTGCTGAATTCTGTTGTTGGTACAGTAGACAGTTTTGTGTGGGGCCCCGTCATGCTGATTCTGCTTGTCGGGACGGGCGTCTTCCTGACATTTAAGCTGCGGTTCAGGACCTGGAGAAATCTCGGCTACGCCCTGCGGAGCGTCCTCGGCAGCGAGTCCCGGAAGACAACGCGCGGCACCGGCGATGTGTCGCCGTTCAGCGCCCTCATGACGGCGCTCGCGGCCACGATCGGCACCGGCAATATCGTCGGCGTCGCAACCGCGATGTTCGCCGGCGGCCCCGGCGCGCTGGTCTGGATGTGGATCTCCGCCTGCTTCGGCCTGACGACAAAGTTCAGCGAGTGCATGCTCTCAATCAAGTACAGAACCGTCAATGAAAAGGGCGAGATGTCCGGCGGCCCGATGTACACCATGAAGCGCGGCTTCAAGAACAAGAAGTTCGGCAGCATCCTCGGGTGGCTGTTCGCACTGTTCGCGACGCTGGCTTCATTTGGCATCGGCAACCTCTCGCAGGCGAACTCGATTTCAAATGCACTGAAGACATCGTTCAACATTCCGCTCTCCGTGTGCGGCATCGTCCTCACAGTGCTCACGCTCATCATTGTCATCGGCGGCATCAAGAGCATCTCCAAGGTGTCCTCCGTCGTCGTTCCGTGCATGGCCGTCTTCTATGTCATCGCGGGCATCATCGTCATCATCATCAATCACCGGAACCTTCCGTCCGGCCTCTACATGATCTTCACGATGGCCTTCAACCCGAAGGCAGTCGGCGGCGGCGTTCTCGGAACAATCACCGTATCCGTCATGAACTCGATCCGGTACGGCGTCTCCCGCGGCTGCTTCTCAAATGAAGCCGGCATGGGCTCCGCGGCCATCACCGCCGCGGCGGCAACGACAGATGATCCGGTCCGCCAGGGCTACATCAACATGACCGGAACATTTTTCGACACAATCGTCGTCTGCACGATCACAGGTCTCGCCATCGCCTCCTCCGGCATGCTCGGCCAGACCGGCGCGGCCGGACAGGC
>Ga0256405_10004523_pt1 | contig 25870 bp, 18 predicted proteins | sample RumenRJG_02DNA_FD_189096 | JGI IMG/M metagenome (GOLD analysis project Ga0256405, IMG submission 189096) | Bovine rumen microbial communities from Lethbridge, Alberta, Canada - RJG_02 | ecosystem: Host-associated > Mammals > Digestive system > Stomach > Rumen | place: Canada: Alberta... | reverse complement strand
ATGATTAGGATAACCATTCTTGCCACCAGTGTAATTGCATCCACAACATTTACACTTATATCGTTGTTTTCCTCTATGAAATCCATTTTTTGTTTTTTTCATTTGTCCACATTTTGGACACTTTATTTTACTTTCCATTTTTTCTTTTTATCATTTCTATCCCTCTTTTGCAATGCCACTATTTAGATTATTTTCTAAAGTGGTTGGGTATTTTGGAATTTGGAAAATACAAAGTGTAACGCAATAAATCCTCTCTGGTAACATAAGAGAGAACTTTTCTTCACTCTCAATATCATTTGCTATTATAAATTTCAATATAAACTATCATATAATATTACCTATATGAATTACATACAATTTTAACTGAAAAAAGAGATACAACTATTATGAGTGATACTGTAAAGAATTTATAAACAATGAGATTATATGAATTAAACATCAATCCTCTCTATGACACTATTATAGTGAGAATTTTAAACGGTACCTAATGCTTTGTTTCTTGTTTATAATATCGAAAAATTATTCCAGAGATTTAATTTTTTTGATAGCATTTTTTTCTATTCTTGATACTTGAGCTTGACTTATGTTAAGAAAAGTCGCCACCTTGGTTTGAGTTAATCCTTTTATGAATCTCATTGAAAGAATCATTTTTTCTTTTTTACTAAGATTCTTTATCTTATCGTTTATCATGATTTGATCAGTCCAGAATTCGTCTCCTTCATTTGAAATTTGATCCATTAAAGATAAATTTTCATCTTCACTTCCTATTGGTTCTTCTAATGAAACAGGATCAGCTATAGATTCTAATGAAATAGCTATGATTTCTTTCGAAACTTGGAGTTTTTCTGATATTTCTTCTAAAGAGGGATCCTTTCCAGTTTCATTAAATATTTTTTCTCGAATTTGAATAGATTTATATGCAATTTCTTTCATGGATCTACTAACTCTCACAGGAGAATTATCTCTGATATATCTTCTGATTTCTCCGATGATCATAGGAACAGCATAAGTTGAAAATTTAGTGTTATGAGATATGTCGAAGTTATCTACTGCTTTAATGAGACCTATAGTTCCTATTTGAAAAAGATCATCTACAGATTCAGATCTTCCTGCAAATTTTTGAACAATTCTCAGAACAAGTTTTAAATTTCCTTCTATAAGTTTATCTCTAGCTGACTTATCTCCTTCATGAGATTTTTTTATAAGATCTATTTTCAGTTTTTCAGGAATAACCTCTAGATTCGAGGTATTTATTCCTGTTATTTGCACTCTTTTATTCAAAAAAGACACTCCCTTCTATAGGGAGTATCTTTTGTTATTAGGAAAATTATTCATTGCCACCTATTAGAATATTGCACTTTAAGTTTAATAATCTAAACAAATAATCTAACATTTTAGTTATATCAATCGGATTAAATGATTATCTTTTAAAACCCATAATATCCTAAGAAAAATATAAAAGTATATATTTTAGAGTTGGATAAATATGTGTAAATTTAAAAAAATTTGGTTTCTAACTGCTGAAAACATAGAAATTTTGAGAAAATATTTTGCATATAGACAGTCAAATTTAGGTATTTCAAAATATAGATAGATACTTTCTTTGGAGGCGCCAGAGAAGGTACACTAAACTCTTTATTCGAGTCACTAACGAAGAAAATAATTTTTCGTAAATTAACTATTTCTATTTATTTTTAGCGATACCTTTAAATGAGACACAATAAAGTTCTCTCCGGCAATCCTGGAGAGATATTTATCGTGCAATACTATCAGAAATTTTATTCAAATAAAGAAGTAGAAAAATATCGCTCGGCAGTGTCAGGAAGAATAGTTACAACATTCTTGCCTTTACCTAATTTTTTTGCTAACTTAAGAGCTCCGAAAACATTGCTGCCGCTTGATATTCCGCACATTAATCCTTCTTTTCTAGCTAGATCTTTAGCAGTGAGAATTGCATCTTCGTCTGAAACAATCATGATATTATCATAAATATGTTGATCCAAAATATCAGGAATAAGTCCATCTCCTATTCCCATTTGTATATGAGTAGTAATTTTTCCTCCGGAAAGAATAGCAGCGTTATTAGGTTCAATAGCCCAAATTTCTATGTCAGGAAATCTAGATTTTAAAGTATGACCAACTCCAGTTATAGTTCCCCCTGTTCCAATTCCAGAACAAAATCCATCAATTTTACAATTCATTTGATCCAATATTTCAGTTCCTGTAAAATTTTCATGAGCAAGAACATTATTCTGATTCGTAAACTGTTGAGGAACGAATACATTCTTGTCATTTTTTGCCATATCCAATGCAGTTTTTAAACAATTAGATATACATAATCCTATATTTCCATCATCATGAACTAATTTAACCTCAGCTCCATAATGTTTAACCAACTTGCGTCGTTCTTCACTAACTGAATCTGGCATAATAATTATTACCCTATAACCCTTAACAGCTCCCACTAAAGCTAATCCTATTCCTTGATTACCGCTAGTAGGTTCTACAATAATTGAATTTTTATTAAGAACACCGGATTTTTCTGCTTCATTAATCATATTTAGAGCAGTTCGAGTTTTTATGGATCCCCCTACATTCAATCCTTCGAACTTAACATAAATATCCGCACTATTCTCATCAATTATTTTGTTTAATTTAACAATAGGAGTATTTCCAATTGCATCAAGAATATTATTATATATCAAAAAGACCTCCGTTATCATAATCATAAAATAGTATTGTAAGTCTTTTCTAATTGTTAATCAAGTACAATTGAATGTTCGATTGTGTCCTAAAGTAGTTGAAAAACACAAAAAGAAATTTTGTAAAGTGTAAAGTGTAAGAGACAAATCTTCTCCGGCAACGCCGGAGAGGACTTATCATAGTTTGTTACTATAAATTTTAATATAAACTATCATAGAACACGACCAGAAATTGTCTATTTGTATCTTTCGATGCTTTGTAGGAATATTATACACAAAAAGTGAGTAATATAATTTTCAATTTGTATATATTGCATATTTTTTCGTTATATAGTAGTATATTCACATACTAGTTTGTGGAGGTTGAATATATGAAGAGTTGTGTATATAGATTTTTTCGGAAGAAAATTCTTACCAGTTTGTTTTCTTCTGCATTGATATGTGCTATTGCTATTCCATCTTCTACAGATATCGTTTGTGCAGATCAAAAGCAGATATTTGTTTCTAAAGATGAAAGCTATTATCTCATTGATAGTATTTCTAAATCTGCTGCATTTGTTCGATCCGACAATAAAACAAGTGTAGATATTCCTTCATCTATAGAATACAAAGGACAACAATGGCCAGTAACATCTATTGCCAATAGTGCGTTCGAAAATAGCGAGATAGAATCCGTATCTATTCCTTCTACTATTGTATCTATTGGGCACCGTGCGTTTTATAGTTGTCCAAATCTGAAGAAAATTGTTATTCCCGAATCAGTAGAAGAGATCAAGGATTATGCATTTTCATATTGCGTGTCTCTTGGTTCATTGGAAATTACAGGGAAGTTTGACAGACATAAGTTTGATAATTCTGGAATCATTCTTAATAAAGATAAAAACGGAAATTATGATATGACATTTACGGTAGAGGGGTCTAACAAAATTGGACATCTTAACAGCACCAACTCTACTGATTTAACTTGTGTTTGTAATTCAGGAAAATATGATGACAAAGAAACCACAGTCATCGAAGTTAAAATAAATAAATGGGAGAGTAAATAATGAATAGTAAATTTTATTTAGTAAAGACAATAGCCGCTATTTCTATAGCAATATGTTCAGTTAATTGTTTATCTTTTGCAGAAGATTCAAATCATTTTCCACAAATTAAGTATGCTATGGATTCCAAGCTGAATATGCCTAATCCTGTCGCTTCATTAACTGAAGAGCAAGCATTGAAAATTGCTAAAGAACTTGGAGATGGCAAAGATATGGGATCATGGAGAACCATGTCAGGAGAAGAATTTATGAAATGGTGGAGATCATGTCATAAAGATAATGTGTCTCTTCTGAGTATGGATTCGAAATTGAATATGCCTAATCCTGTTGCTTTATTAACTGAAGAGCAAGCATTGGAAATTGCTAAAGAACTGGGTGATGGCAAGGATATGGGATCTTGGAGAACCATGTCAGGAGAAGAATTTATGAAATGGTGGAGATCATGTCATAAAGATAATGTTTCCCTTCTGAGTATGGATTCGTCAAATTTGGTAGAGGTTAATGGATTATCTTATTTTATTGATGATGAAAACTCATGTGCTAGAGTTGTGGGATTATCAAAAGATTCTGATATCACGTTGCTTAGTGGATTTTCTAAGAAATCTATAAGAATTGAATCATCTATTTCATATAACGGAAGAAATTATTCTGTAACATCTATAGATGATTCGTGTTTTGAAGGATGTTCTGATCTTTATGCAGTTATTGTTCCCAATTCTGTAGAAAAAATAGGGGCAAGGTCATTTGCAGAAAGTTCTTTGAAATATTTAATTTTTGAACATGATTCTAAGATAAATTCCATTAGAGAATCAGCATTTGAAAATTCATCAATAGAGTTTATTTCATTACCCAAATCATTGGAGTTCATAGATAGATCCGCATTTTCAAATTGTAAGAATCTTTTAGTCTTGATGGTGGAGAATCCTGATTTAAATGTCAGTGCAGATTCTTTTAACAATTGTGAAAATCTTTCTCATGTATTTGTTCCATGTAATATCAAAAACAAAGATATAGGATATTCTGGACTAAAAATTGGAGACTCTGGTAATTTCGATGTCATGAATTGCTCTTATTCTAAATTTGGATTAGCTACTCAAAAAAAAGTAGGTTCAGGAACAATTCATTTTAATCATGAGTTCTCAGATTGGACAAAAGTTGAAAATGAGAATTCAAAGATGCGGACTTGTGCATTATGCAATTTAGCAGAAATCGCAGTAGAAAATGGTGGTAATACTGCTTCTGTATAATTAATTTTATTTGAGGTGATTAATTATGAGTAAATTTATGAATTATGTAAAAAAATTTTTAACCTTGTCATTTATGTCTACGGTAGCAGCTTTTGGTTTGTCTTTCAATAATGTATCTGCTACTGATCAGTCAGTTATAGATAAAAATATCAGTGCAACATCTGTTCTGAGGACGGTTCAAACGACGGATCAAGAAAACAAATCTAAAGAAAGTGAAGAAACACCTGGAAATATCTACGAATATGATGACGAAAAAAAGACTGCTATTTGGACTGGGAATACCAACGAAGACGTGACTGACGTATATGTTCCTGAAAGAACTGATAATTATGATGTCGTGGGAGCCGTTTTTGGTAAGACTAAGTCAAATATTAAAAGTATAACTCTAAACACTAGCAAATATAATAGTGCTATAGAAGGGCCTAATCCAATGCCAAATATTGTTATTGAGGATGTACGTAACTGGCCAATGCTGCAGAAAATTCGCATTGATTTTGACAAAAATATAGTGCCAAGAGAGGTGGTTGAGGAAAGCGCTGCTGCTGCTTCTGACTTTGGGAACGCATTGAAATCATTTCTAATAGGTTCTACTGGTTTGGCTTTAAATTCGAGTGAATTAACTAAATTGTTAGAAAAAAACAGCGACAACGTTCAATCTTCGTGGTATTATTGTGAAGATAATGACAAAGGTATAGCATCATTCATAGGAGAAATTAATCTTCTTAGCGCAGATAAGTGGGGAAATATAGATCAGGACGGTGTTGAATGCACTTTAGAAAATGGTGGATATACCCTTACTTCTATTCCGAATCGAGAAAAGGTGATTATCCCCGCAGCTGAAGTTGGACCTGGAGGAATGCTTTTGAAATTAAGGAGTGTAAACCTTCCAAATTCTATTCAAACTGATAAAATAAAACAAATAAAAATTACAAATATACAGGATGAAGATCAATTAGATTCCATTTTAAAATATGCTAAGAATTGGCTATCCAATTTTGGAAATGGGATAAATGACGAAACCGATTGGGAGACCGATGGTGACTTCGCAGAAAACAGATCGTTGATATTTAATAGAATCTACCGCGACGGTGGTAAAATACTTGCGGACATGTTGACGGAATTTATGGAACAGGAAAAATTATACGAAAATATGTCAATAAGTGATGAAGAACGTTATCAGCAATTCAAAGACATTTTCGAAAAAAATTATGATAAATTAAGTAAAGATGACCAAGATGGATTGAGTTTCTTTTTCAAGTTTCTTAATTCGTTAAAAAACAACAAAATTGAAGAAAATACTGAAGATTATTTGAAAGGTACTATTGATTCGGAATCTTCTTCAAGTGGTGTTTCCAGTTCTTCAAGTGATGTTTCCAGTTCTTCAAGTGATGGTTCTAATACACGCGTGGGAACAATTAATAGAGTGTTGAATGCATTAAGTGATGTTATTGATTTATTTGATAAAGACGAATTTTCAAAAATGACTGATGATGAAAGAAAGGAAGAATATGAAAAGATATTAGATGCAAACTTTAGTGGTGGATCAGAACAAACTCAAAGAGCAAGAACCTTACTAGGGAAATTTATCGACAGACTTTACAAAAGTGAATTTCTTTCATCTCTAAGAAGTGTTTCTAAATTTTATGGGGTGCTAAAAGATATTTATGGTTATATCAAACAGTCAGAAGGACAATCAGTTAGTGACGAAGAAATTCTTTCTAACACTATAGAGGTATTGAATAAACGTTACGACGAAGACTCTGATGAAAAGGAAATTTTAGAAAATCTTACAAAATGGTTTGTAGAGAGTGGAAAATTGAGACAAATTATTAATGATGCTAAAGGTTTGAAAAATAATTCGAATGTCTTAGATTCAACTTCAGATTCTGCGCAAACATCAAATGATCTATCACGGCCTGAAAATGCAAACTCTTTAAGTGCTTCTTCATCGTCAAATTCGGATAATAGTTCGAATTCAGATTCTGTACAAGCAACAACTGATTTATCAAGACCTGAAGATGCAAATTCTTTAAGTACTTCTTCGTCATCAAGTTCAAGCAATGAATCAACTTCTAATAGTTATGCCTCTAACTCTTTGTCTTCATCTTCTAGTGAGTCAGCTGGTACCAATAATACTGTCAGTGCAACGACTACAGAAAGTTCTAAATTATATGAAGCAGTGACGGCTTGGACGAAATGGATGGAGAACGAAGGTAAAAATGTTAGTGGGGAAAAACAATATGCTTATTTAGAAGCTCTTATAGATAATGTTAAAGATAAATTAACTGAAGAAGAAAAAGCTTCAGCTGCTGAAATTCTCAATAGAGCTTATACAGAACTCGTTGAAAAATCAAAACAATCTACTACGACAACTGGTTCTTCAACCTCTTCTGGAACTTCTTCTACCAGTGCCACAAAAACATCATCATCATCTGCTAGCACAAAAACTTCAGATTCATCAGTTTCTCCTGAACTATTGTCATTAATGTTATCAGGATCGTTGGCCGGACTCGGAATATCTTTAAAAAAACGTCATGAATAATGAGCGTTGGAGGTAATAATTATGAAATTTGATATTATGAAATTGATCAGAAATTCTTTGTTAGTTTCGTTTATGTTGGGGACATCAGCATTCATGTTTAATGACGTTTATGCTGCTACAAAATCTACCTCTAGTTCATCTACTTCTGCTTCATCAACAGCCGTTACCGCCGAGGAGGCGGCGGCTGTGAAGAAGTGGCAGAAAGCTGTTGATGAAGAATATTCAAAATGGTTGGAAACAGATGCTGGAAAACATGCCTCAGACAAAGAGAAAGCTGTCAAAAATGAAGAACTTTCTTCTGATGCTTACGACAAATTGTCGGATTCTGACAAAAAATTATTTGATTCCGGTATCGCTAAATTATTAGAGGAGGATTCTTCAAAAAAAGGTTCTTCTAATAGTTCTTCTTCTAAGTCAACTAATAAAACTGCATCTGCAAAAACAAAAACCGGAGATCCATGCTCTATTTCTATGTTAGGAATATCTCTATTAGGATCTCTTGGCACTTGTGTTTTTTATCGCAAAAAACAATAGTTTGGAGTGATTATTTATGAGTAAGTTTATGAATTATGTAAAAAAATTTTTAGCATTGTCATTTATGTCTGCAACCGCGGCATTCTTAATGTCTTGTAATTCCAATATTTTGGGTATTGTACAGAAAGTTGAGACATCAGAATATTCAGTATCAGAAAATGAAGAAGCTTCTGTGAAAAAAGTTGTGACTGATTTTGATAAGAGCAAGAACAAAGTCTATAAAGATAAATCAGATTCTGACAATTCAGTTCTCTATGCTGAAACCAAAGAAAAAACTGATAAGAGCAGTGGAGAATGTACCGCTGTTGTTATGAAGGACGGTGTCACAGTAAAGGCTGCTCTTGGGGCGAGTTCTGTTGGAGGTGAACCGCAAGACAATGTAACAAAAATAGGGACTAGTAGCAATGTTACAAGTTTAACTCTTGACAGTTGGGATGAAGAAACAAAAGTAGCTTTGCCATCAACCAAAAGCGAGGATGCACAATCGGTAAGTCCTTCGCTGAAAGAGTTTAAAGCTATTAATCTAAAAAAATATAAAACTAATGAAGAAGGAGCTGCCCTAAAAGATAAGCTGACGAATATTCCTACAAATTTTGTTTATGATGCGAAAAAAGGTGAACTTTTAGCGACAAATAAACAGAAGTCTCCTTTTGTCAAGGATCTAAGCACAGGAAATTTATATGCATCTGCTAAAGATACCTGGGACGGATTGGAAAAACATTTGACATCTTTTATATCTGAAACAGCTGCAAATTCCGGTCAGATTTCATTAACTTCAGCTTCGAGAGATTCTAAATCAACATCTATTGATATTAACGATGCTACTAATATTACACTGCAGTATGTACCTGGTTCCTATAAGATAAAAAAAGAAGATGGTTCAGAGACGACTGGAAAATTTTCGTATTATGAATCCAAAACTAGCGACATTAATACTTTGTATCCATTAAGCCAATTTGCTGAACAAGTAGATAAATTATACAATGCAAATGAAGATGATGATACTACAACATTATGCAAAATGCGCCTAGATACTTGTGTTCAAGAGTATAACAAATTAACTGATACTGCTAAAACAGCATCAGAAGTCAGCTACACGGTTAGTGGCAAACAAGGAACATGTTCTCCAAAGGATTGGCTAGGATCATTGTCATCTGCTTATGTATTATCTGTTTCTGTTAACAATCTATGTGAGAAAAAATATGGTACGAGTACTAAAGAAGCTGAAAACAATATTTTAAATTCTATTAGTAACAGTACTTTATCTTCAGAAGATAAACAATATTTGCTTGCAATGATTCAAAAAAATTATGACGATTTTGATGATTCATATGGAAAAGATATTAAAACTGTCGTATCACCATATATTGATGACTTAAAGAAAACAATACAAGATGGTTCTGCTGATGGAAAAGGTGGAAGTGATGATAAAGGTGGATCTGATTCAAAGGGCAAAGGTGGTTCTGGTGGGTCAGGTTCTGGTGGTTCTGGTGGCTCTGGTGGGTCAGGTTCTAAAGGTTCCGGTAGTTCTTCTGGAAGTGGATCGTCTAGTGGCAGATCAGGATCATCTGCATCAATTAAAACTGGATCAGACTCTTTATTGATGTTGTTCTCCTCTCTTGGATTATCTTCTGGAACATTGTTATCTTTGAGAAAAAGAAAAGATGACTAGACAATAAGATCCTGCACTTATGGAAAGAATGACTATTGTTCATTCTTTCTTTTTGCATAATGATATTGCGTTTTTTTGTATATTGAGTACAATGGTTACATACTGAAAAAGAGGTGAACTTTATGTGTAATACAAATTCGTCCATAAAACGAAATTTGTTATTTGTATTTATTTCATTTGTAATGATTATTTTTTCTTGCTCAGTAATTAGAGGATATGATGCAGAAGACCAAATAGATTATTTGACATTTACTGCTGAAGAAGATAATTCTAAGATTAGTTTTAAATGGAAGAAAGGTTCAAACGTCAAGTACCAGAAAAATAATGGAGATTGGACTGATTACTCTAAAGGATCTGAATTAATTTTGAATAAAGGAGATATTGTCAAATTTAAAGGAACTGGTATTGAAACAAATTATACAAACAATTTCGTAATTGAAGGTAAAGTCGCTGCTTCGGGATGTGTTGATAGTTTAAGATTATATAGCGATGGTAAGTTTCAAGGATTAGTTGATAGTTGCTATAGTCATATGTTCGAAGGATGCACAGGATTAACTAAAGCACCTGATCTTGCTGCAACTACTCTTGCTAATTATTGCTATTATAGTATGTTCTCAGAATGCACTGGATTAACTAAAGCACCTGATCTTGCTGCAACTACTCTTGCCGATCATTGCTATTATAGTATGTTCTATGGATGCACAGAATTGACTAAAGCACCTGATCTTGCTGCAACCACTCTTGCCGATCATTGCTGTGAATATATGTTTGCAGGATGCACAGGATTGATTAAAGCACCTGATCTTGCTGCAACTACTCTTGCCGATCATTGCTATCATAGTATGTTCTCAGGATGCACAGGATTAACTAAAGCACCTAATCTTCCTGCAACCACTCTTGTTAATTCTTGCTATAGTTTTATGTTCCATGGATGCACAGAATTGACTAAAGCACCTGATCTTCCTGCAACCACTCTTGCCGATCATTGCTATGAATGTATGTTCGCACGGTGCACAGGATTAGAACTATCAACTTCACAAGATGGTAATTATCCATACGAATGGCAATTCAAAGCAGACCGGAATTCTGAATTAGATTATATGTTTAGTGGTGTTCTTGATACTGTTCCAACTCCAGATAATAACGGATATGTGACTTTGTATTCTAAATATCTTATGAAAGAAAAATGTTTAACCTTTAATTCTCAACAAGAGGGATCTAAGATTAAATTTGAATGGTGTAAAGGATCAAACGTACAGTATAATAAAAATTCTGGATCTTGGACCAATTACAATTTTGGAGATATTATTGAATTGAATGAGGGAGAATCTGTTAGTTTTAAAGGAAATGGTATTAAAACTAACGATAAACATCACTTCGAAATTACAGGTAAAGTTTCTGCTTCTGGGTGCGTTGATAGTTTGAGATTGGATAGTGGTGGTAATTTTCAAGGGTTAGATGCGTCTTGTTATTCTTATATGTTCCTAGATTGTATAGATTTATTAAATTCTCCAACTTTATCTGCATTAAATCTTGCCCCATGGTGTTACTATTGTATGTTTCAAGGTTGCTCAGGAATAACCGAAGCTCCCATACTTCCTGCCACCGCGCTTGAGGAGGGTTGCTACAATGGCATGTTCTATGGATGCACAAAATTGAGTGTTCCTCCTGATATTCCTGCGATAACCACTTCATCAAACTGCTATAGCGATATGTTCTATGGATGCACTAGTTTAAAACTATCGAATAATAAATCAGATAATTATCCATATGAATGGAAGTTCAAAGTTGGAATGGATTATGACTCTGGTTGGAATAAGATGTTTGGTGGAACAGGGTTCGGAATATCAAATAATGACAAAAATGGATATTCAACTATATATTCTGCGAATCTTATAAATGTTATGCTGTATTCTGCTGGTAATTCTTTGGAATTGACTGAAGCAGAATCGAAAGATAATAGTTTAAATTTAAAATTTTCTGAAAACAATTCTCATAAAAATGAGTCATATGATGAAAGTCAAACAGAACCTAAAAAAGATAGTTTAAATTTAGAATTATTTGAAGATAATTCTTCTGAAAACGAATCATATAATAATTCTTCTGATCTTAATAAAACAGAATCAAAACCATTATATTCTGCAGATTCTTTGGCAAATGATGAAGATCTGACATATTCACAAGATAGTTTGGGATCTTCGGGTTCTAATAATAATTCATTAAATTCTGGAGATAGTTCATCTATAAGTGAATCTTCTTCTAGTGGACGATCTGGTTCGTCTGCCTCGATTAAAACAGGATCAGAATCTTTATTAATGTTGTTTTCCTCTCTTGGATTATCTTCTGGAGTATTGTTATCTTTGAGAAAAAGAAAAGATGATTAGAAAATAGGGTACTGCGATTATAGAAAGAATGGCTGTTGTTCATTCTTTCTTTTTGCATAATTACTGAAATAAAATCCGATATTAAAATACTTTTCTTGACATTTTTTTGAATATTTTGTATAATATGTATAGTTTATTTAATAAGAGGTGATCGATATGCAAGTGAAAAGTAATTTTTTTTATGCAGAAGATTTTGCAAATCTTATTTTAAATATAGCAAGATATAAGAATGATGAAGATAAATTTATAGAAAGCTGCAATAAATTATTTTGTTACTTAGTTAAATATAAGAATTCAAGATCAAGAAATGAATTTTCTAGAAGAGTGGAGACGATCCTAAATAAGACAGGACTTAAAAATCAGACAAAACTTAAAGGTACTGAAGACTGCGTCTTGTTAATAGATTCACTTAAAAAAATTCCTGTAAGAGGATATCGGGAATGGGGCTACCAAGAAAACAATATATTAAAGTTTGTAAAGATCCCTGGTATTAAAAAATCAACTAAGAAGAAAGAAGAAAACTTACTAAAAGCAACTAACAAATCCGATATTATAAAAAATAACAAAGAAACTAAATACATAGCCACAGCACTAAAATTATTGTATGATGATATAAAATTTCGAAAAATGGTTTTGCAACGTGATTGTACTGGGACATTCATGGACAACCAAACCTATGTAAAGCTTATTTTTCAGCATCTCAACGGAAATGAAAAACTATCGAATGAACAATTAGAAAGTTGTTACGAACAACTAGGAAAAATGAGAAACAAGGAACAGACGTCGGAAGACTGGACGAAAACAATAAAATCATGGTACGAAAAACCAATACCAACAAACAACTCCGAAAATATAGAAAATAGCAAAAAAACTAAAACTATAAAAGGACTATCAAACATAAATCTATCATGCTATCTAAACACTGCACTACAATCTCTGTATTATGACAAACAATTTCGAAAAATGGTTTTAAACAGTTCTTGTAAAGGGAAAAACTACGAAAAAAAGCTCTCTATAAAGCTTATTTTTCAGCATCTCAACGGACCCAAAGAAGAACTACCGTACGACCAGTTAAAAGCTTGTTACAACCAAATTGGACACAAAAAATATGTTACATCGACATCAGACGAATGGAGGCAAAAAATTCAGTCATGGTTTGAGGACGAATACAAACCACAAAATGAGATAAATACTACTTGCCTGACGCAAATACTATCGAGCAAAGGGGGTCTCAGTGAATCTACCTTGACTGAATCCGATCCACATATAGAAAAAAACGAGACATTGCCAAATCAAATTAATATAGAAGTACCAAGAAGTAAATACAAACCCAAAAGTAAAACAGATGTACATCAGGGTGTAATACTTACAAGAGATAAATCAGATATCAAGCCTACGGAAATAATGAAATTTAAAGGAAATTCATATCAATTAACTTTTGCTACTGTGCATACTGGCAAAGATTCAGGTGGTGGTCACTACTACTCTTACGTCAAACGAGGAAATACTTGGACTAAACTAAATGATAATAAAGTTGACGTTTGTAAATGGGGTAATATTAAAAACGATATAGGTACGAATTGCACTTTTTTGAGATATGAAAAAATCGTTTGAAATTTAGTTTTATAAAATATTTCTCAATGCTTATAAATTAAAAAAATATTGTATTATATATTAAGAGTATACAAAAAAATTTTAGAAATTTTAATATAAGTTGTTAGTTTTGATATTTTCTAAAAATTTATCTACGTAAAAATTCATTAAATCTCTTCTCATTTTCGAAAAATTCATTTTTCAAAGACTCATTAGAGGATGAATCGTAAGCAATTTCCCCTGATCGAGGATCAAATCTAAATAAGTCAAAATGTCCTGATTTAACTGCTAGTTTTTGAGCATCAATAGAGTTAGATAATCCTCCATTGATGCCATGGCCTATGCAAGGAGAATATGCAACTATTAGTGAAGGACCATCATATGATTCTGCTTCTAAAAATGATTTCAAACATTGATGCATATTTGCTCCCATAGCAACTTGTGCAACATAGACGTCTTCATAAAGCATCATCATTTTTGAGAGATTCTTTTTCTTTCTTGATTTTCCTCCTAATGCAAATCGAGCAGATGCATGCTCAGGAGTAGCTTTTGAACATTGTCCTCCAGTGTTAGAATAAATCTCAGTATCGAATACCAAAATGTTTATGTTTTCTCCTGAAGATAAAACATGATCTAATCCAGAGAATCCTATATCATATGCCCATCCGTCTCCTCCGAAAATCCAAAATGATTTTTTAGAGAGATATTCTTTTTTAGAAATTATTTCTTTAACTATATCGTATTGATTTATCTTTTTTAAATTATCTATTAATTTCAAAGATGCCTCAAGATTTTCATTTCCTAAATTAAACGATTGAATATAATCTAAGCATGATTTTTTAACTGATTCATCTAATGGATAAGATAGCAACTCTTGAATTTTTTCTAAGAGACTTGATCGAATAGACTTATGAGCATCAAGCATTCCAATTCCAAATTCAGCAGCATCTTCAAACAACGGATTCTGCCAAGCAGGACCTAATCCTCTATCACTTTTATAATAAGGAATATCATTAAAACATCCTCCCCAGATAGAACTGCATCCTGTAGCATTAGAAATCATTAGTCGTTCTCCAAAAAGTTGAGAAACTAATTTAGCATATCCAGTTTCTCCACATCCAGGACAAGCAGAACTGAATTTCATCAATGGATCTCTAAATTGACTATCTTTTATAGAGTTAATTTCAGATGACCTTATAGAATTTTTTATGATCAATTCAGGTAAATCAATATTTTCAACCAGTTGAAGAGCTTTTTTTCCTTTCATTCCAGGACAAACTTTTTTACAAAGAGAGCAACCAGTACAATGCTTACTATCTATGGAAACTGCAAATTTATCAGATGATCCAAAACAATTCACAGGAAACTTATCATCTTTAAATTTGTGAATTCTAATGCATCCATGAGGACAAATAAATGAACAAAATCCACATTGAGAACAATTCTCAGAAATCCATTTAGGAACAACCACATTATTTACTTCTCTTAATTTTGAAGTTCCACATGGAGTATTCCCATTACAAAAATCTTTAACTTCAGAAACAGATAAACCATTTAAATCTTTTTGAAATTCATAGTTCTTAGATATTTCTATATCTTTAACTTCTTTAACTTGTTCAAATGCATTATCAATGGCTAACAAATTCGATTCTATTATTTTTTGATTTTTATTCTTATAGAAAGATTTTACATATGATTTTATAAGATCTTTTTGATCTGTAAACTTTAAATCAGAACAAATTTTGAAAAACGCTCCTTGCATAACTATTCCATAGAACGAACCTAATCCCAATTGATTTGCTATTTTCTTAGCATCAACAGAATAAACCTTTACATTGTTATCTTTTATAAAATTATATAATTTTTCGGGAACAATAATTTTATCATGGGAACTGATCAATAAAACTGAATTTTTTTTCAAATCATTAGAAAAGTCATATTTGAATAAGTATCCCGGTTGAGAACAAATAAGATAATCACATTTTGAAATATAATATTCTGATTTTATCTTTTCCGTTGAGAATCTCAGATGAGATATAGTTAATCCTCCACTTTTTCTAGAATCATATTGAGGATAATATTGAATATCGAAATCCGAATTTTCTCCTATGATTTTTGTGATATTTTTTGCGGATCCAATCATTCCATCAGATCCCAATCCAAAGAATTTACATTCTTTCGATTTGTTAATATATTCGTATTTTTTTTCAGAATTTAATGATAAATTTGAAACATCATCATTTATTCCTATTGTAAATTCTTTTTTCGAATTATCAGAAAACATATTCTCAAAAACATTTAAAATATCATAGAAAGATGTATTTTTTCCTCCTATTCCAAATCTTCCTCTTAAAACTTCAACATTTTTAACTGATGCCTGAACATCGAGAAAAAGAGGATCTCCTGATGCACCAAATTCTTTTGATTTATCTAAAACAGAAATCTTTTTGATTGTTTTAGGAATAATATTCTCTAACATTTCAGAACAAAATGGTCTAAATAGATTTACTTTTATCATTCCTACTTTTCTCCCTTGAGATAAAAGATAATCTATTACTTCTTCAACGGTGTCACATACCGATCCCATGGCAATTATTAGATATTCAGATTGATTGTCTCCATAAAAAACGAATGGATGATAATTTGTAGAAAATTTAGAATTGAAAACATTCATATACTTTTCAACATTTTTAACTATGTAATTTTTCTTGATATTAAGTGCTTCACAACATTGAAAATATACGTCATCTACTTGATTAGATCCTCGAATAAAATTTCGTTCGGGATTAAGAGACATTTTTCTAAATTCATTTACTGAATTTATATCAAAAAACTCAAGAATATCAGACTTTTCCAAAATTCTAATTTTTCGAATTTCATGAGAAGTCCTAAATCCATCGAAAAAATGTAAGAATGGATACTGAGAATCTATAGCAGACATATGAGAAATGATGGCAAAATCATGAGCCTCTTGAGCATTAGATGAACAAATCATACTCCATCCTGTTTGTCTACATGAATATACATCAGAATGGTCTCCTAAAATGGACAATGCATGTTTAGCAATAGATCTAGAAGATACATGAATAACTCCTGGTAAGCATTCTGCAGAAATTCTAAACATTTCAGGAATCATTAGTAATAATCCTTGAGAACATGTAAAAGATGATGCCAATGCTCCAGCGGACAATGCTCCATGAAGCATTCCTGCACATCCTGCTTCTGATTGCATTTCTCTAACTATGACTTTTTGACCAAATAAATTTTTTTCTCCTTCGTATGATAATCTATCTACTTTTTCTGCCATTTCACTTGAAGGAGTAATAGGGTAGACGCATGCAACATCTATAAAATTATAACTAGCTATTGCTACTGCCTCGTTAGAACTCAAAATTTTCATTTGTCCTCCTATATAATTATTTGCAAATTTGATGTATTATCCTTTGGAGCAACATATATCTCACAATCAGATGATTTATCAATTGCAGAAAATGCAGAGTTATATGCTATTTCAGGAGTATTATTTATCTCACTCAAATGACATAATATAATCTTTTTTAATCCTGTCTTGATAAGATCTTTTAAAACCTTACAACATTCGAAATTTGAAAGATGTCCTTTGTCCGATAAAATTCTTTCCTTTAAAAATCTAGGATAAGGACCATTCTTAAGCATTTCTATATCATGATTGGATTCTATAATTAAAACATTTGATCCTTTTAAAGATTCAAAAACAGAATCAGATATATATCCAATGTCAGAACAAATGGAAAGTTTAATATTATTCTCTAAAAAAATGGAATATCCAAATCCTTGAATACAATCATGAGAAATATCAAATGGAACAACTTTTATACCATTTATTTTGGTTCCTGATAAATCAATAGGACAATAATCTATTTTGTTATTTAGTATTCCTCTTCTCTCTAAAAATTCTATAGTTCCTTTTGAAGATAAAACCTTTGTTCTATGATAGCGAGCAAAAACTTCAAGACCTTTAACATGATCTATATGTTCATGAGTTACGAGAATGAATTTAACATCGTTCGGATTAAATCCATTACCAGAAATGTATCCCTTAATCTGTTTGCAACTTCTTCCTGCATCTATTAAGAAACATGATTTTTCACTTTTTACAAATATACAATTTCCAGAACTTCCACTAAAAAGAGGACAAACTATAGGCATTTTTTCTCCTTAACGTCTTAAATGTTCTTTCATAGCTCTTTGAATCTTGCGATCAGATTCTTGTTTTGCTTTTGTAGCTCGTTTATCATATTGTCTCTTTCCTTTGCATAAAGCTATTTCAAACTTGATCCATTTTTTATCAAGATAAACTGATAAAACAACAATGGAGTTTCCAGATTGTTTATACTCTGAGTAAAGATGAGCAATTTGCTTTTTGTGGATCAGAAGCTTTCTAATTCTCATTGGATCAGAATTGAATATATTTCCATTTTCATATGGACTAATATGAACATGATTAGCGAATATTTCTCCATTTTTGAATGAACACCATGAATCTTTGATATTTATTCTTCCTGCTCTGATAGATTTAACTTCTGTTCCTTTTAATTCTACTCCAGATTCAATTTTCTCAATGATGAAATAGTCATGTAAAGCCTTTTTATTTCTTGCTATAATTTTCATAGAAAACACCTCTTATAAATTATACCATGTAATGACATGAATTGTATTAAATTAAAATAAAGATAAAGAGATGTCTTCTTCAACAAAATCGATAGAGTTCTATAGCTTTTTAAAGTTGATATACTCTGATAAATGCGATATTTTTATTTCTGATCGGTTTTATCAATATCCATGTTAAATTAAAAATTAGGAGATAATTATGATATTTGAAAAAATAAAATCTATATTAAGTGAACAATTCGATATAGAAGAGGAGAAAATATCTTATGAAACAGATTTCATAGAAGATCTTAATGCTGATTCATTAGATATAATAGATTTTTTCTCAACTGTTGCTGAAGAGTTTGGATTAGATACTAATATTGATTTAGCAAATAATTTTAAAACTGTAGGAGATGTAGTGAAATACATAGAGGATCATGAGGAAATTTAAATTAATCTAGAAATAACAATCATTAAAATTCCTGAACAAACGCTAATTTCGGCATCATTAATCCATTCATTGCTGATTCCAATAGGAAAACAATTGTTTAAAATAGCATTGTTTAAGGGATACTTTACATTATTTATAGATACTCCTGTGCAACAATCTGACAAAGAAAACAATGATAAAGAACAATTTTTTCTTTTTGGAATAACTATTTTATAATCTCGAATAAAATGAATCTCATTTTTTTTATCGAATACTTTGCAATGATTAATTTTTTTCATTGCGTATGATGCTGCCTGAATATTAGCAATTATATGATCAAGTCGTCCTCCTAAAAAACAATAGAAAAATATCTCATCGAACTCATGCTCAATAGCATATTTAACTGCAAACATTGTGTCAGTTTCATCTTTTTCTTTATTTAGTTTGATAATTTTTGAATTATTTGAATCAATTTTAGATAAAACATCACAAGAATCAAAATCTCCAACAATAAGATCTGGTTTAATTTTAGATTCAAGAGCATATTCGTATCCCTTGTCGCAAGCTATAATAAAGTCAGATTTTTCAATATCATCAAGAGAAGAAAAATCTCCTCCTGAAATTATAGAACATAATTTATTCATCATACCCCATTTAAGATAAATCTAAAATATTTCATTTTTAGACAATGATATAAAGTTTCTTATGAATAGTAAATAATGATTATCGTGGGTTATGTTCTAAAAAAATTGAAGAACACAAAAATCAATTTTAAAAAGTATAAAGTGTAATGCAAATAAATCTTTTCTGGCGATGCCGGAGAGAACTTGTCTTCCTTCGTAATACCTTTTGTTATTTTCAATATAAACTATCCCAGAACATGACCAAAATATCTACCCCCCCTTTTTGCGCAACCTGAAAGATGTCTATTATGCTATGAAATAACAAAGTATTTCTGTTTTTGATGATTCGCTTTCAAACTGTATTTTTTATATGAAATATATAATATTGACAATCATTTCTATATATTATATACTATAGTTATCACGTTTGGAGGTGGAAATATTATGCCTAAAAAAAAGAATAAAAAGATAGGTTTGGAAGAAAAGTATAAAAAGTCAACCGCGGAAGCAGCTTCTAAATTTCTGAGTGATCTCTCAAAAAAAATTGAAGGAGAAATGACGACCTTAACCACCATTAAAACTAACATTAAAGATAACTTGGTCAAAAATGTAGGAGTTATATATGACAGGATTGGCGTCACCGAACCCGAGAAAAGAGAAGGGGAAAAAGAAGAGGAAAAAGACAAGAAAAAAACGAAGGAAGAAGCCGAGGAAGACGCGAAACGACAAGCCAAGGGATATATAGAGATTAATGAATATATAATGGAACAATACCGAAAGTTGCAGACGGCATATAAAAAAAGTAGTATCTGTAAATTTTATGACGAAAAAGATTTCTTCGAGAAATTTAAAGAAGGAGCAAAAGACAAACCGGAATGCCAAGGAGACACTTTTTTTATAAAAGAGCAGAGAAATGACAAATTGAAAAAAAAATATTACAGCTTGATTGATTCATCAGCGCAGAAAATCAACAAACTCTACGGTGATAATACAAAGTTGCTAACAGGATTGGACAATCTGGACGAAAAAATCCAAACGGACACGACGAGACAAAGAACGAATTATGAGGGGGACACAATAGAAAAAAAAGGTAAAAAATATGTACCACTTTTGGGATTATATGAGACATTGATTGAATTGGTCGAAGGGGAAAAAAACAAACAAATGAACGAAAAACTTGAAACATTAACTAAAGCGTACGATGACGCAAAGAAGAAAAAGGATACCGATAAATTCTCAAAAGAAGATAGAAAAGCAAACAGAAAAAGAATGAAGAAGATGAGTTCCAAAGACATCCGTGCAAAAAAAGAGAAAAATATAAAAGATACTAGAGAGCGCAAAGAATCTTATGACAAGGAACATGCCGAATGGAAGAAAAATGTTGGAAACACTGAATTAAGTTGGCTGAAAAATTTGAAAGGAGACGGGAAAATAAAAATAGGAGAAAAAGATAATCAAAACAAATACGAGGAAGGAGTGGTGGGAGATATAAAAAACTACCTCCTTAACGAAAACAGTAAAAAGACGTGGGAGGACTACGAAAAAACCCATTTCGAAACTCCCTACTCAAACCAGGATTTAAAAAAATACTTAATAGCAGAGCTAAACGATAACCTGAAAAATAGCAAAGAATTCCAACTCGTACGTTTAACAATTAATAACATCCTAACTGAAAATAACACAAATAAATTTCTAGAACTATTAGATTTTTTTGCTGATACTAATTATAGCAAAAAATTTAAATTAAAAAAAGGAGACACAAAGATAAACGAAATAAAAGTTGGCGAATGGAAGAAGATATTTGAGGGTTTTGGGAACCTACGACGAGTAGTAAGGAGAAAAGAATGGGATATAAATGATATGAATGTATTCACATCCAATGAAAAATCCCTGAAAGAAATAGGGGAAAAAATTAAGGAGTTCGCTCACGAAAACAACAATAAAATTTTAGACTTCGCATTCAATTTGGATAGACGTATTCCTTTGTTTTCCGATAATAGTATCAAATACTCCAAAGAAGACGTAGACCGAGTGATATCCACACTAAAAAAAGCCGCTTATGCTATAGGTGAATTCGCGAAAAATGTAAAATTACCCGAGCAAGAAATAAAAATAAAATTTCCTATGTGGGACAACCAGGAAAATAAAACCTTCAAAATAAAAGATGTTTGCGAAATAATTAAAACAATGCAAGAAAAATATGCCGCTTATATTAACTTGAAAAACTCGACAAAGTCATTATTTAACGCAATCACTACGGCACATAACGCTGAGGATAATAAAGAAAAAAAGATGTTCTCGGCTAAAGATGAAAACAATGATGGAACGAAATACGCCTTTGATACCAACGACCAAAAAACAAAAGTGGACACAAATGACGCAACTAAAAATCACTACGACAAAGTAGTGGAAGTCCTAAATGCTTACAATGCCATACAAAAACCTAATGATGTTTAATAAACAAGTTCTTCTTCAAGAACAGAATTAAGAATTTTCTTTTTGCCAGAGTTAACGAAATCTATTTCAAGAAGAAGGTCAGTACCTACATCATAGACAGAAGTGATGGTACCGTGTCCGAATATGGAATGATCGATAGAGTCTCCAAGAGAATATGATTTTTCAGGTTCAGATTGGTCATAAGATTGAAAAGGAGACTCAGCACCGAAACTACGAGCAGAAACAACAGATTTAACCTTCAAAGAGTGATTAGAGACAGGAATAGAAGATCCTTTAGGAAGTTTTTTCCAATCACGAGATCTAGTAGTCTCAATAAGATCTTCAGGAATTTCAGTCACAAATCTAGAGGGTTTATTGTGAGAAGTGGTACCAAAAGTCATTCTGCTAGTAGCATTTAGAATAATTAATTCTTCTTTGGCACGAGTTAAAGCAACATAAGCGAGACGACGTTCTTCTTCTATATCTCCATCATCATAGACACTTTGAACACCCGGGAAAATACCTTCTTCCATACCAGGGAGAAAAACAACGGGAAATTCTAATCCTTTAGATGCATGAATAGTCATCAAAGTGACGCATCCTTTAGATTCATCATCTTGAACAACAGAAGAATCAGTTAAAAGAGCGGTTTCTTCTAAGAAAAGATCCAGAGAAGCATCATCTCCATGATCTTCCTCAAATTTAGAAATAAAATTACCAAGTTCCTTAACATTATCTATTTTGTCTGCAGGGTCATCTTCAGTAGCGCGAATAAAATCAAGATATCCAGTTTTATCAAGGATACTCTGATAGATTTCACTAATTTTGCATCCATTTTCATTTTTCTCAATAAAAGAATCAATAAGAGCAGCGAAAGCGAGAACTTTACCAGAAGCTCTTTGCAGACATGAATATTGCGAAGCTGTTCTAACTATATCATAAAAAGTTTTACCTTCTTCTTTTGCGGTTTTATTAATAGCCAATATAGTTCTGTCCCCAATAGATCTGTTAGGTCTGTTAATTATTCTTTTTATTCTAACTTCATTTTTAGTATTATTAATAACGCTTAAATAAGAGATAAGATCTTTTATTTCTTTTCTGTCAAAGAACTTAACATTGCCAACAATCCTGTATGGAATTCCATTTCTAGTCAGTAATTTTTCTATAACACCAGATTGAGATCCTGCTCTATATAAGATAGCAAAATCTGAATAATTTCTTCCTGCATCTACTTTCTTAAGAATTTGAGAAGCAATTAATCCTGCCTCATCATGTTCACTATATGCAACATATAGATGAATTTTTTCTCCTTCATCAGACTGAGTCCATAATTTTTTTGACTTTCTTCCTAAATTATTAGAGATAACAGAGTTCGCTGCATCCAATATATTTTTAGTAGATCTATAATTTTGTTCTAATCTAATTACTTTAGTTTTTCTAAAATATTTGTCAAAAGTCAAAATATTATCTATATTAGCCCCACGAAATTTATAGATACTCTGATCATCATCACCGACGACACATAGATTTCCAGTTTTTCCAGCAAGAACCTTTATAAATTCATGCTGAGCTTTGCTGGTATCTTGATATTCGTCTACCATAATATATTTGAATTTTTTCTTATAATGATCCAATACTTTCTTATTATTTTTAAAAAGCATAACAGTATTATATATTAGATCATCGAAATCCATAGCATTCGAAGATAACAATTTTTCTTGATACATAGAATAAATAGAGGATACCTTTGACATTTTGAAATCGTTCTCATATTCTTTAGCGAAATCAGCAGGAGACATTATCTCATCTTTAGCATTTGAGATTTTACTTATAGCAAACTTTAAAGGAAGACTTTTGTCATCTATATTCAAAGCTTTTTGACATTCTTTTACTAATCGTTTTTGATCATCTGCATCATAAATAGCGAATCGAGAATTATATCCTAAAAGTTCAGCATTTTCTCTCAATATTTTCACACATGTAGAATGAAAAGTAGATGCCCAAATTTTTTCAGACAAATCCCCCAATTTTTCCTGTAATCTATTTTTAATTTCTTTTGCGGCTTTATTCGTAAATGTGATAGCAAGAATATTTTCAGGAGCAACAGGATTAAACTCAAGAATATCAGAAAAATCTTTCAAATTTTTTCCTTCATCAAATCCTTGACTGATTAATTCATAATCTTTATCATCACACGAAAGATCAGAAAAATAAGAATCTCCGTAAGTAAGCATATTATATATCCTGTTTATAATAACAGTAGTTTTACCACTTCCTGCTCCTGCTAAAATAAGGAGATTTCCATTTATTCTAAAGACGGACTCCCTCTGAGGATCGTTCAAATTAGAAAACTCACGATCCAAAAATTTTTTCTTTAATTCATTGAAATCATTAGACTTATCCATTATCATACCCCGACTTATTCTCATTCTGCGACAAGTATACCACATTTCTGATTAAATGTCAAGAAAAATCGCACAATTAATCTCGTTATTCTATCATTTTGTCCAAAAATCTTGAGATTTCTGCAAATTTTTGAATTTTTCATATTGTTGAATAATTGGTCTTGTTCTTTTATGTTTATCTTGATTGTGATGAAGACAAGTCCTATCCGGCGTCTCCGATTTATCACATTACACGTTATATTTTTCAAAATTATTTTTTGTGTTCTTCAACTATTTTAGAACATGACTCTAATATGCTTCTCTTGACATTTTTTCGTATCGTTTTGTATAATCAAACGTGTTAGTTGTTAAACATTGGGCTGTCGCCAAGCGGTAAGGCAACGGGCTCTGACCCCGTCATTCGTTGGTCCGAATCCAACCAGCCCAGCCATGTAGGTGTTGTAGAATATATTTTTCCAAATCATATCAATTTAAATCCTCCCTCCAATAACAAGAGAGAGGATTATTTTCAGAGTAGATTTTTATGATTCATCAGAACTTTTTGCAACAGGATCACTTATAATAGTTTTATCTCCTTTTTTAGTTAAAATACCCATTACATCATATACACCTGGTTTACATGATAAAGGTGTTGCACTACTTTCATCTTCAATAACATCGCCAGTAGTTGAATTGTAAAATTGAACATTCCCTAAAGAGAAGTTCTTGTTTGTTAAATCTATTTCTTCAGTTGCTCCTACATAATCGTCTCCTGATTTCAAGGACAATCCTAATATGGAGTTTTCATTTGAATTTTGGAGAGTAGAATAATTTTCTAAGTTTACTGAACTAGACAATTCCCAACCAACTGAAAGTATTATGTCTTCTATCGCAGCTTTGCCCTCGTTAGAATAAAAATCGTTTGCAAATCCGGGAATTCTAAGAGCCATTTCATTTGAATAGCTATGGGTAGACCCATCCGGAAATTTAACAATTGTTGAAACCCCAGAATCGTCGAATTCATATCCCAGATAAATTGCTTTGGAGTAAAGTGGTTCCCAAATCGAGGAAAAGTTATAATCACTTTGATCTGGCCAGTTCTCATTAAATATAGCCCATATCTCATCTAATGTTTTATTTTCATATATTCCTTTTGAGTATCTATTCTCTGTTGCGGTGGTGTAATATTTAATTGTTCCATTACTCATCAAACCAGTATCATCAATTGTTGCACCATCTAGCATAATATGATTAGGTTCAATTCCTAAATGACCTTGCACATATGCGGTAGCAATTTTAACAGGAACATTTGAGGTTAATTCATCATCTGCAGACACAGCAAATGACCCTAAAGAACACAGTAAACAAGCAGAACATAAAAAACACCTCTTAAAATTGAATTTGAGATCAGAATTTGGCATTGCTAAAAGTGGATAGAAGAAAAGGAATCACAATATAGGAACAAAAAAACAGAATTGATAATCATACTAAGACTTTTAGACCAACAATAAGTTTTGCGAGCAAAACGGGCTAGATAATGACGAAGAAGACGGTTCATTCGTTCAACAGTGTAAGTATGTGCTTTACCGACAAGACGCTTGCGCCTTGGAATGATATCATAAACTGAATATTGGTCTGTAGCGTAAAA